>QWCY01006524.1_pt1 | contig 10184 bp, 7 predicted proteins | sample 1972631 | NCBI WGS metagenome assembly QWCY01 (sample SAMN09866696, study PRJNA288562) | Human gut metagenome isolate pre1_stool, whole genome shotgun sequencing... | isolation source: gut | host: Homo sapiens | place: USA: California
CGGTCACGGATCTGACCGTTGATCTCCAGTTCCTTCGACTTTCCAGCGGTAGCGATAATGAATGCACCTCCAAACAATAGTCCATAGTGTTGCGTTTTTGGCATAGAAAACGCGGCCGCCCCAGTTTCGGGACAGCCGCGCGAAATTCACTCAAAAGCGCGATTCGTTCTTTAAGACGAACCGGTTCGGGGTATAGCCCGGGAGTCCAGACTCCACAAGGCGAGCGCGGCACAGGCCGTAGCTGCTTTCTTTACTCGGGTATTCTACCACACCCCGGAGAGGCTGTCAAGCATTTTTATGCGATTTTTCAGAAAAAGATGCCCGGACAACGGAATGGGGGAGCGGCATTTCTGCCGTTCCCCCGTTGATTGCATCTGGCGGGTGTGCCCGTTCCCGCATTTCTTTTGACCCAGTGGGTGTGTAGCAGCACGCTCTCTACTTCAAATGCACTCTTATCCTATGCTGATTATACCACGATTATTCCCGGCTGTAAAGCAGCCGATTCTTCTCCATCAGCTTTTTCAGGTTGCGCTCCCGGATGCGGTAAAAGGTCATGACAGAGTTCTTGCGGTCTGGCCGGTCTGTTTCCATCACCAGCCTTACGACGACATTCAGATTGGTCTCCGGGAGACGCTTTATTGCAAAGACTGTTCCGATATGTTTTTCATCCACCAGCAGAATATCCGGCTTCAGGACGGTTTCCTTACCATATAGAGCGAACAGCTCCACATCCTCCGGATGGCGTTCCCGGATGTGTTCCATCCTCTCCTCTGTGACCACGACCTCCTTCGTCCGCAGCTCGCCGAAGTATCCCTGCAGGAGCGACGATTCGATTTCACCTAAAAGCAATGTTCCCATAGTTCTATGCTCCTGTCGTTTTATACTTCGATCAATTCCCCCAGCTCCAGCGAGTAGATTCCCTTATATGTCACCCGCCGGGGCGCGAAGCGCTTGTCGATGGCCTTGGCGTACAGCTCCAGCTGGGCGCGGTAGGCGCGGACGAAATCGGCGCGTGTCTTGCGGCGGTCGGTCTTGTAGTCCAGCAGCTCAAGGTGGTCGGGGTAGACGAGGACGATGTCCGCGATGCCCTGCACCAGCACCCCGGCGTCGGCAGCGCTGTCCCCCTCCGGCAGGGCACGTCCCTGCGCGGCCATGACCTCTGCGGCGGGCAGCGAGGTGATGAAGGCCAGCTCCCGCAGCACCTCCTCCGCACCGCAGATGCGGTCAAAGGCCTCGCTGCGCACAAAGCGGAGGATCTTATTTTCATCCAGTTTTTCGGCGATGGCGGGGGGCGTGAGCTGTGCCGCCACCTGACGCTCCCGCTCGGTGCGGACTGCATCCAGCACAGCGGCATCCTCCCCGCCCCGCACCGCCGCCAGCGCGGCAAAGTCAGCGTGCTCGAGGAAGGCGTGGAGGGCCGTGCCCATCTCGGCAGCGGTGAGGCCGTCCTTTGAGAGGAAGCCCGGGCGCTCAAGAGTGGTGCGCTCGGCGGCGTGGACAAGGCTGGTGACGCTGACCTTGGCGGGGATGTCCGCCAGCGCCGCCGCCGGATACTGCCAGCCGAAGCCCTGCCGCAGCGTTTCCACAAGGGCGGGGTCGGCCTCGGGCTGGGGCGGCGCATTCTCCTCGGTGCGCGGCCCTGCAGGCGGGAGGGGGTCTGCCTGCACCGTGAGGGTGAGGGTGCTCCGGGTGTCCACAAAGGGCAGCTCAAGGTTCCCCGCAAGGCGGCGGAGCGGCCCGCCGTTCGGGTGGACGAGGAGGGCCGCCCGCAGCCAGTCGGCAAAGCTGCCCGCCTGCACGTTCAGGGTCTGGCCCGCCCCGGCGGCAAGGAAGGCGGCGGCTTTGGCGAAGGGGTTGGACGTCCGGCCGATGCCCAGCGGGACGGTGAGGATGAGCTTGTCCTGCGCCCGGGTGAGCGCCACATACAAAAGCCGCATCTGCTCGCTGCGCAGCTCGGCGGCGTGGACAGTGGCGAGGGCGGTGTAGGCCGCCGTCCGATAAGACCCTTCGCCGCCCTCGGGACGGAGGCGGAGTCCCGCCCCGCAGACCCGGTGGAGCAGGACGGGCTGGCGGGTATCGGCGGCGTTGAACTGCCGGGCCGTGTCGGCCACGAAGACCACCGGGAACTGCAGGCCCTTGGAGCGATGGATGGTCATGATGGTGACGCAGCCGGGCCTTGCCCCGCCGGGGGTGGTCTCCTGCCCGGTGGAACCGGCCAACGCGGCCGCGTCGATGGCCCGGACGAGGGCCGAGATGCCCCCCGCGCCCGCACCGGCGCAGAAAGCGGCAAACCTTCTTGCGTCCTCCCGGCGGCGCTGACCGTTCTCCATGGCACCGAGGGCGGCGAGATAGCCGGTGGAGACGAAGATCTCCTCCAGCAGTTCCTCCACCGGCACGCTCCGGGCCATCCGGCGCAGGGCGGTGAGGCGCTGGTAAAAAGCCCCCACCCGGCGGGTGAAGTCATCCTCCGCCCCGCTGCGTGCAGCCTGCAATACCGCGCCGTAGAGGCTGATGCGGGTGTGCTGGTCGGTGCTCTGCGCCCCTGCCCGGAGGCGGACGAGGTCATCGTCGGTGAAGCCGAACATGGGGCCGAGCATAGCGGCAGCAAGGTAGATGTCCTGCGCGGGATTGTCGATGACCCGCAGCAGGGCGATGAGGGGGCGGATGTGGGGTGCGTCCAAGAGGTTCTCCCGGGCGTCGGCGTAGACCGGGATGCCCCGGGCCGTCAGGGCCTCGGCGTAGGCCGGAAAGTCGCCGCGTGCCGCCAGCAGGACGCAGCAGTCCTCATACTGCACCGGGCGGGTGGTGCCGCCATCCCGCACCGGCTCACCGGAGGACACCATCGTCTCGATGCGGTCGGCAATATAATTTGCATCCGTCTCGGCGGTGTCATCGGACAGGAAGCAGGCCTCCACGCTGCCCTCATACTCCCCCGGCGCACCGCAGACAAGGCGCTGGCCGTCGCCGTAGGCCGTATCGCCCAGCTGAGGGGTCATGAGCTGTTCGAAGAGGAAGTTGATGCCCGCCACCACCTGCGGGGCGGAGCGGAAGTTGGCGTCCAGCGCCAGCAGGGCGTTCCTGCCGGAGGTACCCTCTTCGGGGCGGGGGCGGGCCGCGCCGCCGGGCAGGGGCGGCCAGCTCTCCAGCTTCTCCCGGAAGATGGTGGGGTCGGCCTGCCGGAAGCGGTAGATGCTCTGCTTGAGGTCGCCCACGAGGAAGAGGTCGTCCCCTGCCGGGCTTGCGAGGCAGCGGTAAAGGGCATCCTGCAAGGCGTTGGTGTCCTGATATTCGTCCACCATGACGGCAGCATAGCCCTGTCGGATGCTCTGGCACAGCTCGGTGGGCTGGCCGTCCTCGTCCCGCAGGAGGCGAAGGGCCAGATGCTCGAAGTCGCTGAATTCCAGCAGCCGGCGCTCCCTCTTCCGGGCCGTAAAGCGGGCGTCGAAGTCCCGCACGGCGGCAAAAAGGGCGCGCAGGCGGGGTTCGGCGGCTCTCCGGTCCAGCTCGGCCTCGTCCAGACTACAGCTGATCATATCTTCTATTTTTTCAAAGAGCTTCGCGGCCTCGTCGGCCCGGGTCTTGACAGCGTCCTTGTGCTCGCCGGTGAGCCGCTTTTTCATATTCTTGAGGCCGGGGACCTGCTCCATGCCGAGGACGTAGGGCGTCAGCTTGTCGTAGAGGGGCGTCCACTCCCCTGCCTCCGCCAGACGCTCCACCTCTCCCAGCAGGGCGGCGGCGCTTTCGAGCCGTTCCAGCGGCTCAGCGAACCGCTCATTCATGCCCGCCACAGCCTTTTCCTTGGCGGCGGGGGTCTTTTTGCTGGACTCGGCGTCGGCCCGCGCTGTGACGAGGTCGGCCCGGCTGTCCTTCAATGCGGCGGACAGCAGCTCCCCCGCCGCCCGGGCCGACCGGGCGGCTTCGGCCAGCAGGATGTCGTGCCAGCAGGTGCGGACGAAGCCGTTCTCGTCCTGCCACGGGGCCAGCATCTCGTCCAGCTTCCTGCCGTAGTCGGGCAGGGCGCGGAGGAAGTCATAGACCTGCAGGACAGCCTCCCCCGCCGCGCTGTCGGTGCGGCCCTTGCCGTAAAGGTCGGCGAAGGCACAGAAATCCGCGTTCAGATAGGCCGCTTCCAGCGTCTCGGCGAGGGCCGCTGTGCGCAGCGTCTCCACGCTGCCAGGGTCGGCGGGGGTGAAATCGGGCGGGATGTCCAGCGCCTGAAAGTGCTTGCGGAGCAGGTCGAGGCAGAAGGCGTCAATGGTGCAGATGGGGGCGCGCTGCAAAAGCATCCGCTGGCGGCGGAGGGCCGTGTTGGACGGCTCGGCCTGACTGCGGCGGAGCAGCGCCTGCCCGATGCGGGCGCGAAGCTCGGCGGCGGCGGCGTTGGTAAAGGTAACGATAAGGAGCCGGTCGGCATCCACGGGGTGCTCCGGGTCGGTGATGAGCCGGACGGCCCGCTCCGTCAGCACGGCGGTCTTACCGCTGCCCGCGGCGGCGCTCACCAGCAGCGCACCGCCCCGGTCGTCAATGGCGGCACGCTGGGCCGGGGTCCATTTTGTCTCGCTCACGGGTCTTTTTCCTCCTTCTTATCGGGGTCTTCGGACAGCTCAAAGGGCTTTGCGGGGGCGTCGAGGGTGCGCTCTCCCACGCCGTCCTCGTGGCAGCAGATAAAGCCGTAATCGCACCACCGGCAGGGGCTTCGGCCCGTGACCAGCGGCTCGGCGGCGATGCAGCCGCTGTAGAGCTGCTCGCCCATCCGGGTGACGAGGTCGTCGAGGTGGAGCTGGATGCGGGAGAGCTTGGCCTTGTCGGCCCGCTTGTCCTTCTGGTAGGGGCTGGGTTCGCCGCCCCGGAAGCTGAAGGGCAGATACCTCCCCGTCTCCTCGGCGTCCATGGCGTCGAAGACCTTTCGCTCGTCCCGCACGAGGCCGTCCAGCTTGTAGTCCATGGTCTGGGCGGCCTTGTCCCGGGTGGTGGTCTCGGGGGCGGGGTCGGCCAGCAGATACAAAACGCCCGCCGGTTCGGCCCCGGTGAAGCGTCCGCCCGCGTCCCGGGTCAGGCTGAACAGATAGAGCAGCATCTGGCAGTCGAGGCCGCAGTAGACCTCCCGGAGGTCCAGCTTCTTCGAGCCGGTCTTGTAGTCCACCACCCGCACCCAGCGGGTGCCGTCGTCCTCGATCCACTCGTCGGCACGGTCCACCGTGCCGATGAGCTGCACCGTCCGCCCATCGGAGAGGCGGTAGGTCTGGCCCCGGACGGCGTCCTCGCCGGGGCCGATCTTCAGCTCACAGGCCACGGGGCGGAAGCTGGACTGGCGCTGCTCGTCCCGCAGGTAGCACAGCAGGCCTGCCATGCTCTTTTTCAGGCGGGAGAGCAGGTAGGCGAAGCGGGCCGTGTCCTCGGGGAGGTAGCGCTTTGCGTACTCGTCCACCAGCAGCCCGGCCAGCGCTGCCATGGCCTCGTCGTCGAGGTCGAGGAAGGGCTTCAGGCCCGCGCAGGGGTTGTCGGGGCCGGGATGGGGGTCGAGGGCCATCTGGAGCACCCAGTGCATGAGGGTGCCGCTCTGGTCGGCGGAGAGCTCGGCCCGCCTGCGGGGGCGGAGGCCCAGAACATATTGCAGAAAATAGCCGTACCGGCAGGTGTAATATTTTTCCAGCTGGCTGGGCGAAATACGCAGACGCCGCCCCAACAGGGTCTCGAGGGCCTCAAGGTCGCTGACCTGACGGGGGGCGCGGCCCGCCATCCGGCGCAGGAGGGCGAGTCCCTCCGGCTCGGCTGCACCGGGAGCGCAGAGGGCCTCGGTGAGGCTGGCCCGTTCGGTGTCCGTCAGGGGCCAGCCGCCGCCCAGCACATCGAGGCCGTCGGCGGGGGTGGCGGCGAGGTCGGGCAGCTCCAGCACGGGAGCAGCGGGAGCCAGCAGGTCCACGACCGGCTCGAGGGCGGCGCAGAGGGTCTGGCCCTGCCCCTTGGGCCAGCTGAGCCAGAGGCCCTTGGCCGGGGCGGTGAGGGCCTTGTAGAAGCAGACCTGCTCACGGACGACCCGGTTCTCGAAGCAGTCGGGCAGCTCGACCTCCTGCGCCATGAGGGCATCCCGGTCGGCGTGGGTCAGGAGGCCCGTCTCGCCGGGCGCGGCGGGAAACTCGCCCTCGGAGAGGCCCAGCACAAAGACGTAGTCCGGCGCATCGAGGCGCATCTTGCCCGCGCTGGCCAGCACCACAGCGTCCAGCGTCTGGGGGATGTGGCCGAGATCGGAGGAGCGCAGCAGCAGGCCGAACAGCTCCTCGTACTCGGCGATGGTAACGCTCTGACCGCCCAACAGGCTGGCCATCTCGTCCAGCAGGCCCATGACCACATTCCACTCCCGGGCGGCTTCCTCGGCGGCGGGGATGCCCCGCTCGGCCCGGATGGCCTCCACTTGTGCGGCCTGTGCCTCCTCGGCCCCCAGCTCCTTGAGGCAGAAGTAGATGGCGCGGCTCATCTGCTCGGCACTGGCAGAGCGGAGCTTTGTGCGGAGGCCGTCAGCGGCCGTCACGAGAAGGGCGCGGGCCTTCTCGGCTCGGGCGAGGTTCTCGGCGTCCTCGGCGGTGGGGTCTGCATCGCCGAAGCCCCGGGGATTCTTCTCGAAGGGAGCGCGCCACGCCGCCGCGCCCGGCGACCATGTGTAGGCGTAGTTCTCGAGGGCGCAGACCTCCTCTTCGGTGAGGGCGCACAGGCCCGTCTTTGCCAGCGTGGTGAGCTGTTCGGTCAGCTCTGCGCCCCGGGCAATGGCCAGCAGGCAGCGCACCGCCGTGGCCGGGGCGCTGAACTCCGGGGTGGTCGGCTCGTCGCAGTAGAGGGGGATGTCCGCCATCCGGAACTCGTACCGGACGGCGGCGCGGTACTTTGCAATGTCGCGGCAGACCACGGCGACCCTGCCGCAGCGGACGCCCTGCCGCATGAGGCGGCGGATGGCCGCAGCAGCAGCCCGGGCTTCCTCCTCCCGGCTGGGGGCGGCGAAGAGCTTTATTTCCGGGCAGGCCGGGGGCGGGTCGCACCGGCCCGACGCCAGCAGCCGGGCCGCTGCCGCGAGGCCGGGGGCATCGGCGTGGCGCACGTCCCGGCGCAGCAGCTCCGGCACGGCCACCTCGGTGCCGCTCCGGCGGGCCAGCTGGCGCAGCTGTGCCGCCACCTGCTTTGCCCCCGAGAAAAGGCTCATATCCCCCGGGATGAGGGGGGCACCGTCGTCGCAGAGAGCCACCGTCACGGTGGGCAGAGAGGCCAGCAGCGCACCCATCAGCCGCTTTTTCGGGGCGTTGAAGGTGTCGAACTCGTCGATGAACACCTCCCGGCCGCGCAGAAACTCCGGCAGTCCTCCCCGGGCAAGGGCGTTCTCGAGGCGGGACGCAGCCAGCGTGAGGCGGTCGGAGGGGTCCATGCCCGTCCCGGCCAGCAGGGTCTCGTAGCCCTGAAAGATGAGGGCCAGCTCGCTGAGCTTTGCGCTGTCTGCGCCGCACTCCTGCGCCAGCGCATAGAGCCGCTGGCCCGAGAGGCCCGCGCTCTTCAGCTCGTCGATGGTCTCCGCAGCCATCTGGCAGAAGGCGGCAGAGCGGCGGTGGCGATAGTAATAATGGACGTTGTCCTGCAATTCTTCGAGGGCGCGGCGGACCAGCACGGCCCGGCCCGCATCGCTGAGGGTCTGGACGGCGGAGCCGCCCTCCGCCGACAGGATGTGCTCGGCGAGGCTGGTGAAGGAAAAGCTCTCCACCAGCCCGCTCAGCGCGTCTCCCAGCTCCCGGTGGATGCGGCCCTCGGTGGACGAGGTGAACTGTTCCGGCACCAGCAGGATGCTCCTGCCGCCCGCCTCGGCCCGGGCGCGGATGCGCTGGTACAGCAGGGTGGTCTTTCCGCTGCCGGAAGCGCCTAAAAGTAGTTTTAACATGGTGAATCTCTCCGTTGGATGGATTTTCTGCTTATCTCTCATTGTACCACAAAATTGCAGCAACATCTATTCTGTGGTACAATGGAGAAAAAACCATCTCAGGAGGATGACCCTGCATGAAAATATTAGCAGTAGATTACGGTGACAGCCGCACCGGCCTCGCCACCTGCGACCGCACCGAATTTCTCACCACCGCCATCACGCCCCAGATCACCCTCAAGGCCCGGGACAAGGTAGCCTCGAAGGTCTGCGAGGTGGCAAAGGACATCGGGGCGGAGCTGATCGTCATCGGCCTGCCGCTGAACATGGACGGCACCGAGGGCGAGCGTGCCCGCAAGAGCCGGAAGCTGGCCAAGACTGTGGAGATCTGGAGCGGGCTGCCCGTCCGGATGTGGGACGAGCGCCAGACCACCTGCGCCGCCGCCGACCTCCTCGACGAGAGCGGCACCTTCGGCGCAAAGCGGAAGGGCATCCTCGACTCGGTGAGCGCGACGGTCATTCTGGACGACTATCTCGCATGGCGGAAGGAGCATCCGGGGGAGGTCTGAAAGCCCCCCGCCGCCCCTGCGGCAAAGTTTCTTTGCGAAGTCCGGACAGTTTGTTGCGAAGTCCGCAGAAAATCGTCGTTTTCCGGTTTGTTTTCACAATTTTCCCGCGCCGAATTTGTATAGTTTTCCAGCTTGACAGCACCGGCTCTTCTCCGATAAAATGAGGGTAGAAGAACCCCCTGCCCAGATGGCCGGAGATGACGCTTCTTCATGAGAAAAAACAACTGGACTCACCAAAACAAAAACGATCGGAGGCGACCCACATGACAAAACTGAGAAAACTGACTGCCCTGCTTCTGGCCGGTGCACTGACCCTTCTGCTCCTGACCGCCTGCAGCGGTGGCGGCGGCTCTTCCGGCCCGGAGGCCCAGGCCGAAGCCGAGGTGATGGGGGCCATCCAACGCAATACCTCCACCGCAAGCCTAAAAATGACGATGGGATGCGGAACATTGCCAAAACCGATCTGGAGGCCAAACTGAAGGGCAACTTCAAAGGATACAAGGGCTACCACGACGTAAAGTACAATGAAAAAACTTCTACCCTGACCCTCATCGCCCAATACGATTATAAGGACACTACCTTGGAAAAACTCATTGGTTACATCACCGAGAACAAGGAGGCTTCTAACCTGAAGTTCAATCTTTCCAGCAACTGGGCCAAGGTAGGCGTAGCAGCTGAGACCTATAAAGGGAAGACCTACATCGCCATCACTCTGCAGGTAAAGAAGACTTGACCTGTCCCTTTTCCCCCATAAACGCAGATCACCCGCCAGTTGGCGGGTGATTTTTTTGCAGCTGTCCCACCGCCCGGAGGGCGGAAAAGCAGCTTCTTATTCAAATTTCGTGATGGTCACACTGTTGATGGTGATGGGTTCGGTGGGGCGCTGAGCCTCATCCACGCCGGTCCGGGCGATGGCGTCCACCACGTCCATCCCCTCGTACACCTGCCCGAAGACGGTATCGGTGTAGTCGAGATAGGGTGCGCCGCCCGCCGTCTGGTAAGCGCTGATGACCTCGGCCCGCCAGCCGGCGGCGGTCATCTGGTCGGTCAGCTCCTGCGTCACTGAGTCTGCGCCCGGCAGCGTCTCCATGACGTAGAAAACGCTGGCGCATTCGCCCGAGGCGTCCGCCGCCGCACAGAGGGCACCGGAGTAATGGTGGAGCTTGTCGGTAGTCTCGGCGGGGTAGCGGCTGCCGTTCCAGATGGTGGTGCCCCTGCCGTCTGCGCCCTGCCCGGCCTCGACCACAAAATCCTTCTCCACCCGGGTGACGGTAAGACCGTTATAGAAACCCTGCCCGGCCAGCGTGGTGAAGTTCTGCACCGCCTGCGGGGCTTCGTCGGGGAAGAGCACGGCCTTAAAGATGCCCGCCGAGGTGTCGAACACCGCGATGGTGTCCCCCGCCGCCGGGTGGGCGAACTGCAGCTCTGCCGACTCCACCGCAGGGCGGCTGATGCTCTGGGCCGACGTGCTGCCGCCCTTGAGGCTGGAGAGGACGCCGCCCCCGCTGCACCCGGCCAGCACTGCCGTCAGGGCCAGTGCGGCCATTATTTTTTTCAAGGCTCTCATATCCGGGCCTCCCTCTTCGTATGCTGTAGTAAAAGCTATCGATATAGTATAGCACATTCCGGGATGAAATGCGAGAGAAAAAAGCATCAAACTTTGTCCGATAATTTCTTTGAAAAAACTCTTGACGAGTGACGATAAAAACGCTAAACTATAG
>QWCY01008227.1_pt1 | contig 10183 bp, 10 predicted proteins | sample 1972631 | NCBI WGS metagenome assembly QWCY01 (sample SAMN09866696, study PRJNA288562) | Human gut metagenome isolate pre1_stool, whole genome shotgun sequencing... | isolation source: gut | host: Homo sapiens | place: USA: California
ATCCTGATCGAGAATGCATTGAGCCCTGCAAAGGTTATCGCAGTTATGGCAGATCCTGATGAGAAGACAGCTCTGGTAGTTGTTCCTGATTATCAGCTGTCCCTTGCAATCGGTAAAGAAGGTCAGAATGCACGTCTTGCTGCAAGACTTACAGGATTTAAGATTGACATCAAGAGTGAGACTCAGGCAAAAGAAGCCGGTGATTTCTATGATTATGATGATGACGAGACTGCAGAAGATGCAGCTGAGGCATCAGCAGAGGAAACTTCAGCAGAAGATTCCCTGACAGAAGAAACCGAAGCAGAAGAAGTTTCAGAGGAAGTTCCTGTAGAAGAAGAGCCACAGGCTCAGGAAGCAGGAGAGAATGAAGACGAAGAATAAGATTCCCATGCGCCAGTGTACCGGCTGCAGGGAAATGAAAAGCAAGAAAGAGATGCTCAGAGTTCTTAAGACTACAGAAGATGAGATCGTGCTTGATACTACCGGTAAGAAAAACGGCAGAGGCGCATATCTGTGTCTTTCCAGAGAATGTCTGGATAAAGCGATTAAAAATCATGGACTTGAGCGTTCACTGAAAACTGCGGTTCCGGATGAGGTATACGAACGACTTAAGAAGGAGCTGGAAGATATTGAAAAATAACAGAGTACTGTCGCTGATAGGGCTGGCTACCAAAGCAGGCAAGACCGTAAGCGGAGAATTTTCCACAGAGAAATCTGTAAAGACCGGAAAAGGACTGCTTGTGATCGTTGCTGAGGATGCCTCCGAGAATACAAAGAAGAAATTCAGGAATATGTGCAGTTTTTATGAAGTTCCGATTTTCTTCTTCTCAGATAAAGAGAGCTTAGGCAGAGCAATGGGAAAGGAGTACCGCGCCTGTCTGGCTGTCCAGGATGAGAACTTTGCGAAAGCAATCATGAAGGAGGTATAGCGATTGTCAAAATTAAGAGTACATGAGCTGGCCAGAGAGCTTGGACGACAGAACAGAGAAGTGATCGAGTTTCTGAAATCAAAAGGCGTTGATGTGAGAAGCCATATGAGTATGGTGGATGAGCCTGCGGTTTCGGAAGTAAAGAATAGATTCAGAAAAGACAATAATAACAGGGGAAAGGAGCATATTGCGAAATTGGAGACTCCCAAGACAGAAGAAAAGGTTGTAACAGCAAAATCAGAAGGAGATAAAACTGAAACACCTAAAAAGAAAAAAAATATTATCCGCGTTTTTCATGCACAGAATGCAAGTGACGGAGGAAAAACAAGAAAGAAACCTGTGAAAGCTGAAGGCGAGAGAACAGGTTCACCAAGAAATGCAGAAGGAAGAAATTCCGACAGTTCAAGAACAGACGGTGAAAGACCAAGAAGAAATAATAATGACCGCCCAGGTACAGGCAACAGAAGACCGGACGGACAGAACCGTCAGGGAAGACCTCAGGGTGAAGGAAGATCCCAGGGAGGACGTTTTGGCCAGGGAAGAAACCAGGGCGAAGGAAACCGTCAGGGAAGACCTCAGGGCGAGGGAAGATCCCAGGGAGATAACCGCCAGGGAGGACGTTTCGGACAGGGAAGATCCCAGGGCGATGGCCAGGGCCGTCCGGGCGGAAGATTCCAGGGCGATGGAAATCGTCAGGGAGGACGTTTCGGACAGGGAAGACCACAGGGAGATGGAAACCGTCAGGGAGGAAGACCGCAGGGCAATGGCCAGGGTCGTCCGGACGGAAACAGAAGTGAAGGACGTGACGGACGCTTCGGCGGCAGTCAGGGACGTCAGGGACAGCGCCAGAATACAAGAAAGAATGACGATATGGCATTTGCACCGGAACTGACAAAGACTTCCAAAGACAGCAAGAGAGAAAGAGACAGAGAGAACAAAAACAAGAAAAAAGATTTTGATAAGACACAGAGTGGCGGACGCAGACCAAATCAGGGTGGATTCAATAAGAATTCCAGAATCCCGAAAGCTCTGCAGAAACCGGCTCCGCAGCCAAAACAGGAAGAGAAGAAACCTGAGGTTAAGGAAATCACACTTCCGGAGAAGATGACGATCCGCGAACTGGCAGAAGCTATGAAAATGCAGCCGTCAGTAATTGTGAAGAAGCTCTTTATGCAGGGTATGATGGTTACCGTAAACCATGAGATCGATTTTGAGAAAGCTCAGGAGATTGCTCTGGAATATGATATCATCGCAGAACCGGAAGAGAAGGTAGACGTTATCGAAGAACTCCTCAAAGAGGATGAAGAAGACGAAAAAGATATGGTTTCAAGACCACCTGTAGTCTGTGTTATGGGGCACGTTGACCATGGTAAAACATCTCTTCTGGATGCAATCCGTAAGACAAATGTAACACGTGGAGAAGCCGGCGGTATCACACAGCACATCGGTGCTTCTGTAGTAGAGGTTGGCGGACAGAAGATCACATTCCTGGATACACCTGGACATGAAGCTTTCACAGCTATGCGTATGCGTGGTGCAAACTCCACAGATATTGCAGTTCTGGTTGTAGCAGCTGATGATGGTGTGATGCCTCAGACAGTAGAGGCTATCAGCCATGCGAAGGCGGCAGGCGTTGAGATCATAGTTGCAATCAACAAGATTGATAAGCCAAGTGCTAATATTGAGCGTGTAAAACAGGAACTTTCTGAATATGAACTGATTCCGGAAGACTGGGGCGGAAGTACGATTTTTGTTCCTGTATCCGCACATACAGGAGAGGGAATCGATACTCTTCTTGAGATGATCCTTCTTACAGCCGAGGTATGTGAATTAAAGGCAAATCCGAACCGTTCCGCAAGAGGTCTTGTAATCGAGGCTCAGCTTGATAAAGGTAAAGGTCCGGTTGCCACGATCCTTGTCCAGAAAGGTACTCTTCATGTGGGAGACTTTATTGCAGCAGGAGCATGCAATGGTAAGGTTCGTGCCATGATGGATGATAAGGGACGCAGGATTAAAGAAGCAGGTCCTTCTACTCCTGTAGAAATCCTGGGACTTGGTGATGTGCCGAATGCAGGTGAAATTCTTCTTGCATTTGACAGTGATAAGGAAGCCAAGAACTTTGCAGGTGCATTTGTATCTGAGAACAAGAACCGTCTTCTTGAGGAGACTAAGGGCAAATTATCTCTGGATAATCTCTTTGATCAGATTCAGGCAAGCGATCTGAAGGAACTTCCGCTCATTGTCAAAGCAGATGTACAGGGATCTGTGGAAGCTGTAAAACAGAGTCTGACCAAACTTTCCAACGAAGAAGTGGTTGTAAAGGTGATCCATGGCGGTGTTGGTGCGATCAATGAGTCTGACGTAAGTCTTGCGGCTACATCAAATGCGATCATTATCGGCTTTAATGTCCGTCCGGATGCAACCGCAAAACAGCTTGCTGAGCAGGAAGGTGTAGATCTTCGTCTGTATAGAGTTATTTATCAGGCAATCGAAGATGTAGAAGCTGCCATGAAGGGTATGCTTGATCCTATATTTGAGGAGAAAGTTATCGGTCATGCGGAAGTGCGTCAGCTGTTCAAGGCATCCGGTATTGGTACGATTGCAGGAAGCTATATTCTGGATGGTATCTTCCAGAGAAACTGCAAGGTTCGTATTTCCAGAGAAGGCGAGCAGATATTTGAAGGTGAGCTTGCATCCCTGAAGAGATTCAAAGACGATGTTAAGGAAGTTAAGGCAGGATACGAATGTGGCCTTGTATTTGACGGATTTAACGATGTGAAAGAGGAAGATAAAGTAGAAGCTTATATCATGGTAGAAGTACCGAGATAGTAATGGTTTATAAAGGTAGGGTGCGCGATTCATAGTGTCAGGTACAGTGTGGTGCGCACCTTGACTTGATTGTGGTAATTCAGAAAATAATGTGATCAGGATAGTCGATGATCCGGATTGCTCACAGTATTTGACAGAATTGCCGGATATATAGGAGTAAAACTTAAAATGAGAAAAAACAGTATTAAGAATACCCGGATCAATGGGGAAGTCCAGAAGGAACTCAGCACCATTATCCGCAACGAGATCAAGGACCCGCGTATTCATCCGATGACTTCTGTCATGGCTGTAGAAGTGGCTCCTGACCTGAAAACCTGCAGAGCATATATCAGTGTGCTGGGTGAAAAAGAAGCAAAGGAAGCGACGATCAAAGGTCTGAACAGTGCAGAAGGCTACATCAGACGCCAGCTGGCGCGTAATTTAAACCTGAGAAATACACCGGAGATCCGTTTTATTCTGGACGAATCTATTGAGTATGGTGTAAATATGTCAAAGCTTATTGATGATGTTACCAAGAAAGACAGCAACTCCCACAGACAGGATGAGGAGCAGGATGAGAATTAAAAGAGGATGAGAACATGGAAAATATTGCGGAAATACTGGAAGGTGTGAAAACAATGGGAATCGGCGGACATATCCGTCCGGATGGTGACTGCGTTGGTTCCTGTATGGCGTTATATTTATATGTAAAAACCTATTATCCGGAAATTCAGGCAGATGTGTACCTGGATAATCCCAAACCTGTTTTCGGACATATTGACTGTATGGATGAGATTAAAACAGAGCTGGACGGTGACAAAGAGTATGACCTTTTTGTTACCTGTGATGTAAGTGCAAGAGACAGACTTGCCATTGCAGGTCCATACTTTGACACTGCAAAAAGAACAGCATGTATTGATCATCATATCAGTAACTCCGGATTTGCACAGGTGAATCATATCAGGGGAGAGGTAAGCTCTGCCTGTGAAGTTCTCTATGGGCTTTTTGATCCTGAGAAAGTGGTCCGTACCATTGCAGTGCCGATCTATACGGGAATGGTTCATGACACAGGGGTATTTCAGTACTCTTCAACTTCACCGGAGACCATGCGTATTGCCGGGGAACTGATGAAGACAGGATTCAATTTCAGTAAGATCATTGACGAATCTTTCTATCAGAAAACTTATGTGCAGAATCAGGTAATGGGGCGTGTTCTTGCAGAGAGTATCCTGCTTCTGGATGGAAAATGTATTATCGGATATCTTAAAAAAAGAGACATGGAGTTCTATGGTGTGGATGGCAAGGATCTGGACGGTATCGTCAGTCAGCTTCGCCTTACAGCGGGAGTGGAAGTTGCCATGTTTATCTATGAAGTGGAAACTCAGTCTTTCAAAGTTTCCCTGCGTTCCAACGGAAATGTGGATGTAAGCAAGATTGCAGTATATTTTGGCGGCGGCGGTCATATGAGAGCAGCAGGATGTGATCTTCAGGGTTCTGTGTATGATGTGATCAACAATGTGACAGAACAGATCTGCAAACAGTTTCAGGAGCAGGAAGTCTGATGGATGGAGTAATTGTAATCCGTAAGGAAAAAGGATTCACTTCCCATGATGTGGTGGCAAAGCTTCGGGGAATCCTTCATATGAAGAAAATCGGACATACCGGAACTCTTGATCCGGATGCAGAAGGAGTGCTCCCGGTGGCTCTGGGAAAAGCAACCCGTCTGGTGGATATGATCACAGATAAAGAGAAAACTTATGAGGCAGTGATGCGTCTGGGTGTTGTTACGGATACCCAGGATATGAGCGGAACTGTTCTCTCACAGACTACAGAGCTTTCCGTTACAGAAGAAGAGCTTTGCACAGTGGTCAGTTCTTTTGTGGGAGACTATATGCAGGTGCCGCCAATGTATTCAGCACTGAAGGTCAATGGAAAGAAACTCTATGAACTTGCCAGAGAGGGCAAGACTGTGGAGCGTAAACCAAGACCTGTACATTTTTATGAGATAGAAATTCTGGATATCAGTTTTCCGCTGGTGCGTTTTCGTGTGACCTGCAGCAAGGGAACCTATATCCGTACTCTGTGCCATGATATAGGGGAAAAGCTGGGCTGTGGAGCTGCCATGGAAAGTCTTTTGCGGACAAAGGTGGGCAGATTTACACTGGATGATGCCATTACCCTGGCGCAGACAGAAGAGGCAGTGAAGAAAGGAACCATAGAGAGTAAAATCCTCGGTATTGAGGAGATTCTTGCAGAGTATCCAAGGGTATGCTGTACAAAAGAAGGGGACAGACTTTTGGCTAATGGAAATCCTCTTGTACAGGCACTGGTCGATGCACAGGAGAAAAAAGGATGGATCCGTATGTGCAGCAGTGAAGGCAGTTTTGCCGGAGTTTACCAGTGGGACGAGAAAAGAAACAGGTATTTCCCTGTAAAAATGTTTTAGGAGACATGATGGAATATTTAAGGATTGAGAATGATTTTCCCAGAATTTCACACAGTGCGGTAACACTTGGGAAGTTTGACGGCATACACCGCGGACATCAGAAACTGGTTGAGAAAATTATTGAGCAGAAACAGGAAGGTGCACAGGCGGTTGTACTTGCGCTTGGAACTGCCTCAAGAACAATCCTCACAAAGGAAGAGAGATGTCGTATATTGGAAGAAATGGGAGTGGATATACTGTTGGAATGTCCGCTCACAGAGAAAATACGGCACATGAAAGCAGAGAATTTTATAAAAGAAATATTGATAGGAGATCTGCAGGTTTCCTATGTGGCAGTTGGAGAGGATTTCCGTTTTGGCTATGAGCGGAAAGGAACTCCTGCCATGCTCAAAGAGTTCGGAAAGAAATATGGATTTCATACGGAAGTCCTGCCAAAAGAAATGGACGGACGCCGTAAGATTAGTAGTACCTTTGTCAGGGAAGAACTGAACAGAGGAAATATGGAAAAATTCCGTTTCCTTATGGGAACAGATTTCTCAGTGGAAGGAATCGTTGAACATGGACGTGGAATGGGACATAAATATCTGCTTCCGACCACCAACCTGATCCCTCCGGTAGAGAAACTGATGCCTCCAAACGGGGTTTATATCACAGTATCCCATTTCAGAGACAGAAGTTATCAGGGAATTACCAATGTAGGTCATAAGCCTACTGTTGGCGGCGAGAAGTTTATTGGTGTGGAAACATATCTGTTTGACTGCAATGAAGATCTGTATGGGGAATACTGCAAGGTGGATTTCAAAAAATTCCTCAGACCTGAACAGAAGTTTTCTTCGCTGGAGGCGCTGAAAGCACAGCTGGAGAGAGATGCTGTGAAGGGACAGGAATATTTTGAAACTTTGTAAAAAAGAGGTTTACACGCCAGAATCAATGTGCTATACTAACCAAGGTGAATTTAGCCCATGTTCAGGGACCGGACGCTCCGACCATCTCTTAATGTGTGGCGGTCAGTCAATAATAATTATAGAATACAGGAGGAAATCACAATGATTTCAAAAGAAAAGAAAGCAGCGATCATGAAAGAATATGCAAGAACTGAAGGCGATACAGGATCACCGGAAGTACAGGTAGCAGTTCTTACAGCAAGAATTCAGGAACTTACAGAGCATTTACAGAGCAACCATAAAGATCATCACTCCAGACGTGGTCTTCTGAAAATGGTAGGTCAGAGACGTGGACTGTTAGCTTACCTGAAGAAAACAGACATCGAAAGATACCGTGCACTGATTGAAAAATTAGGCTTAAGAAAATAATAGCCTTTTAGTATGCGGAAGGGGGCGGATTTCCATCCGCCTCCCTTTTTATGTATATGGCAGTTCTGTAAAATATGGTGTTTTTCAGGATTGCGGTGGCTTGTTGTTTCGACTGCATCTGCATATTCAGAAGCTGCGAAACATGACAGGAGTTATTTCCGAGACTACTGAAAAGATTATTTTGTATATGAAAGTAACAAAACAGGCAGATATATTTGCCTGAAAAGTAGTTTTTTCAGTTGTTTCGGACTCCTGTTTTAATGTGACAATTTCATAAAAAGTCTGAACGTTGATGGACAAGATTGTCAGCAGACGGAACAGACAAATTTGAAAAGAATAAAGTAGTTACCGGACATGCAGTGAACGGTAACAGAAAATGACAACAGAATTATGAAAAAAGGAGAATGAACATATGTACAAAAGTTATTCCATGGAATTAGCCGGAAGAACCTTGACAGTAGATATCAACCGCGTTGCAAAACAGGCAAACGGTGCAGCATTAATGCACTATGGTGATACTACAGTTTTATCTACAGCAACAGCATCCAAAGAGCCAAGAGAAGGAATTGATTTCTTCCCGTTAAGCGTTGAATATGAAGAGAAAATGTATGCAGTAGGCAAAATCCCAGGAGGATTTAACAAGAGTGAGTGTAATCCGGAGATTCCGGCTATGCTTGGTTCCTCTATTGCAACCTGTATTTCCGATATTCCGTTTGATGGTCCGTGTGCTACCACACAGGTTGGTCTGATCAATGGTGAATATATCATCAACCCTACCATGGCACAGAAAGATGTATCTGACCTTCAGCTTACAGTAGCTTCCACAAGAGAGAAAGTAATCATGATCGAAGCCGGCGCAAAAGAAGTTCCGGAAGACAAGATGATCGAAGCTATCTATAAAGCTCATGAAGTAAACCAGGAGATCATCAAATTTATCGATAAGATCGTAGAAGAATGCGGAAAACCGAAACACAGCTACGAATCATGTGCAGTTCCGGAAGAACTCTTCGCAGCGATCAAAGAAATCGTACCTCCGGCAGAAATGGAAGTTGCCGTATTCTCTGACGATAAACAGACAAGAGAAGAAAATATCCGTCAGGTAACAGAGAAACTGAAAGAAGCTTTTGCCGACAAGGAAGAGTGGCTTGCAGTTCTGGGTGAGGCTGTATATCAGTACCAGAAGAAGACTGTCCGCAAGATGATCTTAAAAGACCACAAACGTCCTGATGGTCGTGCCATTACTCAGATCCGTCCTCTGGCAGCAGAGACAGATATTATCCCGAGAGTACATGGTTCTGCTATGTTCACACGTGGACAGACACAGATCTGTACCATCACAACTCTGGCTCCTCTTGCAGAAGCACAGAAGCTTGACGGACTTGACGAATTTGAAACTTCAAAGAGATATATGCATCACTACAATTTCCCGTCCTACTCTGTAGGTGAGACAAAACCATCCAGAGGACCGGGACGTCGTGAGATCGGACATGGTGCACTTGCTGAAAGAGCATTAGTTCCTGTACTTCCAAGCGAAGAGGAATTCCCATATGCGATCCGTACTGTATCTGAGACATTTGAATCCAATGGTTCTACTTCTCAGGCAAGTATCTGTGCATCCACAATGTCTCTGATGGCAGCCGGTGTACCGATCAAAAAACCGGTAGCAGGTATTTCCTGTGGTCTGGTAACAGGCGATACAGATGATGATTACATCGTTCTGACAGATATCCAGGGACTTGAAGACTTCTTCGGAGATATGGACTTCAAGGTAGCCGGAACTCATGACGGTATCACAGCAATCCAGATGGATATCAAGATCCATGGACTGACAAGACCGATCGTAAGAGCATGGATGAGGCAGCTAACATGGTTAAGATCATTGCAACTGATTTTGAAGCAGGACAGATCTTTACAGGTAAAGTTGTCAGCATCAAAGAGTTTGGTGCATTCGTTGAATTTGCACCGGGTAAAGAGGGAATGGTACACATTTCCAAGATCTGTAAAGAAAGAATCAATCGTGTTGAGGATGTTCTCACACTTGGTGATAAAGTTAAGGTTATCTGCCTTGGCAAAGACAAGATGGGAAGAATCAGCTTCAGCATGAAGGATGTACCGGAAGAAGCGTAAAAAATTATGAGATATCACAATATTACCAAGGACGATATGCTTAATGGCGACGGACTTCGTGTAGTGCTCTGGGTGGCAGGATGCAATCACTGCTGTCCGGAGTGCCAGAATCCTGTCACCTGGGATCCAAACGGCGGACTGCCTTTCGGTGAGGCAGAACGCAAGGAGATTTTTGCGGAACTGGATAAGGATTATGTGAGCGGAATTACCTTTTCAGGTGGAGATCCACTGCACCCGGCAAATATCACTGAGGTAACAGCCTTTGCGAAGGAGATCAGAAAGAGATATCCTGGTAAAACAATCTGGCTTTATACAGGTTTCCTCTGGGAGGAGATCTGCAAAGAAGAGATTGTGCGTTATCTGGATGTCTGTGTAGACGGTGAATTTGAGGTGGACAAGAAAGAACTTTCCCTGAAATGGAAAGGTTCCAGCAATCAGAGAGTGATCGATGTTCCCAAAACTCTTCATGAAGGAAAAGTCGTATTGCATAAATAAGAAATATACAGGCAGTTCAAGTATGCGTCAGGTGTACCTGAACTGCTTTTTTACTGAATCAGTCA
>QWCY01006528.1_pt1 | contig 10179 bp, 9 predicted proteins | sample 1972631 | NCBI WGS metagenome assembly QWCY01 (sample SAMN09866696, study PRJNA288562) | Human gut metagenome isolate pre1_stool, whole genome shotgun sequencing... | isolation source: gut | host: Homo sapiens | place: USA: California
TCAAGGGTGCTCTCGTGTGTTGGCATAATAATCTACAATTTGCTTTGAATAATATTTTGCTTGTCTTTCCTCCCTCATTATTTCGGCTTTACTTTTTTCCTCCGACCATTTTGGATCCGATAGCCATTGATAATAGTGAGACAGTTCATGTCCGATTGAACATAATATAGTAGCAAGCTGATTATCTTTTGCTGCTCCTGTTAATTCCGAGTCAAACCATCCTACCGCAATGCTCGCATAAGGCATTTTTGTATCTATGTATGGACCCCAAAATTTCGCAGAAACTTTTTCACCGTTTTGCAGCTTTACATAATCTGTATTTTTAATATAGATTACGATTTGAATCGGAAATAGAAAAATTTCTCGCAGCCATTTGCAAAACTCTTTTACAGCTCTTTTCGCTGCCATTTTTGATTTAATCTCATTGAGGTTTCTAGGGTATTTACCATTGGTAAAAATCTCTTTAGCTATTTTATAGTACTGATATACAAGCTCATTTGCAAAGATGGTCTTTTCTTTCTTATCAAGCTCCTCTATCTTCTCTACAATGGTTCCATCTCCCAAGGCACTATTTTCATGTTTATCTAAATATAAATAGTTTATTGGATATGAAATAAACTTTTTAACTTTTGCAGGGCATTTTATTGTAGCGATCTCACCTTCTCCATAATGAAACTCATAATTTTCGCTTTGGTTTACAAAAAAATGTTCTGCTGAAATTTTTCTATCCTCAAGATACTCTTTTAATCGACCTTCATTTGGTACATATAATTCTCTTTTGTCTGCTGTTGGCAAAATATACTGCCTTACAGCAAATATATGTTTGGGCAAAAATTGGCCACTTCTTTTTGTGACCGTTTTATTAAATTTTGTTGGTTTATCGTATATAATTTTATGAATATCTTCATTATATTTTTGTGTTGCTAAATCTCTTAGTTCTTTCATCCAATCTTTGCTTAATACTATACGAACCAACTGTGGAGAAGCCTTTTTGCCTTGAGTAGTCACAAACAAAATAGCTAAAACATATATGTAATATATTATTTTATAATTTTTTTCCTCTGAGACTTCCTTATTCATCACCTCTAAGAAATACTTTGTTGCAAGAATTTTGGGGACTTCGTTATCCATTTTCAAAATTGTATTCAAAATGTAATATGCCGAATTTGCCACCGCACTATTTTTCCCTCCAAAATATGTCAAAAATTCAGGATAAATCATGCCATGAGAATCAGATATTGCTTCAAAACATTTGACACACGCCTCAATTTCTTCCATAGCTATTTCACAAAAATGAGCATCATCTATAGCTTCAATAATATGGGTGCCTATCTTGATATCCTCATTATCACTTTCTATATTTTTGGTCACCTTTAACTCAGGTGTTAACTTTGTAAGTTCATATCCAAGGTATTTATTAATAACGCAAGCAAAGAAATGAAAATAAAACGTGTTATTAGGATAATTTGTTTCGTTTAGATTCCACCTTTTTATCGCCCTCTGAACATTTTTCCATTTTTCTGTCATAAGCTGATAATTTTTTCTAAACAATTCCGCTTTTAATATATCAATGCTATCCAATTTAACAGCTTTAGCATTTAAATCTAAATAATAATCAACACATATTGAATTTGAAGTTGTTCCTCCACTTTCATTGCTCAAAATAACATTAAAACTGCTTTTTAACACTTTATCAAGTAAACTAGTCCTCCTTCTAGGAACCACGTCATTAACGCATCTTACCAAGGTATCCCAGATTTCTTTTAATGCATCGCATTGATCTAGAATATCTTTTTCTGTACACTCTTCCAGAATTCCATTTTCACGCATCCGTTTTTCATCAAAACCATATTCTAGCATTTTGTCAAAAGACTCTAATGTCTCATTATAATATTCACATAGGTCAATAGAACGAACATTTCCTGTCTTCTCCAATGCATTTATAAATAACAACAGCACTGTTATTCTTTGCTGACCATCAATTATCTCAAACCGAGTATCACTCGTTTTACTAATAAGAATAGTTCCTAGAAATTTTTCCGAATTATATATATTTTCAAATAAAGTTTCAACATTTATAGCTTTCCATCGTATTTCTCTCTGATATCCCGGAACTACCCACACTCTATTTTGGGGAAGAAAAAATTTTTCCGGCCCCCTCTTTCTTTTCATCTCTATCTCACATACGGAGTTAGTTATAAATTCTTCCACCGTGAGAATTGTACTTAAATTCATTTCCATAATTATACCGTATCTCCTACCCCTAAAACTTGAAGAATGTATTTATCAATACTTCCTGCATGATTATACATATCAAGTAATAGTTCACTTCCTCTGTCAATATGCGCCTTAACATATCTGGGGAAAAATTCCTCTTCCGTCAAATATCTTCCCTCAACTTCCTCAATTAAAACTTTGAAATATGTTTCGTTATCACCAGTAATCGTCTGCCTATTAAGATCTAACCCCTCTGAATCTGACTCAAAGTTCTCAACAGATGTATTTTCCTTTAATGACCATGCAATAGCATGTTTCACTAAAGTATATGGTTTATAATTTGTCCTATTTTCTAGCTCCTGAAAGATCTCCTGAGTTCTTTTTGATGTTTTTAATCTAAATATCATTACCTACTCCTCGAAAAAATAATGTTGTTCCACAGTCGTTCTGTTTTGACTCTCATCATTTATAAGAAGATATTCTTTAGCAATATATGGCTTTATAATCTCATAATACTCTTCATTAATTTCTTCATCTGTTGAAAGAATCACAACCTGCTTGCTAATATTAGGGAAAAATTTCTCAGATATTTCTTTTCTATGATTAGCATCAATACGCGCGTATGGCGTATCAATAATAAAGGGAATATCTTGACCTGATAATTCAATAATTGCCCAATACAATGAAAGAATGAATATCTGACGTTCTCCCTTTGATAAGCGGCTAATATCAACCCTTTTATACAAATCATGAGTATTATTTTGATTATCGGCTTCAATTGCCAGTTGCAATTGAGACACTTCACAAACTTTATATTTCTTATAAAGAAGCTCCATTCCTTGCTTACCAATTTCCGATGCAAACACATCTTTTCCAAGGTTTCTTATTAAATGAATTAACTCTGTGTTAGTATATTTAGCATTCTGATAAAGATTAAATTGATAATCATCCTCAATTTCAATATGTGTAATCAAATTATTCTTTCTGTATATATGTTGCAAGTTTTCGACTATTAGTCTTTCAAGACTCCTTTTAATTGATTTGGTTTTGTTATCCAATATTTCTCCCATGATATGAGATAAGCCCGTGCTTAATTTAAATACATTCTTATTCTGGACACTATCCTTAATTGCCTGAAACGCACGATCCCTCTGTTGAACAGCAAACGCCAGTTCTTCCTTCATCGCCGTAAGGCGCATCTCAGACTCATGGATTCTGTATGAAATTTCATCTTTCTTTTTAAGTAAAATATTTTCTTTTTTTGCAAATTTTCCTGCATCTTCATCGGTCATTGCACTCTTAAGAATACGATTGATTTCCATCGTTCTATCAGCCGCAGATTTTCTTTTCTTTACTAGTTCTATCATAGAATCAGTGTCAAAATCTTCAACTGCAGAAATCATTGCATTTACCCTGCCTAAATCTTCCTTTGAAAGATCATGTACTGATTGTGCACCCTCCTTAAATCCTTTGGGTTTAAACTTTTTAAGCAAAAAGTCCATCAAAGCTTCAACCGTGTCCTCACTGACTTCCTGCTTCTCATTTAAAGCCTTCTTAATCTCCTGACGTTTCAACTTTTGCTGAACATAGTAGTATATTTCTCCCTTCTCTTCAAAATCTAACTGCTCAGTAATTCTTCCAGTAAAATCTCGGAGAATAATAAATGGCATTAATCCTTCTACAAACATTTTTATTTTTGTAAGCGACTCCGTTTTTGTATGTTCCGCCTCAGTGAATTCTTTCATTAGTGCTTGCCGCTCCACTTCCGTTATTCCGCCAGCATTTTTAAAAGCCGTTTCTATCTCAATCAATTCTGTCTCGACTTTTTCTAATTCATTCTTGTCTGAAGCAATCTGTGCCTCAAGATCGGCAAAGCTTATGTCTATTTCATCGGCATTCTTACGTAATTCCTTGTAATGAGAATATATTTTTTCTTCATCTTTACTTGATGCTTTTCCCGCATAGCCTGTAGTATATTTTCTGATTATTTCAAAAACATCTAATCCACATAGGGTATATACTGCATTTTTAACATAAGAATTATATGTGCTTGTTGAAAAAATACTTCCAACTTCTTCACCATCAAATAAGAAGAACTCAAACAAATCTGGGGGGATCATGCTTTGTAAATAATTCTGAAAATAAGATAGCTCTTGCCCATCCAAGAAACGATCTTCTGTTTTTACATAATACTTTTCATCTAATTTTTGCTTTGTATAATCCCACTCCCTAGTAATCTCATATTCCTTAATTTCTCTTTCTACCGTCAATGAAACAGATATCTGCACTTTTGACCTAACAACATCCTTTTGAAAAGCTCTTGAATTAATGCAATCCTTAATTTTTGCAATATATTTGGGATTTACGCCCACATACCCAAATGAAAGAGGGCCATATAAGGCAATCTTAATTGCCGTAAATAATGACGTTTTACCAGCACCATTCTTACCACCTATCAAAATAATGTTTTTACTATTATTTTCACATGTAAAATCAAACTCATTCAATCCTTCATAAGAGTTGAAATTATACAACACTATTTTATTTATTTTCATCTTCAATCTCCTTCAGGATTTCATGATGAAGCCATTGCTGATTAAGCAATCGTTCCAAAGCATCCTTCATAATTCTCTGATTTGAATAATTTTTATTATGATATACCGACAAAATAATATTCCTAACTAAATCAAACGGAACATCATTAACCGCTGCTAATCTTTCCAATTCTTCTATCGTCTCCTCATCAATTAAGGGCTCTTTGTATTGATACCATGGCAATTTTTCGCCTGTTAACTCTTCATATAATTCAACAAGTGTTCTTCTTGAAAGATCTAACTCGTCATCCCAGATTTCGTCTATTGCCTTAAGCTCTTCTTGTGTGATAAGCTTATACCCCATTTTCTGCTGCGTTTCAATAAGCTTTGTCAATATAAGTTTTCTTGCCTCCCAAGTGAATGGGCCATAACCCATTTCTCCGTTTTTTGTTTCATAAACTGTACCATTCCTACGTTTTTTCTCACGATATTCATCTTTATCACGAATACTCATAATCCATGTTCTGAACTCTGCTAGCGGAATTAACTCTCTATGTCCACTTTTGATAAATCCATTTAACGATTTATCATCCTTAACAACAGTACACACCCAACATCCAAATCTAGAATTTCCACATGACTGAGTTTGCCCCCCTGCATGAATCCCTGCAAATGGACATTCGCCACTGTCTGCATCTGCATACAAAGATACAAGTTCATTATTATTGGATCCCCACGGAGTTTTCCCCCCATCAAGTTTTAGCAGGACATCCCAAACATCATCAGTTGTCAATTCAACAATCGGGTTATATACATATGCGTCCTGAATAGTCTCATGTCTATTCATAAGGTGCTTGGCTAATTCTCTTCCTTCAATACGTCTTCTACGTGCTTCACTTTCCGCCTTTCTAACCCCCAAAAGAACAACAACTTCTTCTCCCTCTTTTTTTATTACATCTCTAATATAATCAGCACTCGGATTAATTTTCAATCTATCTGTACACCATCTAAACGTTCCATTCATTCTAGGTGTAGGAAAACCTCTACCAATAACATTCGCCCAAAAAGAATTATCAGCTGAAGGAGTTACCATAGCGGAAATAATTGGCAAGTCGTCATTATCGGCCGCCGTACCGATCAATTTATTCATTTTGCTAAGATATATCTTAATTAATGGGTTCTCAATAAGAGTATCTGATGATACAATATAAACATTTTTGTTTCTCTCTTTTTTAGGAAGTGTCAATAGCATCTTATAAACCAACTCAACAACAGTTGTGGAATCCTTTCCTCCACTATATCCAATAACCCAAGGACGCCTATCTGACTGATAAACGTATTTAATTTCATCTAACAGTTCTTCTATGGAATTTTCATTAAAATAACTATTTGTTGCCATCATTGTTTCCTCGATACTGAGCCACTTGGCTTAACAATCCAAGGCTCAGCTCCTTTCCTTCATCATCCATCTGTTTGATATAACTAATAATTTTTTGTTCTACACCATCCGTACCATCGCCAAAGAATTCTCTTCCCACCAATTGATCAAGTGATATATTATAAATATCAGCAATTTTTTTAAGTTGCTCAATATCCGGTGTTGTAACCCCTCTTTCAATGTTACTAATAACTTGCTGCGAAACATTTAGCATTTCAGCTAATTCTATCTGTTTAATTTTATTGCTCTTTCTTATTTCTGCTAATCGTTTTCCTACCGTCTGCATTTCTTTATACTCCATCTTAGTAAATGATACAAAGGGTGTAACCAACCCAGTATGTATTATCATATCAAATACAAATTATACACAAAAATCGCAAAAAATACAATAAAGTTGTGTATTTCTACAATTGACTAACAATATATTTGTATTCTACAATAAATACAAATATATTGTTAGTCCTTAATTTAAATATAATATAGAAAGGAAATTCAAAATGATTTGTAAAAAATGTTTAAAAGAACTTACTACCGATAACATTTATTCTTCAGATCCAAGATACTGTATAACGTGTGGTACAGAACACGCAACATATCTCTCTGAACGTAGACAAATATTAGTTTCTTTACGTGAAATGAGTCTTCAAGCCAAAATAATTCAGACAAAATATCTTATTAAATGTGCTGTTACAGAATTCGGTCTCAATAAAGTATATGTGTCTTACTCGGGCGGAAAAGATTCTACTGTCCTTTCGCACATTGCTAAAAGCATGTATCCCAATATCTTACATCTATTTGCAAATACAACAAATGAATATCCTGAAACTATTGAGCATATCCGTTGGGAAAAAGAGGTAAATGGAACAAATATTATTACAGTAATTCCCAAAGATGCAAATGGCAATATATGGACATTTCAGAAGGTCGTCGAAGCATATGGCTATCCTATGTTCTCTAAACGGATTTCGAATGCGATAAGGACATACCAGCATGCGCTATCGCCACGTACGAAATTAAATGCGCAAGAATATATAGATAGAAATTTCAAAAAATATGAAAAATATAAAAATCTGCCAATCTCGGATAAATGTTGTGATAAACTCAAGAAAGAGCCCCTTCGTAAAAAAGCTAATGAACTCGGACTCGAATGCGCCATTTTAAGAATACTAGCTTCAGAAAGCTATCAGAGAGAAAAAGATTGGTTAGAATATGGGTGTAATGTTTTTCACAAGCGAAAAGATAATCAATGTCGGCCACTGTCATTTTGGACCGACGACGACATTCTCGAATATATTGAAAGGTACAATGTCAAGATATCAAAATTGTATGAAATGGGTTATTCAAGAAACGGCTGCATGTATTGTGGTTTTGGGGTTCATCTTGAACTAGATGGACATAATCGTTATCAAAAACTAAAGAGTACACATCCAATTCAATACAGTTATTTCATAAAGAATTTTGGTTATTTAATGGCTGAATTTGAAATTAGTGTGGCTTAAATGTTGCTACTTATAAAATCAGGAAGTGTCTTAAGCCAATAACTTTAAGGCACTTCTTGACTTAAACGTATTAATATATACTCTTCTACTATAATGCTAAAATAGAATGTATATTCAATGCCAGGTTCAAATCCAGCATGGGCTCCATTTCCGCTATTCCCGACGTCTATCAATTTCGGTCAATTATGGACAATGATCATAAATTCTATTTTTCGCCATTGGTTGATATAAGTCACTGTCTCCCGGAGGACATAGTTCGGATATGCAGTTAAGAATTGATCTTTTGCAGGAACAAATTCAACCATTCTTCTTTCCTGTCAGGGCGGACATCTTCTGTATGGAAGCTCCTCAGTTGTTGCAAACCGGTATGTTTTTTCAGCAGCTGCTCCAGTTTTTCTTCTGTGAAATCCAGAAAATATCTGCCGTTCCTTTCCCCTTCAAATACACCATACTTAAATGACATATACAAAATGCCCTGTGGTTTCAATGCATTCTCGATCCTGTACAACACTTCATCCAGTTCCCCATAAGATAAGTGCAACAGCGATGAACACGCCCAGATACCGTCATACGCTTCCTGCTCGTCCCACTCCTGGAACATCCGGCACTTTACCGGAATACCTGTGTATTCTGTTGCCAGTGCGCATAACTCTGCGGAGCCGTCAATGGCATCGACCTGATATCCATGTTCCAGAAAATATTTGGTATCCCGTCCGGAACCGCAGCCCAGATCCAGTACCTGAGCTCCCGCAGGAAGTTTTTCCAGAAATTCATCCTGTATCACATGGAAGTCTACATCTCGCGTATTCTCCACAAAATCAATGGCATTTTGATCGTAATATTGAATTGTCTGATTCTTTTTACTTTTTTCGCTCATTTAAAAGTATCATAGCATATTTTTAGGAATGCTGCAATCTCGTCGAAATTGCGCCCTCTATTATATACATGACAGATTTCGACAGAATCTTACAAATTTTTTTCGGGTTCGGGATAGCACGGGGCGTTTAACACGGATGGCACTTAGGGCATTGGATGACCAACCACACTGATGTTCTCATTAGTCGCAATATAGGTTTCTCGAAATTATTATTAATAAAGATCATTATTACTTCTTTCGTCTATTTCCTTTTGCAAAATTTCATACATATCATCATAAAAAAGCTGACTTCTTTTTTGTTCCTTTTCCTCTTTTACAATTTCTTTAATATAAATGTGCATTATATAAAAAAAAGAGAAAATCATTACTATCCAACGTGCCATGTCAATTATTACGTTATCCATTTTATTTTCTATGCACGACGTAAACCCCTGTACTATGAACGGGCACACTGTCGCAATTAAAAAAGGTACCAAAAAACCATTTAGTATTCCGGATATTGAACTTTCATTTGTTCTTTTTAAATTAATATACTTCTGATATTCTCTTAATTCTTCATTTGATATTTTTGATATCTTTTCTTTTATATATTTTTCCCACTCACTAAAGGTTCTGTATTGGAGAGATATATTGTATTTCTTTGCATCCTTTCTGGAGATTTTATCATTGCACAGCATTTTATATCGCAATATTTCTTCCTCATATTTAAAGTTCAATTTATCTTCCCAATATTTATCCAATGAAAATTCTTTTTTATTCATTCGCTCTCTCCCGGATAGCATGCTGTCTTTAATTATCATAGCATACTTTTACTTCATCAGATAGTTCGATATATTCACTGTCCTTTTCAACAATGGCTCTGGGAAAAACAGATGGTTGCACTCCGGGACACCTCTGGCATTCGCCCAACATTCAACAATCTCCAAAATAAAACTTTGTATTTTTCCGCCAGAATCATTAGACACACATTTATAATCAACATTTTAGAATATGAAAATGTAGTTGTAATCAACATTTTGGAAAAAAATCATTATTTCACTGTACAGACAGTCCATACTATTATAAAAAAAACAGCTCATTCCATGTTACCTTCCACATTTCATGAGCCGTTTTTCTGCATATTCCCACATTTTATATTCTTTTATTTATTTTTGGTTGTATCCGCACAAGACTCCTTCTCCCCGTCTTCCTCCCCCATTGTAAACAAAGACTTCCCATTATAGCAGTCCGGGCTGAACAGTCCCTGCCTATGGGTGACCGGGGTAAATACCTTCGTCTCCCCGGGAGCGATTTCTTCATGGTTGAAGATCAGGCTGTATCCCTTTTGATTTTTGATTACGGCCTGTTTAATATTATCGGACCAGCTGTAGGTCTCCATGACATCACCGAATCCCTTCGGAAAATAATGTCATTCTACCGGTGGTTGATTTTTATATTCCGTATTTTTTTCTCAAAACAGCATATACTTTCTATTATTTATATGCAAATCAATTTGTTGCATTTCTTGTCTTGCACGCAAGACAATATTTGTATATAATTGTTTCATATAAAGGAGATTTTCATATGAATCGAGACACACTGAAGCAAATAATGATCGACCAAAAAGAAAGCTAC
>QWCY01006531.1_pt1 | contig 10174 bp, 5 predicted proteins | sample 1972631 | NCBI WGS metagenome assembly QWCY01 (sample SAMN09866696, study PRJNA288562) | Human gut metagenome isolate pre1_stool, whole genome shotgun sequencing... | isolation source: gut | host: Homo sapiens | place: USA: California
CCCGCTGGCCCTAACGGCGCTTTCGCGCCTGATGCAAAACGGTCAGCCCTATACGCCGGAGATCGTCGGCATTGTGCAGCAGGAAATCTATCACTATTTTGAGGATAACATCTTCAACCGCTTTTCAATGCCGCTGCGCCGTATGCTGCTCGACATCGCCCCGTTCGATACATTCGACGCCGAGCTTGCCCAGATGATTTCCGGCGACAGCCACATCAACGAGCTTATTTCCATCGTTCGGCACGATACTACCATACTTTTAAATGCCGATGCACAGAAATACCGCTTCTGGAGCTTTTTCCAACAGTCTCTCATGTGGGAACTCCGCCAAGTCTATACGCCGCAGGAGCAGGCCGCAGTGTACAGCCGCGCCGGGCTTTACTATGAGCTGCACGAAGATTACGAGCATGCGCTCGAGTGCTATTCGCGCTGCAAAGACCACCACCGTGTCTCGGAAATGCTCATCCGCAACGCAGAGCAGCACCCCGGTGTGGGACATTACTATGAGATGGAAAAGTATTACTATGCTATCCCGAAAGAGGAGATCCTCCGCTCGCCATCGCTCATGTGCGGTATGAGCATGCTCACGTCCCTCTGCATGGATTACGAAGCCTCCGAAATGTGGTATTCCGCCCTGCAGGAGTATGCCGCCCCGCTAAAAAAGACCGACACCGCCTACAAAGAGGTGCGCGGCAAGCTTGCATATCTCGATATCTCCCTCCCGCAGCGCAGCAGCAAAGGCATCGCAGAGAACATCGGCAGCTATTTCAAAATTCTAACGGATAAAAGCTTGCAAACACCCACGTTTTCTGTCACCAGCATGCTGCCAAGTCTTATGAACGGCGGCAAAGATTTCTGTTCGTGGTCCAAGCACGATGAACTGCTCTACAAAACCATCCGCAAGCCGATGGAGGCTATTCTCGGCAAAGACGGCATCGGTTTTGCCGATTGCGCCCTTTGCGAAAGCAAATTTGAAAAAGGGGAGGACAACCTTCCGTGGCTCATGACGCTTGTGGCCCAGTTGCCCGAGATCGAGCGTCACGGTACGCCGGATATGACGTTCGCCATCATCGGTCTCATGGCGCGCGTCCAAACGAAGCAGGGCAACGCCATCATGGCGCTTTCTTCTTTAGACAGTCTGCGAACAGAGTTTGAGGAGGACAACAAGCGTTTCCTGCCGAATATTGATGCCATGCGCTGCCGTATATGGCTGCGCACCGGTGAAATGGAAAAGGCAGAGCAGTGGTACCGTACATCTGCCCCCCAGATCACGCCGCGCATCCGTACCATGTGGCGCTACCAGTATATAACGCGTGCCATGGTTGAGATCGCGCTCGGAGAAGAAAATGCGGCGCTGCTCACATTGGCCTCACTCATCCCGTTCTGCGAACGCTGCGGCCGCGTGATGGACCGCATGTATATCCGTATCCTAACGGCCGTTTGCTATCAGCGGCAAAATAACGCCCGGTGGCAGGAGGAGTGGATGCAGGCGCTTGATACCGCCCATGAGTACCGCTTCGTTATGCCCATTGCGCAGTTTGGCGCCGCCGTAATGCCCATGCTGACGTTTACCGGCTACAAAAAGGACGAGTCCTTCTTTTCACTCCTTTTGCAGGAAACGCGCCGTCAGGCTGTTTTGTACCCGAATTTCTTGCGTCCCATGCCGCGGCTCTCAGAACCGCTTTCGCCCGCAGAAACGCAGGTGCTCCGGCTCCTGTGCGGCAACCGCAGCAACCAGGAGATCGCCGACATCCTCGGTGTCAAGGTCGCCACCGTCAAAACGCATGTCATCCACATCCTCCAAAAGCTCGGCGTCAAACGCCGCGGCGAAGCCAAAGAAATCGCCCAAAAACTTCATATCATCGAGTTTTGACGAAAACTCCCGACTGCAGCAGTCGGGAGTTCTTTTTATTTAAATATTCAATTTCAGCTTACTTTTCCAAAAATCCCTTCAGCGCCGCATAGTCCACATTCTCCGGCTTCACTTCGTCAAAGAACTTCAGCAGCTTTTCGGCCAGCACGCGTACGCCGCCGACGGAATTGCTTTCGATATTCAGCGGTAGAATGGGGTCGTGTACGCTCATGCGCAGCAGGAACCAGCCGTCGCCGTCGTTTTCCGGGAACGAAATGCGGATGCCTTCGCGGTTGTCCGGCGCAATGTTCCAGTTGTGCGTTTTCGCGTAGCTTTCAAGCGCCGCAATGGCGCTCTCACCATAAGGGCGGAAATCCTCCGCGGTAATGGGGAAGCGCAACTCTTTTTCTTCCTTGGCTTCCTTCAGATCGGCGATGAGACTATCGAGCGATTTGCCCTCGCGGCGCAGCTGTGCCGCCTTAATGATGATCTTCGTCACCAGATAGGCACCGTCGTCAAGGAAGTAGTTCTCGCGCAGCGCCGCATGGCCGCTCGTCTCAATCGCCAGCGGGCAGTTCACGCCCTCGTTATTCAGGCGTACCGCTTCGTTGATGACATTCTTGTAACCGCGCTTAAAGCGGTGATGCTTACCGCCGAGCGTCTGCTCAATGTAGGTCTTGAGTCCGTCGGACGTAATGGAGTCCGTCACAATGGTGCCGCCCGGGTTGCCCTCCAGCGCAATGGCGGAAGCAATCGCCACAAGACGGTTGCGGTTGATCTCTTCGCCGCGGCTGTCCACAGCGCCGCCGCGGTCAACGTCCGTGTCAAAAATTACACCAAGGTCCGCACCGGCCTTCACGGTCGCCGCGCAAACGCTCGCCATGGCCTCCTCGTTCTCCGGGTTTGGAATGTGGTTCGGGAAGCGGCCGTCCGGCTCCAAAAACTGGCTGCCCGTAATGTCCGCACCAAGCGGCTTCAGCACGTCGTTCGCGTAAAAACCGCCCGCGCCGTTGCCGGCATCCACAACGATCTTAAAGCCCGCAAGCGGGTGCGCATAATCTTCCGCGTTCACGCCCTTGCGGATCATCTCGCGCAGATTATCTGCATATTTCGACATATAGTCCACCGGCACCAGCGTGCCGTTGTCGGTCTCCTTCGGCGCAGCGCTGTTCTGTGCATATTCCAAAATCTCGGAAATATCCGGGCTGTCAAGGCCGCCCGCAGGCGTGAAGAACTTCAGTCCGTTGCGGAAGAACGGATGGTGGCTCGCCGTAATCTGCACCGAGCAGTCGCACGGCAGCTCCAAAACCGCCATGAACATCGACGGGGTAGAGGCAAGGCCGCAGTCGTAAACCGAAGCACCGTACGTCGTAAACGCGCGGAACAGCGCCGCCGCAATACGGTCTGCGGAAATGCGGGAGTCATGGCCGACGGCAATTTTCAGCCCCTCGGCGCACTTATCCAGGTGCTTTTCGCACCAAACGAGAAAACCGGCCGCAATGCGCTCCACGACCTCATCGGTCAGGTTAATCGGCGCGCCGCCGCCTTCACTTGCAACACCGCGAATGTCAGTGCCGCTTTTCAAAGTTTTATAGGCAAACATGGAAAAGACCTCCTGTTTCATTTTGCATTTTATCCAAGCTTATTATAATACAACTCCCGTAAAATGAAAAGAGCTTTTTGATTTTTGACAAATACGTTTTAGTATGGCTAAAACCGCTTACAAACTGCAAGTTGTAAACTGGGAAATTGCAAATTTCATGTAAAATCAAAAATTTTTTCAAAAAAGTGTTGACAAAATGAAATTTTGGTGGTATAAACTTAGCATAATAATTCAAGGGCACAGATGAAGAGAAGTACCCGGCAGACCGCTTTGCACAGTGAGCGGGGGAGAGTGTGAACCCCGCGTAAGCACACCGGCGAATAACACTTCGGAGCCTCAAGCCGAAAAGATGCGCATATCTCAGTAGGTGCGACGTGTGGCGGCGCGTTAAGCCGTGCCTGTCTTGTTAGAGACAGTAAAGGTGATCTTCTTTATAAGATAATTTAGGTGGCACCGCGGATACAACAGCTATTCGTCCTAAGAAATTGGGACAAACGGCTGTTTTTTTATTTGCGTTTGGACTGAAATTATTTTATTTGGAGGGAACCGATATGTGTTCGATTATGGGTTACACAGCAAAAGACATTCGTTTGGAAGATTTACGAAAGGGCTTTGATAAAACCGTTTCCCGCGGGCCGGATATGTCCCGCACACTGGAAACGCCCGCAGGTTGGCTCTTTTTCCACCGCCTCGCCATCATGGGCCTTACAGAAGAAGGCATGCAGCCGTTTGAGCTGGACGGTTCCGCCGTCGTCTGCAACGGCGAGCTCTATGGCTTCCGTTCCGTTAAAGAGGAGCTCCGGAGAAAAGGCTACACCTTCAAAAGTGATTCCGACTGCGAAATTTTACTCCCTCTCTACAAAGAAGAGGGCACCGAGATGTTCAAAAAGCTTGACGCCGAGTTCGCCCTGATTATTTACGATGCCGAGACCGATAGCTTCATCGCTGCGCGCGACCCCATCGGCATCCGCCCGCTCTACTACGGGTATAGCGAAAGCGGTCACATTATGTTTGCCAGCGAGCCGAAAAACCTCGTCGGCCTGTGCCATCGCGTTATGCCGTTCCCGCCGGGCCACTACTATAAGGACGGCAAATTCACCTGCTACTGCGACATCGCCGAAGTCGAAGAAGTTTGCCACGATGATCTCGAGACTGTCTGTAAAAACATCCATGATAAGCTCGTTGCCGGCATCGAAAAGCGGCTCGATGCCGATGCCCCGCTCGGCTTTCTTCTCAGCGGTGGGCTTGATAGTTCCCTCGTCTGCTCCGTCGCGGCAAAGCTTTTAAAGAAGCCCATTCGCACGTTCGCCATCGGCATGAGTGAAGACGCTATCGATTTAAAATACGCCCGCGAAGTTGCCGATTACATTCACAACGACCACACCGAGGTCATCATCACAAAGGACGATGTTATCGAAAATCTCGAAACCGTCATTGCGCTGCTTGGCACGTATGACATCACCACCATCCGCGCCAGCATGGGCATGTACCTCGTCTGCAAAGCCATTCACGAGCAGACCGATGTCCGCGTGCTGCTCACCGGTGAAATTTCCGATGAGCTCTTCGGCTACAAATATACAGATTTCGCCCCCAGCGCCGCTGCGTTCCAAACGGAAGCCCAAAAGCGCGTGCGGGAGCTTCATATGTACGACGTGCTCCGTGCCGACCGCTGCATCTCCGCCAACTCGCTCGAAGCCCGCGTCCCGTTCGGTGATCTCGATTTCGTCAAATACGTTATGTCCGTCGATCCCGAGATGAAGCTCAACAAGTACAAAAAAGGCAAATACCTCCTGCGCCACGCGTTCGAGGGCGATTACCTCCCGCTGCCGATTTTATACCGCGAAAAAGCCGCGTTCTCCGATGCCGTCGGTCACTCTATGGTCGATTACCTCAAGGCCTACGCCGAAACAAAGTATACCGATGACGAAATGAAGCTCCGCGCCGCAAAATATCCGTTCGCAACGCCGTTTACGAAAGAATCTCTTCTCTACCGTGAAATTTTTGAAAAATACTATCCCGGTCAGGCGGAAATGGTCAAGGACTTCTGGATGCCGAACAAAGCGTGGGAGGGCTGCGACGTCAACGATCCCAGCGCCCGCGTGCTCGCGAACTACGGTGCCTCCGGCGAATGATTGGAAAGATTCATAAACTTTCTCAAAGTTTAACAAATTCACTGAAAATTTAACCTGAATGCAACACACCTTTTTTCCGTTTAGCCCTTGTGTATTTTCTGCTGTTGTGATAGAATAAAGCCATCATAGGATATTATGGTTTTCCACATAGGACCCTATCGGCAAACCATAATGAGACTAAATCTCATATCGAAGGAGAGATGACTGATGTCCAAGATGATTGAACTTCACGACATCGATGTTCCGGGCTTCCTGTCTGTACTGGATAGCTGCGAGGGCAATGTGTATCTGATGACGCGCGACGGTGATAAGCTGAACCTGAAAAGCAAGCTGTGTCAGCTCATCGGTCTTACGTCTCTGATTGAAGGCGGAAAGATCGCAGAAGCCTTTGTGGTCTGCGATAATGAAGCGGATGAATCCAAGCTGTTCCGCTTTAACCTTTACAAGGACGAAACGCAAGGTAAGTAAAGAGTAGGATTTGCAAAATAAGCTGCTGCAAGTAAAAACTGCGGCAGCTTTTTTGTATCGCGTAAAACAAATTATGTAAACAAAAAGGAGAGACTCATGCCACAAAAAAGAACCGGCGCAGCCCGTTGCCGCCAACCCCGGAACAAAAAAACGCTTTCCGCCGTCATCAGCGCCGTCCTTGTGCTCGCGGCGGTGCTTGTCTATTATTTCCCGGAGCTTGAAACGTATCTCACCGGTGCACCGAACACAGACTCAAGCGCCCCCGCACAGCCCACTCAAAGCACCGACGCCGCCGACTGCGCCGTCTACTTTTTAGATGTCGGGCAGGGGGATAGCATTTTAATTCAAATCGGCACCGATTACAACATGCTCATTGATGCCGGCACCCGCGAAGCGGGAGAGACTATCGAAAGCGACCTTCAGGCGCTCGGCATCACATCGCTCGATGCCGTTGTCGCCACGCACCCGCACGCTGACCACATCGGCTCCATGAAGCAGATTATCGAGGATTACACCATCGGCACGTTCTACATGCCCCTTTTGCCCGACGACCAAACGCCCACCACCGCTACATACGAAAATATGCTCGATGCCCTGCTCGACAAAAACGTCCAAACCGAGCAGATCTCCACCGATACAAAAATCTCCGCGCCCGAAAACGCCAATTTTGCCGTCCTATCTCCGGAAAAGGACGAGATATTCGATAACCTCAACAACTATTCCGCTGTTCTGCGCTTCACCTACGGCAATATCTCCTTTATGCTCACCGGCGACGCCGAAACCGAGGTTGAAGAGAATATCTTAGCACGCGAAACGGACATCACTTCAAACGTTTTAAAGTGCGGTCACCACGGCTCGTCCACATCGTCCTCCATGGATTTTCTCCGCGCCGTGAACCCCGCCGTCGCCGTCATTTCCTGCGGGCAGGATAATAAATACGGTCACCCGCACCACGAAACGCTCGAAAGCCTTTCCGAACGCAACTGCAAGATCCTGCGCACCGATACAGACGGCACCGTCGCCGTTACAACAGACGGTAATACGTATTCTGTCTATACGTGGTCGGCGGAAAACGGACTTTCTCCGGCAGCGTAAGTTCGCGTAAAAAATTTTGACGAAAACATAAATCTATGCTATACTGATAAAAATAAATTCCGACCCATGACGGAAATAAAGGATGGTTTTTATGCTGACAGAAAGCAAAAAGGCGTTTATCGAGTTCATGATGTCCGCAGACGTGCTGCGTTTCGGCTCCTTCGTCACGAAGAGCGGCCGCAATACGCCGTACTTCGTCAATACCGGCAACTATAAGACCGGCGAGCAGATCGCAAAGCTCGGCAAGTTCTACGCATCGCTCATCAAGGAGACCGTCGGCGAAGATTTCTCCGCCATGTTCGGCCCGGCGTACAAGGGTATTCCGCTTGCCACAGCCGCCGCTGCGTCCCTCTATAACGAGTATGGCATCTCGAAGCCCTACTTCTTCAACCGCAAGGAAGAGAAAGACCACGGCGAAGGCGGCAGCCTCGTCGGCTACAAGCCGAAGGACGGCGATAAAATTATTATCATCGAAGACGTCATCACCGCTGGCACCGCCGTGCGCGAGACCATGCCGATCCTCTACGGCTGCGGCAATGTGAAAGTCAACGATATGTTCATCTCCGTCAACCGCTGCGAGGTAGGCAAGGTTCCCGGCAAAACCGCCATCATGGAGGTCAACGAGGAGTTCGGCATCAAGGTCCACGCTATCGTCACCGTCGAGGACATCCACGAGTACTTAAAGCAGTCCGAAAAATACAACAATATCCTCCCCGTCATGGAAGACTACATGGCAAAATATTGCATCCTGTAAAATTAACAAGTGCATAAGAACACCCCGGCAAGCCATCCAAACCGCCTGCCGGGGTATTTTCATATTATCTCAACTAAATTAAGCTCTTTTACCGTCTCGCACCCTGCTTGGCTGCTCTGTGCGGCGGCGCGTTCTGCGGGCGGCGTGGCGGTCTTTGTGCGCCGCCTCACGCCGCTTTCTGCGGTGATTCTGGAAGAACCTGCTTTGCAGCAAACGCCGCGTGTGGCGCTCTGCAAAATGCTCCATAAAATGGTTTGTCTGCATCATAAAGACGATCGACACAATGAGCAGCGGGATCAAAATAAACAGCATCGGGGCGGTCAGCGGCACCATGGAAACCAGGTCCATGCAGCCGATGTATCCCACAAAGAACGCCGCCACCATCGTGCCGAACAGCGCCCCGCGCAGCGCGTTGAACGGCAGGCAAAGCTTGAACATCAGCATAAACCCAACGGCAAACGCCACAATGACCGAAAGTGTCGAGACCTGCGGGTTCGTCAAATTCAGCGGCCCCTTAAACAGCGTCAAAAACAAAACGCCAAGAATCATCGTCAGGGCAGAGGGGAACGATTTCTTCAAAACGTTCGCTAAAAAGCTGCCGCTTATACGCTCGTTGTTCGGCTCCAGCGCCAGAATAAACGATGGAATACCGATCGTAATCGAACTGATAAACGTCAGCTGAATCGGCTCAAACGGGTAGGAAGCAGAAAGAAAAATGAACAGCACACCCAGCACCGTCGAATAGATCGTCTTCTGTAAAAACAGCGATGCAGAGCGTTGCAAATTGTTGATGGAGCGCCTGCCTTCCTTTACCACCTGCGGCATGGAAGCAAAGTTGGAGTCGAGCAAAACGAGGTTCGAGACCGTGCGCGCCGCGTCGCTGCCGGAAGCCATCGCAATGCTGCAATCGGCCTCTTTCAGCGCCAGAACGTCGTTCACACCGTCGCCCGTCATCGCCACCGTGTGGCCGTGGTCTTTTAACGCCTGCACAAATTTCAGCTTCTGCTGCGGCGTCACGCGGCCAAACACACTGTATTGCTCAATTGCCCCCGCAATCTCCTCGTCGGTGTGCAGCGTCGTCGCATCGCAGTAGTTTTCCGCGTGGGGCAGACCGGCCTTCTGTGCAATGTTAGAGACCGTCACGGCGTTGTCACCGGAGATGACCTTCAGCGTCACGCCCTGCTCTGCAAAATAGCGCAGCGTTTGCGGTGCTTCCGTGCGGATCTTATCACTGATTAAAATGAAGCCCACCGGCTTAATGTCGTCTGGCAGCACCTTGTTTTCAAGGAAAGGCTTTGCGGAGTGGGCCAGCAGCAAAACGCGTTCGCCGCGCGCCGCATATTCTTCCGTGTGTTCACGCAGCGCACCGAAGCGTTCGCCCAAAATGAATTCGCCCGCGCCCATCACATACGTGCCGCGCTCGCCGAAATACGCGCCGCTCCACTTTCTCGCAGAGGAGAACGGCACCGTCGCCGCAGCTTTCCAGTCCGATCCGCCGGGAAAGTATGCTTTCACCGCGTTGTACGTCGGGTTGTCGTCCGTCAAAACCTGCACAAGCGCCTTCAGCGGAGCCGTCATGTCCTCTTCGGTGTAGCCCGTCAGCGGGTGCAGCTCGTCCACCTGCATCGTGCCCTCGGTGATCGTACCTGTTTTGTCTAAGCATAGCACATCTACGCGTGCCAGCGATTCGGTGCAGTACAGGTCCTGCACCAACGTCTTGTAGCGTGAAAGCCGCAGTACGCTCACGGCGAACACCACGCTTGTCAGCAAAATGAGCCCCTCCGGGATCATGCCGAGGATTGCGGCGACCGTGCTCACAACAGCTTCGCGGATCGTGTCATGCAGCAAAAAAAACTGCTTGTAGAAAAGCAAAATGCCAATCGGCACCAGCGTAAAGCCGAGCGTCTTTACAATGAAATCGAGGGAATGGAGAATTTCGGAGTTCGTGCGCTTCACATACTTCGCGCCGTTTGCGATGCGGTTTGCGTAGTTTTCGCGGCCTACGTGCTCCACTTCGGCGTAACAGCTGCCGGAAACGATGAAGCTGCCGGAAAGCAGCTCGTCACCCGCACGCTTCAAGACCGGATCGCTTTCGCCCGTGATGAGCGATTCATTCACTTCCGCTTCGCCCTCCAAAACGATGGCGTCGGCGCAGATCTGCTGCCCGGTCGAAAGGTGCAGCACGTCGTTCATCACAATCCCGCTCACGGGTATCGTCTGCAGTTTTCCGTCGCGCAGCACAGAAGCCTTCGGTGCGGAAATGAGGGAGA
>QWCY01007730.1_pt1 | contig 10170 bp, 7 predicted proteins | sample 1972631 | NCBI WGS metagenome assembly QWCY01 (sample SAMN09866696, study PRJNA288562) | Human gut metagenome isolate pre1_stool, whole genome shotgun sequencing... | isolation source: gut | host: Homo sapiens | place: USA: California
TCTATCGTTCTATTGTGGGCAATCAACTGATCTCTTGATGGTATATCAGTTCCAAAATAACATTCATATAAGAATGGTGGTGAACTGATTCTTACATGTACTTCTGTGGCACCTGCATCCTTTAACATCTGAACAATTCTATCACTTGTGGTTCCTCTTACAATTGAATCATCAATCATTATTACTCGTTTACCACAAACTGCCTCTTTTAAAACATTTAATTTAATTCTAACACTTGATTCCCTGCTCTTTTGCTGAGGTTTAATAAATGTACGGCCAACATAACTGTTTTTGACAAATGCTGTTCCGTAAGGGATTCCTGATTCCATTGCATAACCCATGGCTGCTGCATTTCCGGATTCAGGTACACCCACAACAATATCTGCTTCAACCGGTGAATCCATAGCAAGGAATCTTCCTGCCATAATTCTTGAATGATATACACTCACTCCATCAAAATTGCTGTCCGGTCTTGCAAAGTAAATATATTCAAATACACATCTTGCTTCTTTTGCCTTAGGAAGACACATTGATGTATCTGATTTAATTCCATCCTTGTCAATAGTTACAACTTCTCCCGGAAGTACATCTCTTACAAATTCAGCACCAATTGTATCAAGGGCACATGTTTCAGATGCTAAAATATAAGCATTGTCCCTTTTGCCAATACATAATGGTTTAAAACCAAATGGGTCTCTTGCACCAATAAGTTTTCGTGGACTTGAAATTACTAGTGCATAAGCACCTCTTAATTTCTTCATCGCATTTGTAACTGCTTCCTGTGCTGTCTTTGCATTAATTCTTTCTCTTGCAACAAGATAAGCAATAACTTCCGAATCAATTGTTGTCTGGAAAATTGCTCCTGTATATGCTAACTCATCACGAAGTTCATTTGCATTAATCAAATTACCATTGTGAGCAAGCATCAATGTTCCTTTAACATAATTGATTACAAGTGGCTGTGCATTACTAGGAATACTTTCACCTGCTGTAGAATAACGAACATGTCCTACACCGATATTTCCGTGAAGTTTTGACAAATTTTCGCTGTTAAATACTTCATTTACAAGTCCCATTCCTTTTAACAAATCCACTTTTCTAGGTCCAAACGTGTCTGATACAGAAATACCACAGCTTTCCTGTCCTCTGTGCTGCAGTGCAAATAATCCATAATAAATGGATGATGCAACATCATTGCCATCTAAATCATACATACCAAACACACCACATTCTTCATGCAGTCCATCATCTTCCCAATTTTGTTGAAGCTCGATACTATTCATTTTCTTTTCTCCACCTACGTATACTAACTTTTATATTTTTCCATTGCATTATATATCAATGCGACAACTATAGCAACTCTCTAAGCATCTGATTTATCATCTGCGGATTAGCCTTACCCTGTGTAGCTTTCATTGTCTGACCTACTAATGCTCCAATCGCCTTCTGATTTCCACCCTGATAATCTGCAACTGCCTTAGGGTTGTTAGCAATGACTTCCTCGATTATCTTCTTAAGGTCATCTGTATTGTTGTCCATCTTCAATTCATGTTCATCTACATATTTTTCAGGGTCTATGTCATCATTAAACATTGCCTCAAATACTTCTTTGGCAACTGTTTTGTTAATTACGTTGTCATCAATAAGTTTTAGGAACTTACTAAAGTTATCGGCAGAGAATTTAACCTCGTCAGGTTCAATTCCTTTTTCCTTTACAAGACGCATTGTTTCTACCATCAACCAGTTGCTGGCTTCTTTTGGTTTGCTTCCATTTGCAACTGCTGCTTCTAATAAAACTGTTAAAGGTTTATATAAAGTCAAAAGATTTGCGTCATATTCAGGAAGTCCATATTCTTCAATGTATCTTTCTTTCTTTTCATCTCTGAATTCAGGCTGTTCTGACTTTAATCTTTCCAACCATTCATCACTGATATTGATTGGAACCAAATCAGGGTCCGGAAAATATCTGTAATCCTGTGCATCTTCTTTTGAACGCATTGCATAAGAATACTCTTTTGTATCGTCCCATCTTCTTGTTTCCTGAACAACTTCCTGTCCTGATTCTAATAAATCAATCTGTCTTTCTCTTTCATTTTCAATTGCTCTTGCAATCGCCTTAAATGAGTTAAGATTCTTTGTTTCTGTCCTTGTTCCAAATTCAGCTGCTCCAACTTCTCTTACTGAAAGGTTAACGTCAGCTCTCATTGAACCCTCATTTAACTTACAGTCAGAAGCTCCTAAATACTGAATTATCATACGCAATTTTTCAAGGTATGCAATTACTTCTTCTGCTGAACGCATATCTGGTTCTGATACAATTTCAATAAGAGGTACACCTGAACGGTTAAAGTCTACTAATGAGCAATCTGCCCAATCATCATGTACAAGCTTACCTGCATCTTCTTCCATATGAATCTCGTGGATTCTTACTTTTTTCTTTCCTTCTTCTGTTTCAATTTCTACATATCCGTCTCTACAGATTGGAAGATATAACTGTGAAATCTGATAATTCTGTGGATTATCAGGATAAAAATAATTCTTTCTGTCAAATTTACAATTCTGTGTGATTTTACAATTTGTTGCAAGTCCTACTGCTGCTGCGTATTCAACAACCTGTTTATTTAGCACAGGAAGTGAACCTGGCATTCCTGTACAGACAGGACATGTATGTGTATTTGGTGCTCCTCCGAATTCTGTTGAACAGGAGCAAAAAATCTTTGTTTTTGTTGCTAATTCTACATGAACTTCAAGTCCAATGACCGTTTCGTACTGTTTCATTTACTTCACTCCTTATGCTTCTACTAATGGGCAATGCTCATATTCTCTTGTCTGTTCATAAGCATATGCTGCTCTTATAATTGTCTTTTCCTTAAAGCAGTCTCCAATAATCTGCATTCCTATTGGAAGTCCGTTAGAATCCTTTCCACAAGGAACCGTAATTCCCGGAAGACCTGCCAAATTAACTGATATTGTATAAATATCTCCAAGATACATCTTAATAGGGTCAGCAAGACTGCTTCCAATCTTAGGAGCTGTTGTAGGTGCAGCCGGTGCGATGATAACATCATATTTAGCGAATGCTTCATCAAATGCCTTTTTAATTAAAGCTTTTGTTCTTAATGCTTTTAAATAGTACGCATCATAATATCCACTGCTTAATACGAATGAACCAAGCATAATTCTACGCTTAACTTCTTCACCAAAACCTTCTGAACGTGTCTTTTTATACATGTTATGAAGGCCTTCATATTCCTGTGTTCTGTATCCGTATTTTACACCGTCAAATCTTTCAAGGTTTGAACTTGCTTCCGCACTGGCAATTACGTAATATGCAGGAATTGCATATTCAACAAGGCTTAAATCAAATTCTTCTACGATTGCGCCTTTACTCTTTAAAACTTCTACTGCATTTAAAATAGAATCTTTTACTTCTTTATCTAATCCATCACCAAAGTAGTCTTTAGGGATACCAATCTTTAATCCTTTAACATCATCAACTAATGCTTCAGTGAAATTGTAGTCATCTCTCTTAACTGATGTTGAATCTTTTTCATCATGACTTGCAATTGTTTCAAGTATTGTTGCTACATCAGTAACGTCCTTAGCAACAGGTCCAATCTGGTCTAATGATGAACCATAAGCAATTAATCCATAACGTGAAACTGTTCCGTATGTTGGTTTAATTCCTGTTACTCCACAGAATGAACTTGGCTGTCTGATTGATCCACCTGTATCTGAACCTAACGCATATGAACATTCTTCAGATGCAACTGCTGTACATGAACCACCTGATGAACCTCCTGGTACATGTTCTGTGTTCCAAGGATTCTTTGTTGCTCCATATGCAGAAGTTTCTGTAGTACTTCCCATAGCAAATTCATCCATGTTAGTCTTTCCAATTATAACTGCTCCTGCTTTTTCAAGATTTTCAACTGCTGTAGCTGTATAAGTAGGAACAAAGTTTCCTAAAATTTTAGAACTACATGTTGTAAGCATGCCTTTAGTACACATGTTATCCTTAATAGCTACAGGCACGCCTGCTAATGGGCCTGTAAGTTTTCCTTCGTCAATTAACTTCTGAACTTCTTCAGCTTTCTTTAATGCCTCTTCTTTATTCGTTACAGAGACAAAACTATTAATTGTCTTGTCCTGCTTTTCTATATGGGCAAATGCATCATTTACCGCATCTGCAACTTTAACCTCGCCGCTTTTAATCTTTTTTCCAAGTTCAACGGCTGTTAAACTCATTAAATTCATAACACTATATCCTTTCATTTGCTGTAAGTAAATTATTCTACTGTCTTTGGAACAACAAATGCTCCGCCTCTTTCCTCCGGTGCATTTGCAAGAATATTTTCTCTGTCATCACCGTTTACAACAACGTCTTCTCTAAATACATTGTTTACAGGGAATATGTGGCTCATTGGCTCAACATTACTTGTATCTAACTGATTTAACATATCAATATAATCAAGCATTCTGCCCATATCACTTTTTGCTTTTTCTTTCTCATCATCTGAAAGTTCAAGCTTTGCTAAAATTCCAACATACTCTATTGTCTCGTCTGAAATTATGTTTGACATATCTTCCTCCTCTAGCATTCCTTTAAGTTATGATTATCGCAATGAAAAGTCTGTTCTGCTAAAATAAATATGCTTTAAATTTATAATATACACACAGACTATCTCCATTAAACCATAAACATCTACTCTTCAATATAGCATAATCACCGTATTACTTGCAAATAGTTTCACGAATTTCTTTATTTTTATTCATCTTGAAGGTTTTATTATTCTTTCTGTATGAATTTATGCATTTTTTATAACGATTTTTAACCTTTAAATTACACTTAATTATTTCATTTGTCAGCTTTGTGATGTATAATATTAGTATATTTTTGAGCGGAGACAAATAAATTTGAGTAGAAACAATTTCTCAGATTTTATAAATAACAAAGAGCATAATGCTCTGTTACTACAAGGAGGTAGACACATTATGGACGAGGGAAGAATTGTAAAATATTATGCTTCAAAAAATCCTAACATTGCCCTTAAAGTTATAAAGGGACATTTTGCTACTACTCATTCACACGTTAGTCATTATCTTGATATGACTACAATGAAAACAAGACAACGTGAAGCTGAGCAGATTGCAGTCGCAATGAAGGATTACTACAACGTTATGGGGAAACCTATTGACACAATCGTATGTATGGACGGATGCGAGGTCATTGGAGCTTTCTTAGCAAGCGAACTTACTAAGGCCGGAGTATTATCCATGAATGCACACAAGACTATTTACGTCGTTTCACCTGAATATGATTCTAATGGCCTTATGATATTCAGAGACAATCTTAAGCATGAAATTAAGAATAGAAATGTTCTTTTATTACTTGCTTCTGCAAGTACCGGAACTACAGTAAAGAACTGTATTGAATGTGTTTCTTACTACGGAGGAATTTTGCAGGGTATATCTGCTATATTCAGTGCCGTTGATAACGTTGACGGTTACCACATCGATTCTCTGTTTAAGGCAGATGATATTCCGGGATACAACATTTACTCTCACAATGATTGCCCTATGTGCAAGGCAAATGAGAAAATTGAAGCTATTGTAAATGGTTATGGATATAGTGAATTGTAAAGGAACGTGCGACACAAGGCTCATGATAAAAAAACACTTTGGCAAAGTTGTTTTGCCAAAGTGTTTTTTGTTTATAGAAAAATAATTGAGATATCAATCACACTTAAATTATTTTTTAGAATTAGTTGTCTATTTCAACAATCTAATTGTTCCTCCTGCTGAATCATTTTTAGAATTAGTTTCATAATCCACTTCTCTATCTAACGGTCTGATTACCATTGTTGCTGGATTACCGGAAAATGTATTAGCTATTATACTTCCATAAACCTCCATATTAGCACATAACTTAATATTACCTTCCGGAGCAAACATTAGTCCATGATAATCTCCGTTTGCCTGACCTGGATTAATATTTCCATGTCGTGAATACAATGTAAGACTATCATCATCTCCACTTCCTACACTCACTTTTCCACCCGAAATATCAATATCTCCATTAGAAACTATAGCACCATCAATTTTCATATCATTATTTATAACTACCTTTTCACCAAAAACAAATTTGCCCTTGATTGTAGAGCCAGGTACATCTGCCATAGTTAAGGTTTTTTCACAATAAATATTGCCATTAACCTCAAAATATCCACCTATTTTAAAGTTACCATCACAATATATGTCTCCATTTATTATTGTTTTACTTCCAAAATATAGTTGTGTACTAACATTAGGATTACCGCTTATTATTATATCTCCGTTAATAACACTGCCTTCCTTGTCATCCTGAAGTTTTAATTCTCCTGACACAGATCTCGTATCAATTCTCAATGTTCTACTAATATTCATCGGGACATGCAAATATACACTACCGCTTGTTGGTTTAAACAAAATACTTTTATCAGTGCCCATATTTCTTGACAATTCATCTGCTGTAGTTGCCACTATATCACAATTATTTGGAATATAAGGCTTATAAATCAACTTATCAATGTTATCTCCTAAATATGTAGGCATCTCCTCAACAGGTGCATTTTCATTTGCGAATTCATCTAATTTATACTTTTCTGTTTTACCATTTGAATTAAATGTTACATATCTAGTTGCAGGATTTGTACTCCAATCATAAGAAATTGTACCGTATTCTGTAACCCCATTTGCATTTATTCTTGATATTTTTATATTTCCAAACCATGAACTACCAGTTCCTTTGTTACATTCAAATGCATCAACTTTGCCTGAACCAGGGTTTGTATAAATTGCCCCATTTGAATGAACAGAACCTACTATGTCATAAGTACCACCTAAATTCAATGTTCCTGATTCACTTCCATAAAAGATAGCATACTTAAATCCCTTTGGTTTTGATATTCCATTCTTTCCTGCAACTGCAACTGTACTTATCTTATTACTCTTAATACCAAGGGCTCTTGCAAACGTTGTCTTTCTTTCCTCTTTAAGATATACCTGCACTTTTGAATTAGAGTCTTTAAATTCCACCTGCACATTTCTTGTATCCGTGAACCCATTTTCCTTCATGTAATACTTAGCAAGTTCCGTAGCTTTCGTAGTATCAGGCAAGGCTGAAGCTGCTGCTCTTGATGCAGTATCACACGCCGTCTGCATCTTTGCCTTATACACATAATCTGCACCTAAATCAACAACTAATGCTGCCATTCCAAGAAATACAACCATAAGAACTGCAACAAGAATTATAACTGATCCTTCTTCGTCTTTATCTTTACGATTTTCTAAAAACCTCTCCATTGTTTAACCCTCCATACAAAAATAAATAAACTAACTATTTATCACGTATCTATATTAAATACATTATACAAATTTTCTTTTTATAAAATCAACCTTTTTTTGTATTTTTGGTTATATTCACTACTTTTTTTCACAAAAGCAACAATAAAAGGACTATCAATTAATAATATTTATTAAGTTTCAGGCTATACTATTTTACCTGCCTACTGTAAGAAAACTTATCAATTAATAGTCCATAATTTTATTTCAATTATTCTATAGTTGTACTTACTAAAGTTTTATACTTTCAACCTTACTATACATCCTCTATTTATTCAAAGCCTTAATTCTTTCAATAGCCTTAACTGTATTTTCATATGTTCCAAATCCTGTAAGTCTGAAGTATCCTTCACCGCTTGGTCCAAATCCTGAACCAGGTGTTCCTACTACATTTGCATTTTCTAATAAGTAGTCAAAGAATTCCCATGATGTCATTCCTTCAGGTACCTGTAACCATACATAAGGTGCATTAACACCACCTGATACTTTGTACCCTGCTTCTGTAAGTCCTTCGCGAATTGTTTTCGCATTGTTCATGTAATAAGCTACCTGCTCAGCTGTCTGCTTCTTTCCTGCTTCTGAGTAAACTGCTTCGCCGGCTCTCTGGATAATGTATGGAGCTCCGTTAAACTTTGTTCCGTGTCTTCTTGCCCAAAGGCTGTTTAACATTACATCGCCCTGCTTTAATTCTTTAGGAATTACTGTAAATCCAAGTCTTGTTCCTGTAAATCCTGCATTCTTTGAAAAGCTTCTTAATTCAATGGCACACGTTTTAGCACCTTCACATTCATAGATTGTATGTGGAACATCTTCTTCTGAAATATAAGCTTCATATGCTGCATCATAAATAATAACTGCTTTTACCTTATTTGCATAATCAACCCATTCCTGTAACTGTGATTTTGTAATTGTAGAACCTGTTGGGTTATTTGGATAGCAAAGATAAATGATGTCCGGTGTTTCTTTTGGAAGTTCAGGTACAAAATTATTTTCGGCTGTACATGGCATGTAAATTACATCACTCCATTTTTCTTGGTCTTCAAGAAATTCTCCTGTTCTTCCGGCCATAACATTTGTGTCTACATATACAGGGTATACAGGATCACATACTGCAATCTTATTATCCTGTGAGAAAATATCTCCAATGTTACCTGAATCTGATTTAGCACCATCACTTACAAATATTTCATCAAGTGCAATCTCAACACCTCTTGCCTTGTAATCATTGTCAGCAATTGCTTTAATTGCTTTTCTTAAAAATTCATATCCTAAATCAGGTGCATATCCATGGAATGTTTCAGCAGATGCCATTTCATCTACTGCTTTATGAAGGCTGTCAATTACTGCCGGTGCTAATGGCAATGTAACATCTCCAATTCCTAATCTGATTAATTCTTTATCAGGATGTGCTTCCTGGTAAGCTACAACTTTCTTTGCAATTGTTGAGAAAAGATAACTTCCCCTAAGTTTCAAGTAATTTTCATTAATTTTAAACATTTTTTTCAATCCTCCTAATGTTAATTAATATATGTTAATCGCGATACAACATAACTGAAACCATCTTTGCCACTTCAACCATTGTGCAACCGCTATCCATAGCGTTCTTTTGCAAATATCTGTGTGCCTGCTCTTCAGTCAGATTCTGTATCGTTATTAATGCCTCTTTTGCCTGATTAATTATCGCCTGGTCTTCCGGGCTCCTAGTACCCGGTTTGCGCTTTGTCTTATGTCTTTTTGACAAAATCTGATTTTCCATCATTTCAACGGAATTAATCAAATCTCTAACCTTTAATGGCATCTCAAGAGTTGCCACCCCGGTATTATCTTCCATCAGTCTGTTTTTTGATGCAAGTAATATTACTTCAAAACTGCTTCCTACATTGTCTACAATATCACTGTATAACATATCAGGCAGTTTATATCCTGTTATAATAATGCCTTCACCAATATCGTCAGCTCTGTTTATTGCACTGGCCCCCGTAGTACAATTGGCCACTACATTAAACCCATTTCGGGATAACAAACTTCTGATTGCCCGGCTGTCCTCAGGTTTTGGAAATGCTACTATAATTCCAACCACGTTCATTCCTCCGGTTTCTGTTACAAAATCTACTTAAGTTTCAACTATAATATTAAATTCTGTCTAAATATTTGTTAATTTCCCAATCTGTAACCTGAGATGTGTATTCCATCCATTCTGATTCTTTTGCATATACATATTTATCAAATGTTTCTTTTCCTAAAACATCCTTAACAAATGAAGATTTCTTCATTTCCTTAACAGCTTCATAAAGATTCTTTGGAAGGTTTTCAATTCCCGCCTCATCTCTTTCTTTACTTGTCATTGAGTAAATATCCTGTTGTACACTTTCTTTCGGAACTAATCCTCTCTTAATTCCATCAAGTCCTGCTGCAAGACATACGGCTAATGTCAAATATGGATTAGCTGCACAGTCAGGGCAACGAAGTTCAACTCTTGTACCTACACCTCTGGCTGCCGGTACTCTTACAAGCGGGCTTCTGTTAGTAGCTGACCATGCAATGTATGTAGGTGCTTCATAACCCGGTACAAGCCTCTTGTATGAATTTACGATAGGATTTGTAATTGCTGAAATGCTTCTCATATGTTCCATGATACCTGCTATGAAACTGTAAGCCTCCTTACTTAATCCTCTTTCATCATTTTCATCTGCAAAAATGTTTTTTCCTTCTTTAAACAATGACATATTAGTATGCATTCCTGAACCACATACTCCGTATTTTGGCTTAGGCATAAATGATGCATAA
>QWCY01007408.1_pt1 | contig 10153 bp, 7 predicted proteins | sample 1972631 | NCBI WGS metagenome assembly QWCY01 (sample SAMN09866696, study PRJNA288562) | Human gut metagenome isolate pre1_stool, whole genome shotgun sequencing... | isolation source: gut | host: Homo sapiens | place: USA: California
CTTCGATCGTCTCGCGGTAGACAATGCTGCCGGTGCCGAACGTGACCTCCATTTTAAAGCGCTCTTTTAAGACGCGCTGCAAAACTTCAAGCTGCACCGCGCCCATAATCTGCACGTGAATTTCGTGTAATTGCTCGTTCCACACGACATGAAGCTGGGGGTCTTCTTCCTCCAAAACGCGCAAACAGCGCACGGCGGTGTGCGGCTCCATACCGTCCGGCAGGAAGACCTGATACGTCAAAAAGCTTTCAAGCACGGGCGCAGGGGTGTCTTCCTCCGCACCGAGTCCCTGCCCGGGATACGTGTGCGTGAGACCCGTTACGGTGCACACGCCGCCCGCGGTGACTTCCTCCGCAAGGCGGAATTTCCCACCGGAATAGATGCGGAGCTGGTCGGCTTTTTCTGCCCATACGTTTTCGCACACGCCGCCTTTAAGCACCATTTTAACAGGCAAAGCGCCGCCTGTGACCTTCAAATACGTAAGCCGTGCGCCCTGATTATCGTGTGCGATTTTGAAGACCTTCGCGCCGAAAGCCTTAGGGTATTCGGGCATTTCGGTGTACATTTCAAGACCGTTTAAAAGTTCTTTTACGCCGTCTAACTTCAAAGCCGAGCCGAACCAGCACGGAAAAAGCTTGCGATTTTTGATGAGGCGTTTAATCTCGGGACATTCGACTTCGCCCGTTTCGAGGTAATGGGCGAGCGTGTCTTCGTCACAAACGGCGATGTTTTCATCGCGTTCCGCTTCGGGAGATGTGAAATCGATGCAACCGGTGCTGAGCTTTTGCAGCTCGGCTAAGACTTTATCGTGGTCTGCGCCGTCGAGATCCATTTTGTTGATGAAGAGAAACGTAGGGACGTTATAGCGCTCCAAAAGCCGCCACAGCGTACGCGTGTGGCTCTGCACACCGTCTGTGCCGCTGATGACGAGCACAGCGTAATCGAGCACCTGAAGCGTGCGCTCCATTTCGCTTGAAAAATCGACGTGACCGGGGGTATCGAGCAGCGTAAACGCGGTATGTTCGAGCGGTAAAACGGCCTGCTTTGAGAAAATGGTGATGCCGCGCTCGCGCTCCTGCACGTCGGTATCGAGAAACGCGTCCTGATGATCGACGCGCCCAAGACGGCGGAGCTGCCCGCCTTCATACAGCATCGCTTCCGAAAGTGTGGTCTTACCGGCATCGACATGCGCCAAAAGCCCAAGGCATATTTGGTTTTTCGTTGTGTTTCGCTTTTGCTCGCTCATGAAAAGTGTCTCCCTGTACCGCCGTTAAAATTAAACTTCGATTTAATAAACAGTATACCACTTTTTGAAGATACTGACAATATCTCGCGCGGAAGAGAGTCGAAATTAGGCGGCGCAAACCAAGATTTGCTATTGAAAAAAAGCGCGTTTTTTGCTATACTAAAAACAGATTTTTCGCGGGCAGATACCGAACGCCCGCTTTTTTACTGTATTCGGGGTGTATCGGAAAACAAGTTTACGGCTTTTCAAATGCACCCTAAAGGGGCTTATTTTAGGACGCATGAGACGTATGAATTAAGGAAGGGGAATGACCATGAAGAAAATCGGTTTTGACAGTCAGAAGTATATCGAGCTGCAGTCTGCGCGTATTCGCGAGCGCATTGACCAGTTCGGCGGCAAGCTGTATCTGGAATTCGGCGGCAAGCTGTTTGACGATTTCCACGCTTCACGCGTGCTGCCGGGCTTTGAACCGGACAACAAGATCAAGATGCTTTTGGCGCTGAAAGACCAGGCGGAGATTGTCATTGCGATCAACGCGAACGACATTGAGAAAAACAAGCGCCGCAGCGACCTTGGCATTACGTATGACACGGATGTCATCCGTTTGATTGATATTTTCCGCGGCTTCGGCTTATATGTGGGCAGCATCACGCTGACGCAGTACGCAGACCAGCCCTCCGCGGCGATTTTTGAGCAGCGCATGAAGACACTGGGACTGAAGGTCTACCGCCAGTACCGCATTCCGGGGTACCCCTCCGACGTGAAGCTCATCGTAAGCGACGAGGGCTACGGCCGCAACGACTACATTGAGACGACGCGCTCCCTTGTTGTGGTGACGGCGCCGGGCCCGGGCAGCGGCAAAATGGCAACCTGCCTTTCGCAGCTTTACCATGAGCACAAGCGCGGCATTAAGGCGGGCTACGCGAAGTTTGAGACCTTCCCCATTTGGAACCTTCCCTTAAAGCACCCGGTGAACCTTGCCTATGAAGCGGCGACGGCTGACCTGAATGATATGAACATGATCGACCCGTTCCACCTTGAGGCGTACGGTGAGACAACTGTAAACTACAACCGCGACATTGAAATCTACCCCGTGCTGCGCGCGATGTTTGAGCAGATTTACGGCGAGTGCCCGTACGCGAGCCCGACGGACATGGGCGTGAACATGGCGGGTCTGTCCATCATCGACGATGAAGTGTGCCGCGAGGCCTCGAAGCAGGAGATTATTCGCCGCTACTTTAAGACGGCGTGCCTTGTGCGCCAAGGTCTTGCTTCCGAAGCGGAATTACAGAAAATCGAGAACCTGATGCGCCAGCTGAAGTTGGAGCCGGAGAACCGCCCGGTCGTGCTCGCAGCATTGAAGCGCGCGGAAGCGACAGGACAGCCCGCAGCAGCTTTAGAGCTGCCGGACGGCACGATTGTGACGGGGCGCACATCGGAATTGCTGGGTGCTTCCTCTGCGTTGACACTGAACGCTTTGAAGATGCTTGCAGGCATTCCGCACGAGGTGAAGCTCATCTCGCCGACGGTCATTGCGCCTATTCAGACGCTGAAAACCGACTACATGCAGAGCCGAAACCCGCGCTTGCACACCGATGAGATGTTGGTGGCGCTCGCCATCAGCGCGGCGACCGACGAGAACGCGATGCGCGCCATGCAGAAGCTGGACGAGCTGAGCGGCTGTGATTTGCACTCCAGCGTAATCCTCGGCTCGGTAGACGACAGCGTATTCAAACGCCTTGGCATCAACGTGACGTGCGAAGCAACGTATGAGGACAATAACCTTTACCACAAATAATCCTTCTTGTAATATAAAACCGCTCGAAGCCGTAAAGCCCGAGCGGTTTTTGTTATAGGAATTTTCGGATTTAAATTGTAAAATAGTGGCCGGTAATGATCTTTTGCACAAGATTCGAAATTTTGCGGCTATCCGTAAAATCATCCTTGCGAATAGCGTAAACCACCATGCTGATGATCGCGCCGGTAAGAAATGAAATGGCGTAATCACGATCTTCGTGGTCATAAGCGTGGAAAATATTGTCCAAATGCAGGAGATACGCTTCCGATTTTTCGCGAGCCAATGTATCCAGACGATTTTCGACCAGAAGACTGAGGAGTTTTTTCTGCTCCACAAAACACTCCATAATAGAATCACATAGACTGCGAATGGTGTAAGCGCGCTTTTCCTCAATGAACCGTTTACGGTATTCTTCAAAAAGCTGGTCGAGCCGACGCCCAATGACCTCTTCCTTATTTTCAAACAGCGAGTAAAACGTCTGGCGTGAAACGCCGGCGTGGGCACAAACGGCTTTTATCGTGATTTTTTGAAACGGCTCTTCCTCCATAAGCGCTAAAAGTGCCTCTGTGATGAGGTTCTGCGATTGCAGCGCCGTTGGATTTTTTCCCTGATACATAGACATTCCCTCCTGTTTCGTCAATATTTTCACTTAACTTGGACAAATGTCAAATTGACAAGTGTCAATGGTTCATATTATAATGACTTTATAAGAGGTTGTCAAGACGAGACTCTCGGCAAAATTGTGAATTTTTTGTGGCGCGAAATTTTTGGGGAGTGTGTGAAAAACATGGAAGTGCGCGACGCTTTATATATTATTTTCGGGTATCTGCTGGGCAGTATTTTGTTTGCGCGGCTCGGTGGGCTGATCTTTAAAAAGACAGATATTATGGCGGAAAGCCCGGACAAGAACCCGGGCACAATGAATGCGTTTACATACGGCGGGTTCCGGTGCGGCGTGTTTACGTTGTGCGGCGACCTGTTAAAGGGCTTTTTTCCGGTCTTTTTGTACCGCAGCGGAGAACTGCCCGAAAACCCGCTAATGCTCTCTTTTGTGATGGCGGCGCCGGTCTTGGGCCATATTCTGCCGTTTTATGACATTAAACACGGAGGCAAAGGCATTGCAGCAACGTTTGGGTGCTTTTTGGGGCTGCTGCCGCACTGGATCCCTCTGTGCGTTTTGGCGGGCATCTTCATTTTCTTTTCGTGCGTTGTTAAAATCAACCCGAACTATTACCGTACAGTGGCGACGTATATCCTGGCGGCTATTTGCACGGTTTGGCTGGAGCCGAACCGCTATATCGTCTTCGGCTTTTTGTTGATTGCGGCTTCGGTGCTCGCGAAGCTCTTTATGAGTGCCGAGGAAAAAGAACACTTTGAGGTGAAACTTGCATGGAAGCACTGATTCTGTCCTGCAGCACGGGCGGCGGGCACAACACGGCGGCGCAAGCGGTTTTTGGAGGCGCTGACGGAACGCGGGTACCACGCCGTGCGTATGGACCCGTACACGCTGGTGAGCGAGGAGCTTGCAAATAAAGTCGGGCAGACCTATATAAAGTTGGTACAGAAAAGCCCGAAGCTGTTTGGCGCGGTCTATGACCTCGGTAACGCGTACCGTAAGCTGCCGGGACGTTCGCCGGTGTACCACATCAACGGCAAAATGGCGCCGTACATGCAGAAATACCTTGCGGAACACCTAACGGACGTGATCGTCTGCACGCATTTGTACCCGGCGGAGATTTTGACACACATGCGGCTAAACGGCATGGAAACGCCGCCGTTTGTGTTTATTGCGACGGACTACACTTGCGTTCCGTTTACGGAGGAATCGGACTGCGACTTGTACGTGACGCCCTCCCCGCTTTTGAGCAGCGATTTCACCGGGCGAGGCATTCCTGCGGAAAAATTGCGGCCGCTGGGCATCCCGGTGCGGCTGGATTTTTCCGATGATACCATCACGAAAGACAGAGCGCGGGAAGCGCTTAACTTGCCGAAAGACAGGCGCACGCTGCTGCTTTCCGGCGGGAGCATGGGCGCGGGGGCAATTATAAATGCCGTGCGGGCACTGCTGCCGTATTTGGAGCAGAATGCAAACTGCGACCTCAATATTTTGTGCGGCAGCAATGAGACGCTGTTTGACAGCGTGGAAACTGAATTTACAAAAAACAGGCAAATCACACCGATGCACAGCACGAACAAAATGGCACTGTATTTAAAGGCAAGCGACGTATTTATCTCGAAGCCGGGCGGACTTTCATCTACGGAGAGCGCCGCGGCGGGCGTGCCGCTTGTGCACATTTCGCCGATACCGGGGTGCGAAAGCCGCAACGCGGAGTTTTTTGCCAAGGAGGGTATCGCCGTAAAGGTGGAAAACACAGAAACAGAACTTTTGTCGGCGGTGGAAAGGCTTTCAGAGCCGGGAAATGCAGAAGAAATGCGCAAACGACAGAGAGCAGTTATCAATCAAAATGCAGCCATAGATATTTGCGAGCTGTTGGAAACAGTAGCACAGTGATGACGCAAAACGTGGGTTAAAAGTTTTTGATCGACCTTTTTTCAAAAAAGGTCGCGGATTCTTAGGGTTGAGCCCTAAGCCGAACTTCGCAGAGTTCGGAATACTTTTGCCTAACTCAAAACCAGGAAGGTAGATTTGAACGTCCGGGGGACGTTCAAATTGTAGGGAACCCAGTTGCATGGGTTCCCTGAAAGAGCGGCTTGCGCCGCTCTTTTTATATACACAGTTTTTTTCTAAGTGAAAGGTACCGTGAAGTTCATTAGCACGCTGTATCACTTCCTTTCCCTCTGTCAGAGGGAGCCGACATAAAAAGAGCCACTGTGATTACTCGCAGTGGCTCTTAAACACCTTAAATTTAAATTTAGAAACGATCGCGCTTGACGTAAGACGTATGCAGCAGCTCGTGTGCCTTATGGCAGCCGGGCTCGCCGCCCATCCATTCGTAGCACTCCTTGACGACGGGGTTCAGGTGGCTCTTTCTGAGCGTCTTGGCCGCGTCCTCATCGTAGAGGGCTTTTGCACGCAGGGCTTTAATGTCCGTGAAGCTGCGAACCGTAGACGGCTGAATCGGCTGGCCGCCGCCGTTTACGCAACCGCCCGGGCAGCACATGACTTCCACGATGTGGTAGTCGGCTTCGCCGCTTTCGATCTTCTTGAGCAGTTCGTTTGCGTTATTCAGACCGCTGACGACAGCGACCTTGACATCCATGCCGGCAACCTTGTAAACAGCTTCCTTGAAGCCCTTCGTGCCGCGAATCTCTTTGTACTCGATGTTATCGTGGTCGACGCCCTCAAGCACGTCGGCTGCGGTACGGAGCGCTGCTTCCAGAACGCCGCCCGTCGCGCCGAAGATCGTAGCTGCGCCGGTGGAAACGCCCATAACCGGGTCAAAATCCTCTTCCGGCAGTCTTGCGAAGTTGAGCTGTGCCATCTTGATCATGCGGGCAAGTTCGCGGGTGGTAATGGAGATATCAACGTCCGGCACACCGGCTGCGTCTTCGTCGTCACGGTTGATCTCGAATTTCTTCGCGACGCACGGCATGACGGAAACAGAAACGATGTTGTTCGGATCGATGCCTTCTCTTTCCGCAAACCACGTTTTGATGAGCGCACCGGTCATCTGCTGCGGGGACTTGCAGGTGGAGAGGTTTTCTGTGAGGCTCGGGAAGTAGTGCTCGCAGAACTTGACCCAGCCCGGAGAGCAGGAGGTGATGATCGGCAGCTTGCCGCCGTTCTTCACGCGGTCAATGAACTCGTTTGCTTCTTCCATGATGGTCATATCGGCACCGAAATCGGTATCGTAGACCTTATCGAAGCCAAGGCGGCGCAGGGCTGCGACCATCTTGCCTTCTACGTTCGTGCCGATCGGCATACCGAACTCTTCGCCGAGCGCTGCGCGCACAGCCGGAGCCGTCTGCACGACAACGACCTTTTCCGGATCGTTGATGGCATCGATGACCTGCTGGGTATTGTCCTTTTCGGTGAGGGCACCTGTCGGGCAGGCTACGATACACTGACCGCAGGAAACGCAGGCCACTTCGCTGAGCGGCATCTCAAATGCGCAGCCGATCTCGGTATCGAAACCGCGGTTGTTCGCGCCGATGACGGCGACATGCTGCTGCTGGCAGGCTGCCACGCAGCGGCGGCACAGGATGCACTTTGCATTATCTCTTTCGAGGTGCAGGGTGCTGTAATCCTTTTTGCCGGCGGGAACGGCGCCTTCGTAGCGGTTCTCGCTGTCGATGCCCATATCGTTGCAGAGCTTCTGCAGCTCGCAGGTGCCGCTTCTCTTGCAGGAGAGACATTTGCGGTCATGCACGGAGAGCAAGAGCTCCAGTGTCATTTTTCTGGATTTCTGAACCTTCGGCGTATTGGTGAAGACCTCCATGCCCTCGTTTACCGGGTACACGCAGGCGGCAACAAGCGATTTTGCGCCCTTAACTTCGACCATGCACATACGGCATGCGCCGATCTGGTTGACGTCCTTCAAGAAGCAAAGGGTGGGAATGTCGATTCCGGCTTCTCTTGCGGCTTCGAGGATCGTGCTGCCGGCAGCGACCTCGTAGGACATGCCGTTGATCTTAATATTTATCATATCCATGCTATTCTCAACTTCCTTCCTTACTTCTTTTCGATGGCGCCGAACTTGCACTTTTCACGGCAGACGCCGCACTTGATGCACTTCTGCGTATCGATGACATGCGGCTCGCGGACGGTGCCGGAGATGGCGCCGACCGGGCAGTTGCGTGCACAGAGCGTGCAGCCCTTGCACTTGTCCGCATCGATGACGTAATTCGTGAGGGCCTTGCAGGCACCTGCCGGGCAACGATGCTCGGTGACGTGCGCAATGTACTCATCACGGTAATACTTGAGTGTGGAAAGAACCGGGTTCGGCGCTGTCTGGCCGAGACCGCAGAGGGAGTTTTCCTTAATGTAGTAGCAGAGCTCTTCGAGCTTATCGATATCTTCGAGTGTGCCCTTGCCGCTTGTAATCTTGTTGAGGATCTCAAGCAGGCGCTTCGTGCCGACACGGCACGGGGTGCACTTGCCGCAGGATTCATCGACCGTGAACTCAAGGAAGAACTTTGCGATATCGACCATGCAGGTCGTTTCATCCATAACAATGAGGCCGCCGGAGCCCATCATGGAGCCGATGGCGATGAGGCTGTCGTAATCGATAGGCGTATCGATGAGGGACGCCGGGATGCAGCCGCCGGAAGGACCGCCGGTCTGTGCAGCCTTGAACTTGTGGCCGCCCGGGATGCCGCCGCCGATTTCTTCGACAACTTCACGCAGGGTGGTACCCATCGGAACCTCAACAAGGCCGGTATTGTTAATCTTGCCGCCGAGTGCGAACACCTTGGTGCCCGCGCTCTTCTCTGTGCCGATGCTGCGGAACCACTGCGGCCCCTTGAGGAAGATCTGCGGGATGTTGGCATACGTCTCAACGTTATTCAGAACGGTCGGCTTCTGGAACAGACCTTTGAGCGCCGGGAACGGCGGGCGGCATCTCGGCTCGCCGCGCTTACCTTCGATGGAGGTCATAAGCGCAGTCTCTTCGCCGCACACGAATGCGCCGGCGCCGAGGCGGATCTCAAGGTCGAAATCAAAGCCGGAATCGAAGATATTCTTGCCGAGCAGGCCATATTCTCTCGCCTGGTTGATGGCAATCTGGAGACGGTGAACCGCGATGGGGTACTCTGCACGGATGTAGATGTAGCCCTGCGTTGCGCCGATGGCGTAACCGGCGATGGTCATGGCTTCGATGACGCTGTGCGGGTCGCCTTCCAGAATGGAACGGTCCATGAATGCGCCCGGGTCGCCCTCGTCGGCGTTACAACATACATATTTTTGATCGGCATCGTTTGCCGCTGCGAATTTCCACTTAAGACCGGTGGGGAAGCCTGCACCGCGATGTACTCGTCGATCTGCTCCGGGTTGATCACGCCGCAGTTGCGCAGTGCGACACGCATCTGCTTTGCGTAGAACGTGGTCTCGTTAAGGGATTTTGTAGTGCTTTCGTCGACGACCGTCTCCTTGTAGAGCAGGCGGCGAACGATACGTCCCTTGAGCAGGTGCTCTTCAACAATTTCCGGGACATCTTCCGGGGTGACGCGGCTATAGAACGCGCCCTCCGGGTATACGATCATGATCGGGCCGAGTGCGCACAGGCCGAAGCAGCCGGTACGAACAACGTTGACTTCCTGATCCAGACCTTTGGCGCTGATTTCCTCCTTCAGCTTTTCAATGATCTTTTCGCTGTTCGAGGACGTGCAGCCCGTACCGCCGCAGACCAGAACATTGGAACGAAACATAGTTTTACCTCCTTATTTCTGATTTGCACCGATGGTGTATTCCGTAACGACATTGCCGTTGACGATGTGATCGTTGACAACGCGCAGTGCCTTTTCCGGTGTCATTTTTACGTATGTAGTCTTGGTGCCGTTTTCATCGATAACTTCGACGATCGGCTCGAACTGGCAGATGCCGATGCAGCCCGTCTGCGTGACCAGGACGTCGTGAAGCTCGCGTTTGTTGACCTCATCCGAGATGGTGGTGAGAACCGGTCTTGCGCCTGCTGCGATGCCGCAGGTAGCCATGCCAACCAGAACACGTGTTTTTGCTTCGGAATTTTCGCGGACATTGACCGCCATTTTTGCTCTATCTCGAATTGCCTGAAGTTCAGCTAATGATTTCATGTGGCTTTTCCTTTCTGCGCCTTGCGCATTGATACTACGAGAGCTACTTAAGCTCTTCCTCCGCCTCTGCAAGATACTCCCGAATCCACGCCGATACCGCGGGCTCCGTAAACGGAACGCCCTCCAACTGCTCGCGCAGCATGCGGGTATCGAGGGTGATCTCTTTTTCTTCAACACTGTGGGTGAAGAGAAAATCGAGTTCGGGATTGCAGGTGATCAAAAGATGGATAACGGACGCGATGTCCCCGAGGGGGATCATATCGACATGCGAGGGACGAAACACAGCCGTAACTTTGGTGCCCTTCCCCTCTTCGGAATCAATCTGAAACGAGCCGCCCGTCATTTCCGCTTCCATTTTGAAAAGCGGCACGCCAAGCCCAACCTTGCGGGTGGTGCGT
>QWCY01008118.1_pt1 | contig 10153 bp, 7 predicted proteins | sample 1972631 | NCBI WGS metagenome assembly QWCY01 (sample SAMN09866696, study PRJNA288562) | Human gut metagenome isolate pre1_stool, whole genome shotgun sequencing... | isolation source: gut | host: Homo sapiens | place: USA: California
GGAATGGAGCAGGTTGGAAAGATGCTCCGAGAGCACCAGAATATCTTCCACATCGTGGTTCACGCAGATCAGCCCCACCAGATGACCCTTTTCCTTAATGAAATAGGTGGAAGAGACGAAACGCTTACCTCCCCGGGTGCGGCCCTCGTAGTTGGCCACATAGTCGTGCTCCTGATAGACTCCGGTTCGCAGCAGTTCCTTGGCCAACTCCGTCATGGGGTCGCCTATGCGGCGGCCGCTGAGATGCTCGTTGCAGGCGGCAATCACCGAGCGCTCCGGCGTGGAAACGTCATGGAGGATGATCTCATAACTCTTTCCGCAGATCTTTCCCATAAATTCCACCAGAGGAATGTATCGCTCAAGACAGGCGTAGTTGCTCACTGTATCCCTACTTTCTCAACAATCATTCTTGCCTGATAAAAAACTGTCACATAGTGCTGCTGAAAGCCAGTATATCGAAAATGAATGGATAAATCAACCCTAATATGCTGGAAAGCGGTGGGGGGATGTAATATTTTTTTTGCAGGCCAAGGCGAAAACAGCCATCGAGGCAGCAATTTAGACAAAAAATTATCAACTTTCTTGGCACTTATTCAAGTTATTCAAGATTGACAAAGGAAGTGTGATAAATTATAATCAGCAACATAACAAAGTTATCAGAAGGGAGGCTCAATGCCATCCCCCCCGCACGTTATATTTTTAAGGAGGCATTTGTAATGGAAGCTGCAAACTATGCGCTGCTGGCGGCGGCAGTGTCCATCATTCCGTGGAACGTCGTTGCACTGGTTGGTGGCGCTGTATGAGATACGATTTTGATACCCCCATCAATCGCAGAAATACCTTCTCCTTTAAGTGGGACTGCGATATGGACTATTTCGGTCGGGATGATGTGATCCCCATGTGGGTGGCGGACATGGATTTCGCCTGCGCCCCCTGCGTCGTGGAGGCTGTACAGAAGCGCGCCGCCCATCCGGTTTACGGCTACGGTATGCGCCAGCAGCCCTATTATGATGCGGTGATGGGCTGGCTGAAAAAGCGCCATGGCTTTGAGGTCAACTATGAGCATCTGGCCTTTGCGCCTCCCGGCGTGATCTACGCCTTGAACGTGATGCTGCGCATCCTCACCAAGCCCGGCGACAGGGTCATGGTCCCCATGCCCAACTACGACCCGCTGTTTGACATGGTCACCCGGGGCGGCCGCGCATCCTCACCAAGCCCGGCGACAGGGTCATGGTCCCCATGCCCAACTACGACCCGCTGTTTGACATGGTCACCCGGGGCGGCCGGAAGCTGGTAGAGACGCCGCTAGTCTGGAAGGACGGGCGCTACACCTTCGACTTCGCCGATATGGAGGCCAAGGCTGCCTCCGGCGTGAAGGTACTGGTGCTCTCCAGCCCCCACAACCCCACCGGCCGGGTATGGACCCGTCAGGAGCTGGAGGGCGTGGCGGAGATCTGTCTGCGGCACAACATCTTCATGCTGGTGGACGAGATCCACTGCGACTTCGTGCCGCCGGAGCATCCCCACACCACCTTTGGTCTGCTGGGCGAGGAGGTGCTGCGCCATTCCATGGTCTGCTACTCCTCCAACAAGGGCTTCAATCTGGGCGGACTGGGTATGGCCACCCTGGTGCTGGCGGACGACGACCTGCGGTGCAAGTTCAACGAGGAGATGTCCATTGCCCAGACGCGGCTGGACAACATTTTCGGCATGGCCGCCCTCATAGCCGCCTACAACGACGGCGAGGAGTGGCTGGATCAGGCCATCGCCTACGTCTCCGACAACAAGGCGTATCTGGATCAGTTCCTGCGGGAGCGCATTCCTCAGATCCGTATGATCCCCTCCGAGGGTACGTATCTGGTCTGGCTGGACTGCTCCCAGCTGCCCTACCGGGGCATGGCGCTGGAGCATTTCATGATCAATGAGGCCAAGGTGGCGTTCTGCGCCGGCTATGAATTCGGTAAGCAGGGTGAGGCTTTTCTGCGCATGAATGTGGCCTGTCCCCGGTGTACCCTGACAAAGGCTCTGGAGCAGATGGAAAAGGCGATCAACGGTCTGTCGCTTCAGTAATACCTGTAAACGACGCACCTTGTGAGATAAGAAAGTGGGGCAGACAAATCGCAGCAGAGTGACCCCGCTGATGACGGCAAAAAGAGCCTGACCATCGCAGTGCTGAATGATGTTGTCTCGCTGGACCCCGCAGTAAAGGACAGCAGCGCCGAGATGCAGATGGCGTCCCACCTGTACGACCCTCTGGTGGACTATGATGCGGACCTGAGCAAGAAGCCCGGTCTGGCAGAGAGCTGGAAAGTTCTGGATGACGGCGTGACGTGGGAGTTCAAGCTTCGCCAGGGCGTGAAGTTCTCCAACGGAAACGACTTCAATGCCGACGACGTGGTCTTCAGCTTTGAGCGCATCCTCAACGATCCTACTCTGGAGATGGGCGTGTACCTCATGCGTCTTCAGGAAGTCAAGAAGGTGGATGATTACACCGTGCAGCTGGTGACCAAGATCCCCTATCCCGTGTTTGCCGGCAGCCTGGTGCATATCATGATGCTTGACAAGGAGACCTGTGAGGGCCTTTCCAGCGAGGAGATCTCCGCCAACCCTGTGGGTACCGGTCGGTATCGTCTGGTGGAGCACGTGAAGGAATCCTATATCAAGCTGGTCCGCAACGACGAGTATTGGGGCGAGCTGCCTGATGCAGAGACCGTGGAGTTCCGTGTGATCGCCAATGCAGCCACCCGCACCACCGCTCTCATCAACGGCGAGGTGGACTTTATCTCCAACATCCCCGTGATGGACGTGGACCGTCTGAAGGACGCCTCCAACGCTCAGGTCATTACCAATCCCAGCCTGTCCTGCAGCTACATGGGCTTTGATCTGCTCAATGAGCATGGCTCTGCCGGCACCGACGATCCCAACCCGCTTCTCAACGTGAAGGTTCGTCAGGCTATCTACCATGCCATTGACGTTCAGACGATCGTCGATACCGTCATGAACGGCTACGCCACCGTAGCGAACTCCTATATGCCCAGCATCTGTGTGGGATATAATGCCGACGCAGAGCGTCCCGCCTACGATCCCGAGCTTGCCAAGCAGCTTTTGGCGGAGGCCGGCTATCCCGATGGCTTCTATCTCCGCATCGACGCCCGCAGCGACAGTGACGTGAACGCCGATCAGGTGTCTCAGGCCATTGCCAGCTATCTGGAGAAGGTGGGCATCAAGGCTGAGGTAAACCTGCTGCCTCGCGCCTCCTTCTATGAGAAGACAGACGCAGAGAACCTCCAGTCCTCCTTCTTCATGGCGGGCTGGGGCGACAGCTCCGGCGAGGGCATGGTCATCTTCAACGATATGCTCTATACCTACGACGGCAAGCCCGGCATGGGCGAAGGCAACCGGGGCCATTACAGCAATGCCGAGGTGGATGCGCTGCTGGATCAGGCATCTGTTGAGACCGATCAGGCCAAGCGTGCAGCGCTGGTGGAGCAGGTAGATCAGATCGCCCGGGACGAGGCCGCCTACATTCCCCTGTTCTTCAAGCACAATATCTTCGGCGTGCGCACCGGCATTCAGTACACCCCCAGTTGCGATGACCATATTCTGGCTTGGGACTTCACCTTCTAAGCGCGCATAAGAACAGTCAATGGGCGGAGGCAGAAGGGGATCTTCCCTTCTGCCTCCCGCCAAAAGGGTGTAAGCCCGTAAATGAGGTATTACCATGTTCAAGTATTTCCTGAAGCGGCTGGCGCAAATGGTAGTTACACTTTTCATCGTGTCCATTCTGGTATTTGTTCTGGCCAACTTCATTGGCGATCCCGTCAATATGCTGGTCTCGCCCAAGGCTCCGCCTGAGGTTCGAGAGCAGGTTCGAGAGGAACTGGGGCTCAACAGACCGATCCTGGAGCAGTACGTATCGTTTATTACCAATGCGTTCAAGGGAGATTTCGGCAAGTCCTATATCTATAAAGTGGATGCGCTCTCTCTGATCGCCCAGCGGGTGCCTGCTACGCTGGAGCTGGTTTTTGTATCCGCTGTGCTGGCGCTCGGTATCTCTATCCCACTGGGCGTATATGCGGGCGCTTTCCCCAAACGAAAATCCAGCACATTGGTGATGGGAGGCTCCATTCTGGGCATTTCCCTGCCCTCCTTCTTCATCGGCATCATGCTGATCTACATCTTCTCTCTGAAGCTGCACTGGTTCCCCTCCTCGGGACGGGGCGCTACCGCACCGTTCCTGGGGATGGATTTCAGCCTGTTTGCGCCCGGTGGACTTAAGTACATTATCCTGCCTGCTCTGACGCTGTCTGTGACCAACATCGCATCTCTGGTGCGCCTTACCCGTGCCGGTGTGATGGAGAATATGCGGCAGGATTATATCAAATTTGCCCGAGCCAAAGGTGTGTCCACCCGAAAGGTCCTCTTTGGACACGCCCTGAAAAATGCCCTGATCCCGGTTATCACGGTGTTCGGTATGGAAATCGGTTCCCTTATCGCCTTTACGACGGTGACGGAGACCATCTACTCCTGGCCGGGACTCGGCAAGCTTCTTATTGACTCCATTAACTCGGTGGATCGGCCGGTCATTGTGGCCTATCTGATCCTGACTACGGTGTTGTTTGTGTTTATCAATTTTGTGGTCGACCTTCTGTATACAGTCATCGACCCGAGAATCAAAATCAGGTGATGCGCTATGGGTGAAATGAAAAAAAAGGGCGCGGCCCCCAACAAGAGCTTCTTCCGGCGCATCGCTGAGTCTGAGTTCTTTCACAATTACAAGCGCAGTCCGTCCGCTATCGTCGGTACGGTGATCGTGGTACTGGTACTGTTCATTGCCCTTTTCGGGCCGTTGTTTGCTCCGCAGAACCCCTATGATGTAGCCTCTCTCTCCCTTACGGATTCCTACAAGCCGCCTGTATGGGAGGCGGGAGGTGACGCCCGGTTTATTTTCGGTACCGACAGTCAGGGACGGGATATTTTCAGCTCTCTTATTTACGGAAGCCGTATCTCCCTCTTTATCGGCGTTGTAGGTACGCTGCTGGCCTGTGCCGTAGGTATCACGCTGGGACTGATCTCCGGCTATTTTGGTGGAAAGGTAGACGCTGTCATCATGCGTTTGGCAGATATCCTGCTCTCTTTTCCCGATATCCTCGTGGCACTCTTCATCATGACCATGTTTGGACGGGGCGTAAGCAAGCTGCTGGTCGTATTTACGATCATCGGATGTGTCACATACATCCGTACCGTCCGCGCCGAGGTGCTGACGGTGAAGCAGATGGAATATGTAGATGCGGCCAGAGTCATTGGCCTCCCCAATATCCTGATTATCGCCAAGCATGTGCTGCCCAACGTAATGACCACCGTCATCGTTCTTTCCACGATGAAGGTGGGCGGCCTTATTCTGGCGGAAGCCACGCTGAGCTTTCTGGGCGTAGGTGTTCCGGTCACGGAACCCTCTCTGGGCATGCTGGTCAAGAACGGCTTCGACGTGCTGTTCAGCGGATACTGGTGGATCGCGGTGATGCCGGGTCTCTACATCATGCTGATCGTGTTCGGAATCAACCTTCTGGGAGATTTCCTGCGCGATGAGTTCAATCCTAAGCTGAAGTAAGGGGGGAGCGAGATGAGCGAAACACTGCTGCAGGTGGAAAACCTGCGGACCTATTTCCACACCTTCCGCGGTGTAGTCAAGGCGGTGGACGGCATTAGCTTTTCCCTGGATGAGGGACAGGTGCTGGGCATCGTGGGCGAGTCGGGCAGCGGTAAATCCGTTAGCAGCTTTTCCATTCTGAAATTGATCGAGCCGCCCGGTGTGGTGGAATCGGACGGGATTCTTTTCCAGGGCGAGGACATCAGCAAAAAGAGCGAGCGGGAAATGATGAAGATCCGAGGCAAGGCGATCTCCATGGTGTTCCAGGATCCGATGACCTCCCTGAACCCGCTCTATACCATTGAGAAACAGATCACCGAGATGCTGGACCTCCACCAGAAGCAGATGACCAAACAGGAAAAGCACGCGCGCTGTGTGGAATTGCTGCATATGGTAGGTATCCCCAATCCTGAGGATCGGCTGAAATCCTACCCCCATCAGTTTTCTGGCGGTATGCGGCAGCGGGTCATCATTGCGATCGCCCTGGCCGCCAATCCGAAGCTCATCATCGCCGATGAGCCTACCACTGCTCTGGATGTGACCATACAGGCGCAGATCCTCAAGCTCATGGATAAGCTGGTGAAGGAGCAGGACGCTTCTCTCATCCTGATCACCCATGACTTGGCGGTGGTTTCCCAAATGGCGGATCGCATCATTGTGATGTACTGCGGCAAAATCGTGGAAAGCGGCTCCCGGGATGACGTGATCCGCCGCCCCAGCCATCCGTATACCGAGGGACTTCTTAACTCCATCCCCAGAATGGGAGAGGAGCAAAAACGCCTGGAATCCATTCCGGGTATGGTTCCCAGTATGCTGGATCTGCCCCAAGGATGTTATTTTGCTCCCAGATGCAAATACTGCCAGGATATTTGCCGTACCGTGGCGCCTGAAAGCCATGAGGTTGGCCCGGGGCATTGTGCGGTGTGCCACTTTCCGCTGACAGGAGGCGAGAGCCATGAGTAAGATTCTTCAGGTGGAGAATTTGGTGCAGGAGTTCAATCTCACCAAGGATTTTCTGGATAAGGTAAAATTCAAAAACGGTCATTTTTCACTGGAAAATCGAGTGGTTCATGCGGTCAACAACGTCAGCTTTGATGTGGAGGAGGGCGAGGTGTTCAGCCTGGTGGGAGAGTCCGGATGCGGAAAGTCTACCACGGCCCGCACCATCATCAAGCTGATCGAGCCAAAGTCCGGCAAGATCATATTCGACGGACGCGATATCACCCGGCTCAAGCCGCAGGAGATGCGCCCCATCCGTCGAGAGATGCAGATGATCTTTCAGGATCCCTATGCCTCTCTGAATCCCCGACAGAAGATCATGGAGATCCTCACCGAGCCGATGCTGTTCCACAAGCTGTGCAGCAGCAAGGCGGAGGCGGAGGAGAAGGCGATTCATCTGTTGGAGCGTGTTGGACTCAGCTCTGAGCAGGCCAACCGGTATCCGCATCAGTTTTCCGGCGGTCAGCGTCAGCGCATCGGCATAGCCCGGGCGTTGGCGGTCGAGCCTAAATTTATCATAGCGGATGAGCCGGTATCTGCTTTGGATGTGTCCATTCAGGCTCAGATCTTGAACATTCTTATGGATCTGAAGGATGAATTTCATTTCTCCTATCTGTTCATTGCACACGATCTGAGCGTGGTCAAGCACATCAGCGACAGCTTGGGTGTCATGTATCTGGGAACTATTGTGGAGCGGGCTCCGAAGAAGCTGCTGTTCTCCAACCCGGTCCACCCCTATACCAAGGCGCTTTTTTCCGCTGCGCCGACGATTGATGAGGGCAGTATTGCCGAATCTCAGGAGCTGCGTGGAGAGATTCCCAGCCCGATCCATCTGCCCTCCGGCTGTCCCTTCCATGACCGCTGTCCTGTGGCTTGCCCGGACTGCGCACGGGAGAAACCGGAGCTCAAAGAGGTGGAGCCTGGACACTTCGCAGCCTGCCATCTGCTGTAAAAAAGGGGATTTAGCGCGGGTGGATCACCTCGCATACCCCTGCGGGGGCGGCATAGCCGCCCCCGCTTTTTAATTCTCTATCATTGAATGGACCAGAAGGAGGAAGAAAAAATGGAACTGCAACTTGTGAAAAAGTATGACGCCAGAGCATGGGACGGTGTGGTGGTCCCGCTGGGAGAAGGCAACCTGAACAGCTATCAGGGACCTTGGGAGCAGGAGCTTGCCGCAGTTCGTGCCTCGGGGCGCTTTGAAGGGAAAACGGGTGAGATTTTCCGCTTTTCTGTTCTTTCAGAGGGCGTGCTGACCCAAATTTTCCTGCTGGGTCTGGGGAAAGACTGGAGCCTGGAGCAGGTGCTGGAGAGCTGTGCCAAGGTGTATCGTCAGTGTCAGGAACTGGATCTGCGTGCGGTGTGTACCGATCTGCGGGGCGTGTGCCCGCAGTTCACGCCGGCGCTCTTCCAAAAGGCGGCAGAGGCTGCCGCTCTTACCGGCTACCGGTTTGACAAGTACAAGACGACCCCTACGGCGCCGGGGATCGAAACGGCTGCGTTTCTCTGCGAGATGCCGGAGCGCTACGAGGCCGCCTTGGTAGAGGCGGAGGTGTCTGCTGAGGCCACCTGCATCGCACGGGATCTGATCAATGAGCCCCCCACGGTGCTTACCCCCGCCAAGCTGGCGCAGGCGGCGCAGGAGCTTTTTAAGGAGACGCCCGTGAAGGTGACCGTTTACGGCAGAGATGAGGTGGAGCGCATCGGGCTCACCGCTTTTCTGGAGGTCGGGAAGGGCTCGATTTACGAGCCTAAGCTCATTGTCATGGAGTATACCGGCGCACAGGACGTGGAGAGCCGCCTGGGGCTGATCGGCAAGGGCCTTACCTACGACAGCGGCGGATACTCCCTCCAGTCGTCTGAGTTTATGGAAACCATGCAGCATGATATGGGCGGCGCAGCCGCCGTGATGGGCGCCCTGTGGGCGGCGCAGAAGCGGGGCCTTCGGATCAATATTACCGGTGTGGTGGCGGCTTGCGAGAATAAGCTCTCCGCCACGGCCTATGTGCCGGGCGATGTGATCCGCTCCATGTCCGGGCGGTATATTGAGGTGAACAACACCGATGCCGAGGGCCGTATCACTCTGGCCGACGCCGTGACGTATGCCAAGCAGTGCTGCGGCGTGGATCGCATCGTGGATATTGCCACACTCACCGACGGTATCCAGACGGCGCTGGGAAATCGCCGCTGCGGAGCCTTTAGCAATAACCGGGCCCTGACCGCGCAGGTGGAGAAGGGCGCCGCCGCCGCCTGTGAGCGGATGTGGGAGCTGCCCTGTGACGAGAATCTCCGCCGGGTGCTGGACTCCCGTGTAGCCCATCTGAAAAACAGTGCGATGGGCTCCAGCGTGGGTGGATATGCCACGGTGGGCGCCATGTTCGTTAAGGAGTTTGTCGAGGAGACGCCTTGGATCCACTTGGATATCGGCGGTACCGCTTGGACCACCGAATGTGAGGGGATCTATACAAAGGGCGGCATCGGATTTGGCACGCGGATGCTTTATGAGACGTTCAAGGTGATGGAAAAGGAGGGGACGCAGGTATGAAGAAGCTGGCATTGACGGATTTTGCCAAGTATCGGTATCCTTCTGCACTGGAGCTGTCTCCGGACGGCAGATATCTGACCTTTGCACTCAAGGAGGTCGACAGGGAAGGGGACGGCTACCGGTGGAATCTGTGGCTGTATGATCTGGAGAGCAGAGAGAGCCGGCAGATCACCCAAGGAGACGACCAGCGGCAGGCGGTTTGGGAGGATAACACCCATATTCTCTATAAAACCACAGAGCCGGACGAAGCTATGCGGGCACGGGGCTTTGAGGAAGAGTGGACGGTGTATCACCGCCTGAATGTATGTACAGGCGAAGAGCGCGAGGCATTCCGTCTCCCCATGTCCGTATCCGGGCTCTGGAAAATGGACGAGGGCCGTTATGTTTTCACGGGCGAGACCCATTTGGATCGGCCGAATCTTCTGGAGCTGACGGGAGAGGCGCTGGAGAAGGAGCTCGTTCGCCGTCAGCAGACCAAGGGCTATAAGGTTTTGACGGAATTACCCCTGTGTGAGAACGGGGTTGGGATGTTTAATCAGACCAGAATTACGCTGTTTCTCTATCTGGAGGCTACCGGAGAATATCGCCGGATCACGCCGGAGGACTATGATGTGAATCATGTGAATGTCCGGCCCGGTCAGGTGCTTTTCACTGCGTTCCCCTTCCGGGATGTGAAGCCGGTCACCGAGGGAATGTATCGCTGGGATGCGGAGCGGAACGAGACGGAGACGCTGATCACGCCCGACAAATACAGCATCGACTATGTGGGGCATTTAGGCCGGAAGGCGCTCTGTCTGGGACTGGTCATGCGGGACTATGGCGTGTACGAGCACCCCACATTCTTTGTGGTGGACGAAAATGGCGAGGAAAATCTGGGCCGCTATGACCGCCGGGTCAACTCCGAGGTGGTCACCGACTGCTTCTCCGGCTCCGTCACGGGACAGAGAATGGTGGGCGAG
>QWCY01011448.1_pt1 | contig 10151 bp, 9 predicted proteins | sample 1972631 | NCBI WGS metagenome assembly QWCY01 (sample SAMN09866696, study PRJNA288562) | Human gut metagenome isolate pre1_stool, whole genome shotgun sequencing... | isolation source: gut | host: Homo sapiens | place: USA: California
AATCTGGAGGTTGTAACCCCGGGTATCACCACTCCGGTACGCAGATTGTCCGGTGGTAATGTACAGAAGGTTCTCGTTGGAAGAGAGATTGCGTCTGCACCTACCGTACTGTTGACGGCTTATGTGGTACGTGGACTGGATATTAATTCTTCGTATACTATATATGACCTGATCAATGAACAGAAGAAAAAGGGCGTTGCCGTGATTTTCGTAGGTGAGGATCTGGATGTGCTGATGGAGCTGTCCGACCGTATCATGGTATTGTGCGGCGGAGAAGTGAGCGGTATTCTGGATGCGAGAAAGACAGACAAAAATGAGGTCGGTATGCTGATGACCAGAGTAGGAGGCAAAGAACATGAAGGAGAAGAATAAAGAGCCTTTGTTTCATATCGTAAAAAGAGATGCTCTCCCCTGGTATAAATCTCTGGGTATCCGTTTCGTAGCGATTCTGTTGGCGTTGATCCTGTGCGGTATCATTACGACGATCACCACGGGAATCAATCCTTTACAGGTATATCAGTCTATTATTCTGGGAGCTTTCGGATCCGTCCGTAAGACCTGGGTTACTTTTCAGAATATTGCGATCCTGTTGTTGATTGCACTGGCACTGACTCCGGCATTCAAGATGAAATTCTGGAATATTGGCGGTGAGGGACAGGTCTTGATCGGGGGTCTGGCATCCGCAGCCTGCATGATCTGCGTGGGGGACAAGCTTCCGGGTGCAGTTGTGATCCTGTGCATGATCGTGGCCAGCCTGGCAGCAGGAGCCATCTGGGGCTTCATTCCTGCATTTTTCAAGGCAAAATGGAATACCAATGAGACACTGTCTACACTGATGATGAACTACATAGCTACCCAGCTTGTGGCATTCTATACCATTGTATGGGAAGTTCCCAAGGGATCCGGTAAGATCGGTATCATCAACCAGAATACCAACGTGGGCTGGCTGCCCCAGATATTTGGTTCAAAGTATCTGTTAAGTATTGTAGTGGCAGTAGTGATTACAATTTTCATGTATGTGTATCTCAACTATAGCAAGCAGGGATATGAGATCTCCGTTGTGGGTGAGAGTGAAAATACCGCAAAATATGTGGGTATCAAGGTAGAAAAGGTAATCATCCGTACTATGCTTCTGTCCGGTGCGCTGTGCGGACTGGTAGGTTTGCTTCTGGTAGGCGGTATCAACCATACTGTTACCACTACCATTGCAGGTGGACAGGGATTTACTGCTGTACTGGTATCCTGGATGTCCAAGTTCAATCCTCTGACCATGGTGTTCTCCAGCTTCCTGATCATTTTCATGGATCGTGGTGCCAGTGAGATCTCTACCAATTTTGGACTGAATCATTCCTACTCCGATATTCTGACAGGTATTATCCTGTTCTTTATTATCGGCTGTGAGTTCTTCATTACCTATCGCCTGCAGTTCCGTAAAAAGGCAGAAAAGGAGGAACAGTAATCATGTGGACATTTTTACTTGCATTTATTCCGAGAGCTATTGTACAGGGAATTCCTCTGTTATACGGAAGTACCGGTGAGATCATCACGGAGAAATCCGGTAACCTGAATCTGGGAATCCCCGGCGTTATGTATGTGGGAGGTATCTGCGGTGTCATTGGCTCCTTCTTCTATGAGAGATCAGCAGGCGGTGCGGCAAATATGAACGGATTCCTCGCTATTGCGATTCCTATGCTTTGCTGTCTGCTGGGTTCCCTGCTGATGGGACTGCTGTACTGTTTCCTGACCGTTACGCTGCGGGCGAACCAGAACGTGACCGGTCTGGCAATGACCACCTTCGGTGTTGGCTTCGGTAACTTCTTCGGCGGATCCCTGATCAAGCTGGTAAACAGTCTGTTTTTATCCTATGGATTCCTGGCTTATCTGGCAGTGATCATTGCGTTTGCGGCATCGTATGTCCTGAGTCATACCAGAACAGGCCTGCACTTAAGAGCAGTCGGTGAGGGCCCCAATACCGCAGATGCAGCCGGTATCAACGTATCCCGGTACAAATACATCGCTACCTGCGTGGGATGTATGATCGCAGGTCTGGGCGGACTGTACTATGTAATGGATTATGCCTGCGGCGTCTGGTCCAACGATGCGTTCGGTGACAGAGGCTGGCTTGCCATTGCGCTGGTCATCTTCACTATCTGGAGACCGAATATCAGTGTATTTGCTTCTTTCCTGTTTGGTGGTCTGTATATTCTGTATCTGTATCTGCCCACCGGTATCGAGCATATGGAGTATCAGGAGCTGTATAAGATGATCCCTTATGTCGTGACCTTACTGGTACTGGTCATCACCAGTATGCGGAGCAAGAGAGAGAATCAGCCCCCCGCAAGTCTGGGACTGGCGTACTTCAGAGAAGAAAGATAATAATTTTATAGAAAGACGATTAAAAACGGCGTTTTCCGGAAATTTCCGGAGAATGCTGTTTTTTAGTGCACATTTTGGAAAAAACTCACAGAAACTTTAGGAAAACTTTTGATTTTATTCGGATGGAATTTACCTGTGTCTGTTATGCTGAGATCAATTCAGAGAAAATAAACGGAAGGGAGAAAAAAGATGAAAGTATTGATCACAACAGACTGGTACAAGCCGGCCATCAACGGAGTTGTTACTTCGGTATGCAATCTGCGGGAGGAATTACAGCAAAGAGGACATGAAGTGAAGATCCTGACCTTGTCCCGTACAGCTCGTTCCTACGAAGAAGAGGGTGTGATCTATATGGGTTCCGTGAATGCCGGATATATTTATCCGGGAGCAAGACTTCGGGTGTCCCCGGGACGCGAACTGTATCGCGGGATTATAGAGTGGAATCCGGATATTGTACATTCCCAGTGTGAATTTTCTACCTTTTTCATGGCAAAAAAGATCGCAGAGGAATGTAAGATCCCTCTGGTGCATACTTACCATACTGTATACGAAGATTATACCCACTATTTTTCCCCTTACAAGAAATGGGGCAGGGATATGGTACAGTTCCTGACGCGACAGATCTCCGAGAAGGTGGACAGTATGATCGCTCCCAGCACAAAAATAGAGACATTACTAAAAGACTATGGCATTCATTGTCCGGTATCAGTGATCCCATCGGGGATTGATCTGAGTAAATATGACGCGCAGACCCGGACGGATTCCCGGGAGAGAATCCGAAGAAAATATAAAATGGACCGGAAGACCACAGTGCTTTTATATGTAGGTCGTCTGGCAAAAGAGAAGAATGTGGAAGAATTGCTGGAGTACCAGCAGAAAGTTCAGGAGAGCGGCACAATACTGATGATTGTAGGCGGCGGTCCTTATTTGGAGACTTTACGGAAAAAGGCAGCAGAACTGGGTGTGACGGAAAGCGTTATTTTTACCGGAATGGTATCACCCGCTGAAGTAGCATCTTATTATCCGGCAGGAGATCTGTTTGTCAGCGCTTCCACCAGTGAGACCCAGGGGCTTACCTATGCGGAGGCACTGGCAGCAGGATTACCGTTATTATGCAGAAGGGATCAATGCCTGCGGGCGGTTGTGGAAGAGGACAAAAACGGCTGGCAGTACCGGACCGAGGAGGAATTCTTGAAAGACCTGAAGAACTGGAAGGAGAAAGAAGACGATGAACGCAAAGGAATGTGCAGTTATGCAAAACAGTCCGCAGAAATATTTTCCCAAAAAAGATTTGCGGGAAGCATGGAACAACTATACCAGCGACAGATCGAAGAAAAACAGGTCGAAAGAGAAAAACGCTTGGCAAAGAGCCGTCAATATTGCATCCTGGGTTAGTCTGATCCTCTGTGGAATACTGGCAGTCTGGAGCTATCAGAGCGGCATTTTCCAATCGGTGGAGACTATGCAGCAGTTTGTGAACCGTTTCGGAATGATCGGTGCACTGATCTTCGTGCTGATCCAGATCGTTCAGGTGGTGTTTCCCATCATACCGGGTGGCATCAGCTGTCTGGCAGGAGTGCTGCTCTTTGGAGCGGTGCCGGGATTTTTCTATAATTATATAGGAATCTGTGTGGGTTCCTGTATTGCTTTTGGAATAGCAAGAAGTCTGGGAAGACCTGTGCTGTACAAGATGTTTCCCGGGAAAATGATTGAAAAATACCTGACATGGACGGAGCTAAAGGGGAGATTTTTGAAATTATTTACACTGGCAATCTTTCTGCCGGTGGCACCGGATGATTTTCTCTGTTATCTCGCCGGAACGACGAATATGACATGGAAACAGTTTGTGACAGTCATCTTTTTGGGAAAGCCTTTCTCCATTGCGCTGTATAGTCTGGGACTGACGACACTGTTCCAGGTGATTTTCCACCTATTATAGGAGAGTATACTTATGAAAATTTATATATATAAAGGCGGACTTTCACTGGTGGCAAAAAGCGGCGTTGGCAGCGCCATACGCCATCAGGAGAAGATGCTGCGAGCAGCAAAAGTGACCGTGACGGACGTCTGGAAAGAGGCGGATATCGTACAGATCAATACCGTATTGCCTGATTCGCCGCTGGTGGCACGGCGGGCAAGACGGCAGGGGAAAAAGGTCGTCTATTATGGGCATTCCACTATGGAAGATTTTAAGAATTCTTTTATCGGTTCCAATCTGGTGGCTCCTTTATTCAAAAAATGGATCCGCCATTGTTATAGACAGGGAGATGTGGTTATCACACCAACGGAATACTCCCGGGAATTGTTAATGAAATATGATCTGCATCGGGAGATTTACGCACTGACCAATGGTGTGGACACTGAATTTTTCCACAAAACAGAGCAGGCAGGTGGACGATTCCGGATATTTTTTCATCTTCCTGTGGATAAAAAGGTCGTGATATCCGCCGGGCATCTGATTCACAGAAAAGGAATCGAGGATTTTCTGGAAATGGCAAAAAGGATGCCAGACATTATTTTTCTATGGTTTGGGGGCGGGAATAATGCATTGATTCCGGCAGAGATCAAAAAGGCTGTGGCAGAGAAGCCGGAAAATGTGATCTTTGCCGGTTTCCAACCGTCCGGGATCCTGCGGGATGCGTACTGTGGTGCGGATGCATTTGCTTTTTTCAGTTATGAAGAGACGGAAGGAATCGTGGTATTGGAGGCATTATCCTGTGAGATTCCTGTGATCGTGAGAGACATTCCGGTGTATGAAGGGTGGCTTACCGATGGCGAGCAGGTGCGCAAAGCCAGCAATCTGGATTCCTACGAGCAGGCAGTCCGAGACATCTTGTATGAAGAACCGCTGGAAAAAGTAAGACGCAGAATCCGGGCAGGCAGGGCACTGGCGGAGGAACACAGCATGCGGGTGACAGGTGAGAAACTGTATCAGATCGAGCAGAAGCTTTTGTAGACATCCCTCTTGCAAAGTCCGCGCCTTTATCATAAAATGAGAGTACCTTACAAAGGAGGTGCTTACGATGAACCTTGTAATTACTATCAGCCGAAGATTCGGAACAGGAGCCAGTCTGATCGCACAGGAGTTGTCTGAGAAGCTGGGGGTGCCGGTGTATGATAAGGCGTACATAGAGCATGAGCTGAATGGTGACAGTTATGCTACGGAAGCGGAGGTTATTAAGGGGTTGGCGGAACATCCCTGTATTATTCTGGGACGCTGCGCATCTGAGATCCTGAAGGATCAGCCGAATGTATTTAACGTGTATGTGTGCGCAGATAAGGAAGATCGTATCGAACGTATCATGAAGAAGGAAAGTCTTTCCCACGATGAGGCGAAGGAAATGCTTGAGAAAAATGATGCAGAACGCGCCGCCTATTATTATGAGAATACCGGTAAGGTGTGGGGCGATGTGAACAACTACCACATGATCCTGGATACCACCAAGCTGGGAATCGAGAACTGCGCGGATATTCTGATCCGGTATTTTGAGAGAGTGGAAATCATTTGATAGAATAAACTTACCCATGAAAAGCCCTTTCGGACAGCTTGCTGTCAAGAAGGGCTTTTTATGCGGGAAGTAAACGAACATGAGCAAGTAGGACGATAGTCCGGAATGCGAATGGGCGTTACGATTTCGAGAGTACGCAGTACGGAGAAATCGTTTAGACTATGAATAGTGTATAAATGCGAAACAGATGCCCAATACGGACATCTGTTTTTGTATATACAAGAATCGGTTATTAATAGATGCTTGTACAGAAATCGGTATCTGGCAAATATATAATAATAAAATCAATCAATAACGTAACAACACAAAGTTAAAAATATATTTTTAAATATAACAAAAAATGATATATGCAATTAAAATTTTTAATCAAATTATAAAACGAGAGAAATACGGAATAAAATAGCATTTTTCCAGAATTTATAGGTATATGACAAAAATGTCACATTAAAATACATCAATTAACAAGATAAGAACATAACTTGCTTACAGAAATTATGAGTGTTAAGATAGTGCAATCAGATAAGTGAAAATAGTAAAAATAACAGGTTTTGAAAATAAAAAGTAATCATATGGCAGGAGGATTTCCATGAACAGCGCAGACATAGCAGCAAAATATCAGAAAACTTATTTTATGCCCCCCGAGGTGACCTACGACTGGGTGAAGAAGGACAGCATTACCAAGCCCCCCATCTGGTGCAGCGTTGACTTGAGAGATGGTAACCAGGCTTTGATCGATCCCATGAGCCTGGAAGATAAGCTGGAATTCTTCAAGCTGTTGGTAAAGATCGGTTTCAAGGAGATCGAGGTTGGTTTTCCTGCTTCTTCCGATACCGAGTACAATTTTATCCGTGCCTTGATCGAACGCGACATGATTCCCAATGATGTGACCATTCAGGTGTTGACGCAGGCGAGAGAACATATCATCCGCAAGACCTTTGAAGCGGTAAAAGGTGCGCCCCACGCAGTGATCCATCTATACAACTCTACTTCCGTAGAGCAGAGAGAACAGGTATTTAAGAAAGATAAAGAAGCCATCAAGAAGCTGGCAGTAGACGGCGCCCAGATGTTAAAGAATCTGGCAGACGAGACCGAAGGCAACTTTACCTTTGAGTACAGCCCTGAGAGCTTTTCCCAGACCGAGGTGGATTATGCACTGGAAGTCTGCAATGCAGTACTGGATGTATGGAAGCCTACCGCTGACCGCAAGGCCATCATCAATCTGCCCACCACCGTACAGGTGGCAATGCCCCACGTATTTGCCTGTCAGGTAGAATATATGCACAAGCATTTGAAATATCGTGACAATGTAGTACTCAGCGTACATCCTCACAATGACAGGGGCTGTGGCATCAGTGATGCGGAATTCGGCGTACTGGCCGGAGCAGACCGTGTGGAAGGTACTTTGTTCGGCAACGGCGAACGTACCGGTAACGTGGATCTGGTAACTGTTGCGCTGAACATGATGTGCCACGGCGTGGACAGTGGACTGGATTTCTCCCATATTATGGAGATCCGCGAAGCTTATGAGAACTTCACCGGCATGAAGGTACATGAAAGAGTGCCCTATGCAGGAGATCTGGTATTTACCGCATTTTCCGGTTCCCATCAGGATGCCCATCGATCCTGCGGATGTGGGAAGAGAGTACGAATCCGATGTTATCCGTATCAACAGTGTATCCGGTAAGGGCGGCGTAGCGTTCGTATTGAAGCAGCAGTTTGGCTTCTCGCTGCCCGCAGCCATGAAGGAAGAGGTTGGTTACCTTGTAAAAGGTATTTCCGACAGACGTCATCAGGAATTACTTCCCAAGGAGATCTATGCGATCTTCGAGGAAAATTATATTTATCCCCGCAGCATCTTCAACATTCCGGAGTGCCACTTCAAACAGGAGAACGGCATTCAGGCAGAGGTGACTATCGAGCAGGGCGGAGCTTCCAGAGCCATTACTACTATGGGTAACGGACGTCTGGATGCAGTCAGCAATGCCATCAAGACATACTTTGGTATTACCTACGAGTTGTCTGTATATGAAGAGCATGCAATTTCCAGAGGCTCCAATTCCAAGGCTGCCACCTATGTTGGTATCGTCCATGACGGTAAATTCTACTGGGGCGTCGGCGTAGATGAAGATATTATCAAGAGTTCTATCGCCGCACTGGTGTCCGCGGTGAATAAGCTGGCAGCAGAACAGCATATTACCTCCGGCAGAGAAGAGCGGATCGTGGAGATCATCAGTTTCATCCAGAAGAACTATGTGGATGTGACATTGGATATGCTGGTAGATACTTTCCATCTCTCCAAGCCTTACCTGTCCAAGTACATTAAGGAAAAGGCCGGCATGACCTTCCAGGAGGTCGTTCGGGAAGAGCGCATGAAAAAAGCAAGAATGCTCTTAAAGGAGACCAATCAGACGGTGGAGACCATTGCAGCCAACGTTGGTTACGAGAATGTGGAGCACTTTAACCGCCTATTCAAAAAGGCATATGACATGACTCCGGTACAGTATCGAAAACAGAGCGCGGAATAAAGTACGCCGTGGAACTGCGCCATGCACATTCGTAGACGTACTGCGTCTACTTCATGTACGGCTGTCGCCGTATAAATCCAAAAAGAAAAGCACGTCCTCGTGAGCAAGCTCCCAGGGCGTGTTTTTCTTTTTGGATTTGCATGGCTCGTAGCTTTTAACATAATGACAGGTTTGGAAAACATAAATAAATAGAAAAAACCGTTTTTTTTTATTATGATGAAAACATAGAGCAAGAGAATTCGCAGTCTGGCATTCCGCCGGAGCGTAACGAAAGAAAACATAAATGTAAGAGGCTTACATCGTAAGCAGACAGGAGTAGAAAAATGGAAATGAAAGAGACGATTCTGAAAACTTTCGCAGAAGTATTTGGAGATGCAGAGGGCACTAAGGCTTATTTTGCACCGGGACGTGTGAATCTGATCGGTGAACATACCGACTATAACGGCGGACACGTTTTCCCCTGCGCACTGACCATCGGTACCTATGGTGTGGCAAGAAAGAGAAACGACAATAAGCTGCGTTTCTATTCCATGAATTTCGGACATCTGGGAGTGATCGAATCTTCTCTGGAGGATCTGGTACCCAGCAAGGAAGCAGGCTGGACCAATTATCCCAAGGGAGTGATCTGGGCTTTCGGTGAGAAGGGCATGAAAGTGACTTCCGGTATGGATCTGCTGCTGAACGGTAATATTCCCAACGGTTCCGGACTTTCCTCTTCCGCTTCTGTAGAAGTGCTGACCGGCTATATTCTGAGAGATTTCTTCGGATTTGATGTGACCAATCAGGATCTTGCACTGATCGGACAGTTCTCCGAGAACAAATACAACAAGGTAAACTGCGGTATCATGGACCAGTTTGCCATTGCCATGGGCAAAAAGGATAATGCTATTTTTCTGGACACCGCAACTCTGGAATATGAGTACGCACCGATCCATCTGGAAAATGCGAAGATCGTGATCGCATGCAGCAATAAAAAGAGAGGCCTGGGAGATTCCAAGTACAATGAGCGCCGCAGCGAGTGTGAGACTGCACTGGCAGAGCTTCAGCAGGTAGTGAAGATCAAGACGCTGGGTGACCTGGATGAGGAGACCTTTGAGAAGTTCAAGGCTATTATCAAGAGTGATGTCCGCAGAAAGCGTGCAAAGCATGCAGTATATGAGAATCAGAGAACGATCCGTGCGGTAGAAGCGCTGAAGAACAACGATGTGAAGCTGTTTGGTGAGCTGATGAATGCTTCCCATGTATCTTTGCGGGATGATTATGAGGTAACAGGTATCGAGCTGGATACTCTGGTAGAAGAAGCATGGAAGGTAGACGGTGTTATTGGTTCCCGTATGACAGGTGCCGGTTTCGGCGGATGTACCGTAAGCATTGTAAAGGATGAGGCTATTGACACCTTTATCGATCAGGTAGGCAAGGCATATAAGGAGAAGATCGGTTATGCAGCTGATTTCTATGTAGTAGAGATCGGTGACGGCCCCCAGACCCTGTAAGAAATTAAGATCCGACGAGAATAGAGAGTGCGATGCCGGAGAAATCCGGTATTGCAGAATGGAGAAAAAATGGATATTCAGGTATTAATTCGTAAATTGGTATCCTACGGAGTACAGACAGGACTGGTTCCGGAGGAAGATGTGATCTACACGACCAACCGTTTGTTGGAGCTGTTTGAACTGGATGAACTGGAAGAGCGCGACAATGTGACCATGCGTGAGGATGAACTGGAAGAGGTTCTGAAGGG
>QWCY01012444.1_pt1 | contig 10146 bp, 8 predicted proteins | sample 1972631 | NCBI WGS metagenome assembly QWCY01 (sample SAMN09866696, study PRJNA288562) | Human gut metagenome isolate pre1_stool, whole genome shotgun sequencing... | isolation source: gut | host: Homo sapiens | place: USA: California
ATCACTACGCTCACCACCAGCAGCTCCAACGCCAACCATAGGTTTGAGAGCCATTCATTCTTTATCTGTGTAAGAAGTTTCTTAGTCATTTCTTTCAGTGATTAATGTTTAGTGATGAGTGATTAATGCAGGCGTCCACCCAATGCATTTACAATTCCTACTCTCGATGCACGCCATGCCGGAATACCGGAACTCAATAAGTTCAGTATAAAACAGAACAACAAAGCCCAACCAAAGGTGGAAGCATGCAGCAATATGCTGGTATCCACTGCCGGAGGACTGAGTGTTTGGCTGAACTCCTGCGCAAACAATAACGTATTCCCCAAATAAGCAAATGCCACACTGAACAATAATCCCAGTACACCGGCCATCAAGGTCACTACAAGATTCTCGGCAATGATTTGTCCCATCAATTCCAGCCGCGTACTGCCAAATGCACGTCGCACACCTATTTCGGCCACACGCTGACGAAGACGGCTCTGTGTCATACTACTCAGATTGATGGCGGGCACTATCAGCAGGATAGCAAAGATTATCAGTCTCTGCCTGCGTGCCTGATTCACGTCCGGTTCCTGATTGGCAGAAAAGGCTATTGCACTTTTCTCCTGGTCGTACGGACGGTTACGGTAAATCAACTCGTAGCCATCGGCACCAATCAACACATTATACTCCTGTCTGCGCCGTTCGGCTTCCTCGCGGATGGCATCGAAGTCATCGCGGTCATGTGCCAAGATGGTGCAGCTCATCATACCCATGTGTCCATCGCTCCACATATTTTTAGCTATCTCTGTTGAGGTATAAGGCACCCATACCTGTCCGTATGCAGATGTAGCCAACGTAGAAACATCTTTCACTACACCTATTACTTTATAGGGTGCATGGTTTAGCAAAAACTCACGTCCTTCAACCTCTGTACTTTGAAACAGTTTTCTGGCTACACTTTCCGTGACAACCGCTACCGGCAACCCGGCATCGAACGTCGCCTTATCATAAGGCTTCCCGGCAGTGAATGAGAAGTCGAACACGCGCCAGAAAATATCATCCGTCTGCAACAGGTCGATACCTATGGCAGGTTGCCCCGGAAGATTGACCGGAGTAGAGATTACCATACAAGTATAAATAGTCACTGCCTCAGGTGTCTTCAACGTCTGGAAGCACTCACGTGCTGTCCTCGCACTCATAGGCCCGTTACTGCTGCCGTCGCCCCAGTTTTTATTGGTAATACTCATGTAGTGCGCATGCAGAAAGCGGTCACGGTTACTTTCGGGAGCAAAAGGCGCCACCTTCACTTGCTGCATCATCACCACCAGCATAATGAGGAAAATGGCAAGTGCCGTACCTGCTATGCTGACAGCACTGATTATCGGCTGTTGCCGTAGCTGTGCCCACGCTTGCGTAAAATATTGTTTAATCATTGGGTCAATTTATTATTTATCTCCTACTTTCAGATTACGTGTATTCACACCACCGATACCGCCTTTTGAAATATCCGCCTGTCCGGCACGTCCGCTCAACGTAACACTGCCCACACCTTCCATCGAGGCACGCAGACGGTCACAATTCACATGGATATCAGCTTTGCCCACGCCCTCCATCTCTACTACAAGGGAATTACAAGTCAAATCTTTCACATTTACCTTGCCGACGCCTTCTATCTCGAACTTCACATCATCCAGTTTCAATGCTTCATTGCAATTGAATGAGCCGACACCTGTAAACTCTACATTCTTCAGATTAGGAGCGGTGAGCCATATCGTGACACCTTTGTTACGACTGTTGTCACCGTCTTTTTTGTTTTTGAAACCAATGACAAAGCAGTCATTCTTCACTTCGGTAGTAGTGGTGGTCACATACTCTTCCCTACCCTCTATCTTCAGAGAATAGTTATTGCTCTGCGTGAAATACACAGTAGCCACAGACGTAACTTTCACAGAGGAGAAAGCCTCTACTTTACGGATTTCGCTAACCTGCGGGTCTTTTTCGTTAGCTGCATAAACTGTACCGGCTACTGCGGCAAATAATAAACTCAGGGTTATAAATAAAGCTCTCATAATCTTTCTCATATTAATGATTAATACCAATTTATTTCTTATTCTTCATGTAATGCTTCGGCCGGCTGTATCTTCATCGCCTGCCGTGCCGGGAACCAAATGCCCACCATTACCATCAATGCTATCAGCAGCCAAGCTCCTAAGGAACCGAGCAGAAAACGTATAAAAGTCCATTTGACAGGCCACGTGGAAATCAGCTCCGTCCGTCCGATGGTGAATTCCGCCACACCTATATTATAGCAAATAATCATAGCGGGTAACGTCACCAGTGCAAGCAGCAATAATCCCTCACCCGTCAGCAGGCGGAATACCTGATTCTTTGTGCTACCCATAGCCAAGCGTAGAGCTATTTCACTACGGCGACGACGGGTGCGGAACCAGAACGTTCCGATCAATCCCAGGAATACATTTACCAACAGGAAAAGCACTACAATTGCCTGACTGTTCACCTTGTCCGTATCTCCGTTCATGACTTCAAACTGCAACTGCTGTTCGGTATAAGGCACAGCGTCCGCCACAAACAAGTCATCTACATCCAGTCGAGGTGCAATCTCACGGATAAACTTCGCACGGTAATCCGGGCCATCGGCAGCAGACTTCACACGAAAAACGATTTGCGCCCAATTGTCAGCAAATTCCGTTTTTATCAGATTCTCGTCTATACGAAAGAAAAACCAGGAGGCATCACTTCCATAGCGATAGGTACGGAAAGCTTCTATCATTCCGCCTTGTGTGACGACCGACGTGGTATCGCCATAATAACTCAGCGGCGTGTCCAACGAGAACGTCGGCATTCTCTTCTTGAAGCGGTCGACAGCAGCCTGGCTCAGCATTACGTTATTTCTGCCCGAAGGGGTTTTGGCAAAGGGACGCTGCGGATCATCACGCATACGGAAAACGTCAACGTATCCTCCGGTTGCATTAATGATACGTGCATTCACCCCGATAGTGTCCTGCGCAGCCAGTGAATTGTCGCTGTTGTTTCCACTCATCGGCAAACTCCAATAACACAGGGCAGCCGCCTCAACGCTGGGTTCCTGCTCCAGTTTCTGCAAGGCGCGCAGGTATCTGTCAGCATTTGTCAGGGTGGTGTCACTGGTGGCACCTCCTATAATCGTGTTAAGCTGATAAACGTGATCGATGTTGTAACCAAGCGGGCGGTAAAAAGTATATTTAAGGCAACCCAACGAGTCGCAAAGGAACCACATCACGATGAATACCAGGAATAGTTCAGCCAACACCCAGCCGTTGCTGCGCAAGCGCGACCAAATCATGCGTAAATTATGTAGTATGAATTTCATAAAGCTATTCTCCTTTTATTTATCGTTCAATGAGTCCACAATCGTGCGGCGTGCAGCGATCCAGGCGGGCAGCCCCGCACTCAATATATTAATAACCAGACAGAAAACAAAGGCCAGGACAAATACCATCGGACTGAATAACGCTTCCATACTCAGGCTGAAATCGCCCGCCGTACCAATATTTTGGCTGTTGGTAAACAACCAGGTACGCATAGCATAGACCGCAAGATAGCTGAATATCAAACCGAGAATTCCTCCCAATGATGTCAGCACCAGATTCTCGTTCAATATCTGCCGGATAAGTGTGTTCCTCGTTGCTCCGAAGGCCTTGCGCACTCCTAACTCGCTGATGCGTTGCTGCATACGGCTATTACTCAGTCCACACAGATTGAGTGAGGGCACCAGCAGGATAATGAACAAAGCAATGGCGTATTGCAGATAGAGCATCGGCAAATCAGGTCCCACATTGGACCAAACATGATTCACGTGTGCCACAATATTATCAGGCTGCTCCATTATATCAAGCTGCCTCTCTTCCAGACCGGCATTAATGTCCTTCACACGCTTCTCCACCCCTTGCTTAATGGCAGGAAAATCATCCGGAGTACGTACCATAACGGCAATTGTTTTTCCACCGCTATAACTCCACCAACCGGTCACTTTCAACTCATTGGCATGGTACATACCCCACACCTGGGCATAAGCATCTTTAGCTGTAACGGAGACATCCTTCACTACACCAATAACATTCGACAACTCCCTGTTCAGTAATATTTGCCGTCCTGCTACTTCCGTAGTTCCAAAGAGTTTTCGGGCCACAGAAGCACAAATAACGATGGCCCTCATGTCTCCTCCCCGATCCGCTTCTGTGAAGCCTCTTCCATCGAGAAACTGCATGCTGAATATCTTCCAGAAGTCAGGATCGGTATTCAAAGCATCTACTTTCACCCGGTTGCTTCCATCTGTTAAAGACACTAACGCTACCTCTGCCGTAGTGAATGCTGTACAAGCTTCCACTTCCGGAAGCGGCTGTATGCACTCTTTCATAAATGCGGCTGAAGGTTTGCCATAGGTATTCCAACCCTTATTCTCCTTTCCCTGCACGTGCATAGCAGAGAAGTAAAGGCAACGGCTCCGGTTCACCTCCGGTTCCAGATCGGCATATTTCGTCTGCCAAGTAATCACAATAGCCATAATCATGGTAATGGCGAAAGCCGTACCCAGAATGGATATCGTACTCAGCAACGGATTTTGTCGCAAGAGGCCAAAGGCTTGGCGAATAGTCTGCATAATTACATCCTTCCTTTTATTCTTTTACTTTTTCATTCTTCCATCTGCCCCTTTATTCTACCTGACGACCATCGAAGAAGCGTACCGTGCGGCTTGTCTGTTTCGCCTGTTCTTCATTGTGGGTTACCATCACGATGGTGCGTCCGTCTTCCTTATTCAACTGATGCAGCAGTTCCATTACCTCAGCACCCATCTTAGAGTCCAGGTTACCGGTCGGCTCATCGGCAAGGATTATCTCCGGATTACCAATAATGGCACGGGCAACAGCCACACGCTGGCACTGACCACCAGAGAGTTGTGTCGGCATGTGACGCATACGGTGACTCAAGCCTACCTTCGCCAGCACTTCTTCTGCCAAACGGCGGCGTTCTTTAGCGGACACCTTTCTATATAATAAAGGAAGTTCTACATTATCGAGCACATTCAATGAGTTAATCAAGTGGAAAGACTGGAATACAAAACCCAATTTCTTGTTACGGAAAGCAGCCAGTTCCTTATCTTTCATACCATCCGTACGAGTACCGTCGATCTCAATAATCCCGCTTGTTGGAGCATCCAGAAGACCTACAATATTCAGCAACGTAGATTTTCCGCAACCGGAAGGCCCCATAATACTGAGGAACTCACCTTTTTCTACTTCAAGGTTTACATTTTCCAATGCCACGGTTTCAATCTCATTCGTACGATAAATCTTGTTTATCTCAGTCAATTTAATCATAATGGTAAGTATTTAATTGTTATCAATTAGTTAAGTTTGCGGATAAGTGTCCGAAAATGAACACTCTGTTCGTTTTCAATTGTCCGTTCCTGTTCTATTCATCACGCAAAGCCTCTGTCGGCGGTATGCGGCTTATCTTGCGGGCAGGAATATAAATTCCAGCCAATACCACTACCAGCATGATAAAGAAGACTACGAAGGATACAATAAGAAAATGTTGCGCAAAATCCGTCACCCAGTAGGTTTCCGTGCTAACTATCCAGCCGCTTCCTTTCTCCAGGCCTTCCTTGAGCGCATATTGCAAGTAAAGCAAGCATCCCGTAAGTACAGCTATAAATGTGAGCACTACTCCTTCGCCCATCAGCAGACGCACGATATACCCCGGCGTACCGCCGAAGGAAAGTATCACCCCCACTTCTTCGCGGCGCGTGCGTGTCTGCAACCAGAAAGTACCGATAACTCCCAAACAAAGATTTATTAAAAAGAAAGCGGCCATTGCCAGGTTACGGCGATATATGGCCGTAGCGCCACTGACCTCACCATCTTCTATCAGTTTATCATACGACTGCACACTACGGGCAAAAAGATTGCCTGCCCGCAATTCCTTAACCATCCAAGGTTGGAATTCATGTAAGAAACGTTGCATACTGACTCCCTCTTTCAAGCGTAGAAGTATGTGCGCATCTTCAGCAGTATCTTCCATATCAATGGAGAGCAAGGGAATAAACTGTACCGCCACAGGACGCCACTCGCTGTATGTTTTAAAAGCTCCCACTGCTCCGACGACAGCTGTATAAATCGTATCACTTCCCTGCCGATGCCAACAACGCTTGCCATGCACATTTTTTGTATGGAATAACCGTTCAGCGGCATTTTCCGTCAGCACAATATTATTCTGTGTATAGTTGTAATCGGATAATTGCTCCGGTGTCATACCTTGTCCGGGACGAAAACCATAAGTTTCAAAAAAATGGGTATGAGGCAGAAAATACATAGCCATTATTGTCAAATCAAGAGTATCACCCTCAGCACGAAGCTGGCTATTGCTATTACCCTGTGAATTGGGATAACAGAAGCCTAATATGGGTGTAGCAGATTCTACCCCTTTATAATTCTCAACAAGACGCACAAGGTTCAGATAAGAGTTTATAACGACAGCTGAATCTTCCGCCTGTTCATCATAACCGGGTGCCTGCGACTGCAAGGAGCTAAGTGAAACAAAGCAGAGACGGTCTGCATCATATCCTAAAGGAATATTACGGTCGTGCGTCACCACTATAACCGGATCGAGGATTATCCAGGAGACGATACTCACCAAAATTAATTCCGCCAACAACCAACCATTGCGACGACGACGCGCCCAAAGATTCTTCAATATAAGTTTCAGCATAGTCTTTATCTTTTTTCATTCAATGAATATATAATCGGTTTCCGCAGTGAAGACCATGCCGGTATCAATGCCGACAGTAAGTTCAATGCAATGCATAATACCAGAGCCGAAGCAAACACCGCCGGAGCAAATAACATTTCGCCGGAAACACGGACGTCTACTCCTTCGGGTACAGCATCCGGCCAACTGTCGAACACGGTAAATACCCATTCACGAAAAACGTAAAGTGCTAACCAAGCCAGCAATAACCCAAGCATCCCCCCAAACAACGTCAACAGCAGATTTTCCCACATCACTTGAGAGAGCAATCTGTTGCGTCCTGCACCAAACGATTTACGTACTCCCATTTCCGACAAACGATTCTCCATACGGCTTGCTATCATACCGCTCAGGTTGAGAGCAGGCACCAGCAACAACACAAGCAGGATCAACAGGAAATAGCGTACTGTAGCCCAGACATCAAACTTTTGACTGGCATAAGACTGGAAAACCTTCAACAGATGTGAGGTGGGTTGTTCCCAAAAATCCACAGTCCAGTCATCAGGATGCATCAGGTTTTCTTTGCGGACAATTTCCTGTATCTCGGCACGCAGTGCATCCGCCTGCGCATCATCCTTTACAAGAAAGGTAATAGCAAAAGCGCCCAGATAAGGAAGACCGTATTTAGGTTCACGATAGCCCGGTGAAACACTATAAGGCGCATAGATTTGGGCATAAGATTTATGAGTCAGATAACTGGCGCTACGCACCACGCCACAGACACGGTAATTGATATAATTCAGACTGAATGTTTGTCCCACCACTCCCTCGGAAGTGCCAAATAAGCGGCGGGCTAAATCCTCGGTTATGACTGCCGTATAAATACCACTTTCGAGGTCAGACTGTGTAAAGGCTTTCCCTTCCAGGAACTGAAAAGAATAGATACGGAAGAAATTCGGGTCGGTCAACTTCACAGCCGCCTGAAAATCCCCGCTACGGTCGGCAGGCTGGATATAGCTGTTTTCCGACATATCACTATTCAAAGTCCCGGACACTACGACAGCATTTTCCAACGGATAGAACCAGTCTTGCAATGCCTTGTAAGATAACGCCCACTGATACGTATGCTTATTCTCTTCCGTCCCTATCTGAAAACGTGAACTAGAAAGATACAGCGTATTCATACGATTCACCTCCGGATACACCGGAGCAATCTTTACATAATAGACCACAGCCACAATCATAGTCATAGCAATAGCCAGTCCTGTACCGACTATGTAAAGGGTACTAAAAAGCGGGTTTTGTTTCAACAAAACCCAGGCTTGCTTCAAATAGATTTTTACCATCTCTTTTTAAATTTTCAGTTATGAATTAGCTACGAGCTACAAGTTACGAGCTGCAAGTTGCTGAAACCCTCACCCCGAAAGGTACTTGTAGCCCGTAGCTTGTAGCTTGTAACTAATTCAGCTTCAGCTTATTCTTATTTTTATACTGGCTCATGTCACTCACTACCACCTGATCGCCCGACTGCAAGCCACTGATAACTTCCACAAACTCAAAGTTGCTGTCACCCAGTTGCACTTTGCGCTTCACGATTTCCTTATCCGAAGTACGCACAAAGAGGTCATACTCACCGCGCCCTACATAATAAGAAGCATTAGCAATGCGCATTACATCTTCTTTCACTGCATTCATCACATAGACATCCGTTTTCAAGCCCGAACGCAAACGACGGTTACTGCTGACCGTACCTTCCAGTTTCTCACTACCGATCTTTACAATCGCTTTGCCACCGGCAGCCACACGGTCACCATACGTATCTGCTATTTCACCTTCCACCTTGAAATGGCTAAGATCGGAGATTACAGCAAGCTGGTTTCCTTGGGACACCTGTGCACCGATCTGGTTATTAATATAGGTAAGGATGGCTTTGCGCGGGGAGCGAACCTGTGCATCATCCAGCGTACGCTTCATCTCGGCAAGCCCTTTGCGGAAGATACTGAAATCCAGTTCCTGCACTTTATATTCGGCGGCGAGCACTTCTTTCTCGTTGTCATACTGCTGTTTCAGTTGTTCGTACTCCAACTGGGCTACGTTATAGCTAAGTTCTGCCTGGCGCACTTTATCCGTAGTTCCCGAGCCCAAGCTATCAAGATATTGCTCGTTACGCAACTCCACTTTCTTACGGTTCAGCTGCATGGCGGAAACTTTAATCTTCATCGACAGGTCGTTCAGCTTAGTCTGGTTGTTCACGCGCAACTGATCCAATTTGTAACTGCGCATCTGCTCTTCATCCAATAGCTTCTTATAGTCTGTCTCCACGCTCTGCAAGTCGAGTTTCAGAATCGGCGTACCTACATCCACACTATCTCCACCTTTCTTATATATCTCGACGATACGGGTGTTGATAGGAGAATTGATAATCTCTTCGAAAGCCGGCACCACCTTTCCGGATGCGCTTACACTGACTTCAATCGTGCCCTTATCTACTGTGGAGAGTACCAGATCTTTTGTTTTCACTCCCGTACGCATCAATGAAATGAGTACGCTGATAACGATGATACTTGCTACGCCGATGCCGCCGTAGCGGATCATTTTCTTGTTGCGCTCTTTGTTACGCACTTCTTTCGGAATTTCTCTGTCCATGTTGAATATTGAGTTATTTATTATTTTATCAGTTTTCAACCTGTTCCGCTTTTAAAAACGAACAGGCATATTATTCACATTATTTATATACACTAAATGCGTGCCAAAGATGTAAGTAACTGAAAACAAGACAATAGAGAAAAAAGCAGAGTGTCCGATATCGAACACTCTGTACATTTTCGGATAAGTATATCATACTTCAGGAAGTTCATCCCATGCCATTCGCAATAAAAGCATCAGCAGTTATTTAGCAACAGACAGGCAGTCGTTTACTTTTGCCCTGCTTGTTTTTCATCTCCACAGTAAGTCTTATTGGGTGTTGACCTTGGTTAACAGGCCTATCAACCTTGGCTAACGAATCCGTCAACCTTGGTTAACAAGCCTGTTGACCAAGGTTGGTACCCAATTGTTCCTAAGGATAAACATACTATTCATTAGTCCTGCACGAAATGATCCCTAATGTAAAACAAATGAATGGCTTAGAATCAAACTAAAAAGAGGACAATATGTGCATCAATAATATTGTCATAGTTTCCCATATAAACACATCATAGTGGTCAACGATATTCTGAAATCCTCAAACATTGGTTAATAAGGCGCAACTTATTTCATCCTCTTTGTGATAAAAAAATCCTTTTATATTTTCACCCTTATTATGGAAAATATCAGTATAAAAAAGTAGAAACGAAGCGTGAAATGGACGATTTTGTGAAGTTCACAAACTGGTTGTATGCAGACTGTCCATACTACGTTCCTGACTTGGAAATGGAT
>QWCY01006555.1_pt1 | contig 10139 bp, 2 predicted proteins | sample 1972631 | NCBI WGS metagenome assembly QWCY01 (sample SAMN09866696, study PRJNA288562) | Human gut metagenome isolate pre1_stool, whole genome shotgun sequencing... | isolation source: gut | host: Homo sapiens | place: USA: California
TTTAAGCCAAGATATAACTTTAATAAGTAAAGATTTCGAAAAGGTAGCAGGATATCCAAACATAAGTATAACAGATGGAAAAGTATACAATGGAAACAGTTTAGAAAGATCAGATAGCAAAGAATATATTTTTGCAAGAACAAATGAAGAAATATATATAAACTTAAAAGAGATAAAAATTAATACAACAGCAAATGAATATATTGTACCAGCAAATAGTTTAATAGTTTTTGAAGAAGAAGAAATAAAATACTATAGATTGGCAGAGAATATTTTATTGTTTAACAAAATAAATGATGTGGATTATAATGCTCAAGTAACAATAAAAAACATAGAAGAAAATGCACAAACTAGTTTAGGTAATAACGCACAAAACGATGTTAAAAAAGTGGATAATAAATATCAATATGAAGAGTTATTAACACGTTTAGGAATAATAGAAAATGCGAAAAATGATGTAGAAAATGCACAAGAAGAAATTGAGCAAGAGGATTTATCTGAAAACAAAACAGAAGCAGACAAGAAAGATGATACAGAAAATGAAGTAGATTCAAACGAGCAAAAAGAGGAACAACTAGAAAATAGTGAAAATGTAAATACAAAATTTGTAAAACCGGAAGTAACAGCAGAACCATTTACAGCAGAAGTATATTCGGCAAAAAGTACATTACATATAAAAGATACTACAGCAAGAATAGTAGAAGCGCCAACATTTGAAATATATAAAGACGGAAAAATATACTTAAGAAGAGTATTTAAAAGCCAAGGAGAAATACAAATAACAGGATTAGTACCAGAAACAGAATACGAAATAACAGGAAAATATATTTATTTAAATGCAGAAAATAAAAAAATAGAAAATACATTTTACAAAGGAACAATTAAAACAAAAGGATATGAAGCACTAGGAACAATAGAACTAAGCAAAGAAGAAGGCGAAATATATAGTAATAAAATACAAATAAAAAATGTAAAAATAATATCCGACTTACAAAATGAGGCAATAAAAGGAATAAACCAAATAGAATTAGAAACTGGAAAAATAAGGACAGTTTTAAAAAATGGACAAGTAAATGACTTATTACAAGGAAAAGAAGTAACAATAGAAAGCTCAGAAGGATTACAATCTAATAAAAATATAGAATATGCAATAAAATTTTATGATAAAAATGGAATAGAGCTAAATATATCTAATAATTTAGGAAAAACCAAAACATCAAAACAAAAACCAACAGTGAAAATAACAACTAAAAGTCAAGATATAGTAAGTGTAACATTAGGAATAAGATTAACAAATAAAGACAATGTAAATTTGGAAAATTATAAATATATAATAACAAGACCAAATGGAGAAAAACTAAAAGAAGAGAAATTGTCAGAGGACGAAAAAGAAATAAAACTAGAAGATTTAGACCAAAACCAATACTATAAAATAGCAGTTTATGCAGATTATGATTTAGGCAATAATAAAGGAATGCAACAAACTGAAGAATTGGGAAACTTAGTATTTGCAACAAAGCCAATATCAACACTAGGTTCATTAGAATTAAGAATGGAGAATAAAGAACTAACAAGTACAAGTACAAAATTAGATTATAAAATAGATGAAGAAAAAACAGATAACAGATTAATACAAATATTAAATGGACTAAGGATAAAAATAAAAGAAAAGCTAAAAGACACTCAAGAGAAGAATGAAAAATATAAGGAAATAGCATATGAACATATTTTGACAGAAGAAGAAATAATACAGTTAAAACAAGGAAAATATAATTCAATAAATTGTGAAAATTTACAAGCTAATACGACTTATGAAATAGATATAGAAGGAAATATAAAATTAGGAAAAACAGAAGAAGAAATACCTATAACATATACATATAAAGAATTTACAACATTAAAGATACCCGCAAAAGTAGAAATAAAGAATCAATTTGTAACTGGTAATTTAATAGATTTTGACGTAAGAATAGAAGATGTTAATAATTCTGTTTTAAATAATAAAGTAAGAATGGAGTTAAGTGATGAGAAAGCTAATTTATTAGATTTGCAAGAAATAGAAACAAACGAAGATTATGTAAGAAAAACATATGAAAAATTAAGTGGTAACCATAGGTATAAATTAAGCTTTTATGCAGATCAATATAATATAGGAAATACCGACAAAACATATAAAGTAAACTATTTAATAAAAGAAATAGAAATAATAACAGAGCAAGGCATAAGTGGGAGTATCGGGTTAACAGAGCTAACTAAAAAAGCGACAGGTAAAAACTTAGTAGATGTAAGCTCAAATATAAAATGGTATGTGTATCCAAATTTTAATACAGGAGATTACTATGGAAAAGAATATAATGAAGAAACAAAAATACTAACATTAGGTGGGCATGGCAATTATAGAAGAGCAGTATATGATTTAAGAGAATATGCAGGACAAGAAGTAACAATGAGTTTTAAAGCTAAAGCAGTAAGTGGAAAACAAAATGCATATATTCAAAATAGTAAAAAAGACGCAAATAGAACAGTGTTAAAAGAGTTAACAGAAGAGTGGAAAGAATATCAATGTACTTTAAATGTAGATGATACAGGTTATTTAGGGTTTTATGTAGCAGGTGGAAATGGAATAGAAATAAAAGAATTACAAGTAGAATTAGGAAATAAAAAAACTAGTTACGAAGAATTTAGAAATATGCTTCAAAGTAATTTTATAATAAATTTAGAAGATAAAAAGAATGAAATTACAACAAATGATTATTATATAAAAATATATAAAGAAAACGAATTAGTACAAGAAGAAAGATATGAAGAAATTCCAGAAAATAATATAGTTGAAAACGAAGTGAAAACATATGCTACGGAAGCAGGAAAAAAATATGTTATACAGTTAAGCATAAAAATAAAAGAAAGAGAATATTTAATTTCAAAAATTGAATATAGTACCAAAGAAACCGAAGAAATAAAAGGAATATATAGCGTAGAAGATTTTCTAGAAATTCAACCAAATGGAAATTATATAGTGTTAAATGATTTAGATTTCACAGGAACTAGTTATCGCTTCGGAGGGGAAATAACATTTAATGGAATTCTGAATTTTAATGGGAATAGAATAATAACAGATGTATCAACGGATAAAACATGTACATTAATAGCCAACGTAGGGACAAATGGAATAATAGAAAATTTAGAAGTAGATGTAAAATATAACAATAATATAGAACTAAATTATAGTAGTGCAGCTTTAATAGCTAATAATTATGGTACTATACGTAACATAAATGTGAATTTAGTAGAAAGTAATAAGTATCCAAACTTTAGAATTGCTCTAATAGCATCTCAAAATAAAGGAACTATAGAAAATTTTGTGATTAATCTAGAAGAAACTATGTATGCCAAAAGCGAATCTGGAGTTATTTGTTTTGAAAACACAGGAATTATAAAAAATGGATATATATATGGAAAAAATGTAAATGCAGATTTTATAAGAAATGATGGTGCTAGTGTTAGTATAGGAATAATTGCATATTCTAATAGCGGAAATGGACAAATAAAAAATATATATAGCTTAGTGAATGTAGATGTATCAAATCAAGAAAATATAGTAAATAATGTTGGAAATATAGTTAGTATAAATAATAGCAATGCATTAGTAGAAAATGTATATTCTGTAGGACTTGGTAACAATATAACCAATAGATCTGCTGGACCAAATATTTATTATGCAGATGGGAAAATAAGCAATAATTATTATTTTAATGACGAAATTTTTACAAATAAATATCATAAGAAAACAACAATGTTAGCATTACATGATACAAAATTTCAAAGTCAACTTTTAAATAGCGACAATAGGTTTAATGTAGATGAATATGTTTCTAAAGGTTATTATCCACAATTAATAATGCCAAGTGTAATGCCAAACAATGAATATATAGAATTACCAGAAGTAAAAGATGCAGATTTAGCAGATATACTTTCTACAGAGGTTGTAAAAAAAGGAATAGATACAGTAGAAGTAAAATTTAATGTATATAATCCTTCAGCAGAAACAATAACAAACATAAAAATAAAAAACTTAGAGTGTACAATTTTAAGCCAAACATATGAAAATAAAAGAAGTGAAATAGTAGCAAAATTACATTCACCTAAATTATATACTTCTACATACAGTGTATTGGGAATAACCACTCAAGGGGCTTTTAATATACCATATACTAGAGAGTTTTTAGAACATGAAAGAACAATAGAAGTTGATTTATATAAAAAAATTAATAATATCTCAGAATGGAAAGACATAAATAATTCGCCAACAGAAAACTATATTTTAATGCGAGATCTTAATTTTGCAAATATGGGAACACGGTGAAATTATAAGCAAAACATTTACAGGAAAACTAGAAGGAAATTCACATAAAATAAGCAATATAAGAATGGGAAATGATGGAGGATTATTTAAAGACTTAAGAGGGGAAATAAATAATCTAAATGTAGAAAATTATACAAATGAAAAAGCAAAAAATTATAGAGTAGGGTTAGTAGAATACTTAAAAGGTGGCACAATAAATAATGTTCATGTAAATAAAGCTAATATAAAAATAGATTTGACATATAAAGGAGCAATTAATTGTGCAGGGCTTGTAGCGTATGCAGAAACAGGGACTATAAAAAATAGTTCAATAAATAATTTAAATATAGAAACGAATGCAGAAGTTACATCTACAGCAATTGGTGGAATAATAGCGAACTCTAAAGGAAGTAGTATAAGTAATTGCTTTACTCAAGATATTAACTTTAAAATAAATAAAACTATAAATTCACTTGGAATAGGAGGAATTTGTGGTTATGACTCTACATCAAACAATATAACCAATTGTTATTCTACTGGAAATATAGAAGCAGATACATCTAATATAGGAGGAATTATCGGATTTGCACAAAATGGAGAAATAAAATCTTGTTATAGTACTATTAATATAATAACAGATGGTGAATATATAGGTGGAATAGTAGGAAATGACAGACAAACTATATTAAATAATAACATAAACAATTTAGCTATAGGAAATATATACAGTAAACAAATTACAGATACAGTAAGCAGAGCTATAGGAAATTCGAGAAAAGAAGAAAACAATTATGCATATAAAATGCAAAGATTTAATGGGAAAATAAATAGCGAAAAGGCAGGAGCAATATTAGCAAGTATTCAAGAATTAAAAAATAAAGATTTTTATGAAAGTAAAATAAGATTAGGAAATGGTTATGATTATGAAAATGTAAAAGATGGGGAGCTGCCTAAACTATTGTATTCAAATAGAAAAGAGCTTTTGCCAAATCAAACAGAAAATAAACTAAAAGAAGACATGGAATTAGAGATAGAAGAAGTTGAAGCAGATAAAACATCATCTAATATAGTAAAACTAAGAGCAGTTATAAAAAATTCCAAAGAAGTAAAAATAACAAAATTATATATAGAAGATATGGACGCAAAAATAGATACAGATATTACAAAAGAAGGAAAAACATATTTAAATATAACAGCAACACCAACAAGATATTATGACAGTTATAGAATTTCTAAAATTAAATATATAGAAGATAATAAAGAGAAAGAAAAACAAGTAGAAGCTAAAATAGAAACGCAATTTTACAAGGAAATATATACATATGAAGATTGGGCAGAAATAGGAACAGATACTTATGAAAACTACAAACTAATGGCAGATATTAATTTTGAAAACAAAGAAAATATAAAAACAAATTTAACTATAGGAAAGTTAGAAGGAAATGGGCATAAGATAAAAAACTTGAAGATAGTGCTTAAAGAAAGTAATTCGGGATTAATAAAATTAATAAAAACCACATTAAATAACACAAATTTTGAAAATATAAATATAGTAAATAGTGCATCTGGAGAAAGAACAGGAGTTATTACAAATTCTAATGGAAAAATAGAAAAAATTACAATAAATAACATAACTGTAAATGCTCCAAAGATGAATAAAGTTGGATTTATAGGTAATAGTACAAGTGAAGAAATAAAAAATATAAATATGGATACTATAGAAATAATAGGAAATGGTAATGTAGCAGGACTAGCAGGTGGATCGGAATTACCAATTTTAAGAGAAGTAGATGCTAAAAATTTAAATATTGTGGGAAGTGGAAATTATGTAGGTGGAGTATTATCTAATCCAACCAAAAGAATTGGATATAATATAAAAAATGTAACGGTTTCAAATTCACATATTCAAGGTGTAGATTATGTTGGAGGTGTATTATCTCATCTTAATGGAGGAGGAAATAATGGAAGACAGGGAGAAAATCTAAAATCTATAAAAAATGAAGTTATTGGTAGAAGCTATGTAGGTGGAGTAGCAGGTCAATTTTATGATGCAAATAGTTTTACCAGTGAAAATGTTACTGTTAGAGGAAGTGGAAGTAATATTGGTGGTGTTTGTGGTAATGGAGGCTTAAATTATGCTGTATGCAAAAAATCTACCATAGAAGGAACTACTAGTAATTCGAATAATATAGGAGGTGTAATGGGACAATGCACTTGGGATAATGGATATGATTATGGAATTAATAATATTGTAATTTCTAAAGGAAGCAGTGTAGGAGGTTTGTATGGTTATTATAATGTAGCTGGTACTGGTGGTGCAATGTCTACATATGTAAAAGGAGGAAGAGTAGAAGGATATAGTAAAGTAGGAGGAGTAATAGGATACAATTATAAAGGATATGTAGCGAAAACATATACAGATACAAATGTTACTGGTATAAGTGAGGTTGGTGGAATAGTAGGATATGTTTTAAACCAATCTATAGAAGCGAGCTCTATGGGAATAAAGAATTGCTATGTGGCAAATTCAACAATTAAAGCACAAAATAATGTAGGGGGATTAGTTGGAAGCTTTAGTAATAGTGTAGGAGAAGGAATACAATACTTTTACAACAACTATGTTCATGCAGATATAATTAGTGATAATAAAGAAACAGCTTCATTAGGATTTGGAAAGCAAAAAAACGAAATTGTAGGAGCAAAAAATATATATGTATATAAATATTCTACTGTTAATGGAGAAAGAGTATCAACAGAAAATGATAAATATATTGTACCAGCAAATTATTTAGCAGAAGTAGATTTAAAACAAGAAAGTACATATAAGACTAAAATAGGTTGGGAAGCAAATTATATTTACACAACTTTAAAAGAAGGAAAATATCCAATTATAAGTGGAGTTTCTAACCAAGAAGGTATAATTTTACCAACAGACCCACTAGAAAATATGTTAAACGAAGATGAAAGCCAAAGTTTGGAAGAAGATATAATATCTGGGGATAATAACGGAAATGTATACGAGGATAAAGTAATTAACAACGAAGAATGCTTACAATTTAAGTATAATGATAAAATAATTAAAACATATGAAACATATTCCGAAATTATTGCAGAAGATGGGAGTAAAGTAGTAAGGAAAGATGTGAGATTGTATGTAAAAGATGGAAAATTATATGCGTTGCCTGTTATGATGGATTTTGGGGATTCAGCAATTAAACTTATAGAAAATAATTTTATTATAGATTCTTACAATGGAAAAGAATATGAAACAGTTTTAGGTGAAGATGGCAGGTTATATGATTTGAAAGAAACAATAAAATATCCAGAAAACTTTGTTAATGAAGGAATTGAAAGCATAGGGAACAACTTAGATTCAAATGATTTCGTGCAAAATTCGAGTGAAAACGTGATTAATGAAGAATTCTTTGAAGAAGCTAATAAAAATAATAAACACGAAATAGAAGTTATATACAAAAATGGAGATAAGATAAAATTTAATTATCAAACAGGAGAAGTAATATCTCTAACAGAAGAAAAGCAAGATAAAATAGAGCTATTTGACTATGTACAAAGAAAAGTATTAGAAATAGGAAAAATTAGCCATATAAATAAAACAAATAAGGAACTAAAAAGTAGTTATGAAGCAAGCAAAGTATTACAAAATAAATTGGAAGAGATACCAATAGAAGAAGTTTTAGAAGAACAAAACAATAATATGAATAAAGAAAATAGTACATCTAATAAATCTAATAACTCTTTAAAAGAGACGAAATATATAAGCATATATAACGCAAAAAAAGACGATTACCAAATTTATCAAGAAGAAGAGTTGTTAGATACAAGCAAACAGGAGGTGATAAGCGAGAACGAAAAAATAGAAGCAAATAATTTAAAAGAATATTATGCAAGCGAAGGAAAAGCTAGAAATACGAATATGGGAATAGTATGGATAGCTCTAAGCATAATAGGAGTGGTAATAATATTATTTGCAATCAAAAAAAGGAATTAAACTAAGTGTGTGTAAAAAGTTGCTAATTTTATAAATAGCAACTTTTTGTATGCATAAACTACAGAAGCTAATGAAATTTTATACTTATAAAATACAGCAATAAGGAAAGAATATATTAGAAATAGTTAGAATAAACATATAATGTGTTTCCAATAGTTTATATAAAATAATAGTGTTGGAAATATATTTCCAACACTATTGACATAATGGAATTCATGTAATAAAATAAAATATAAGAGGTGGTAGATGTGATCCAAAGAGAAGCGTATTTACAACAATTAATTAATTTTAAAGATATTAAATTAATTAAAATTATAACTGGAATTAGAAGATGTGGTAAGTCAACATTATTTGATATATATATAGATTATTTGAAAAGTCAAAATATAGGAAAAGAGCAAATAATACAGGTGAATTTAGAAAATCCAGATATGAAATTTAATGACTATATGGAATTATATAATTATATAAAAGAAAAAATGATTAAAGACAAAATGAATTATATTTTTATTGACGAAGTACAAAATGTTCCAAATTTTCAAAAAGCAGTTGATGGACTGTTTATAAAAGAAAATGCTGATATATATATAACTGGTTCGAATGCATATCTTTTATCTGGAGAGCTTGCGACATTGCTTTCTGGTAGATATATAGAAATAAAAATGTTACCGCTTTCATTTAAAGAATATTTATCTGCTTTTGACAGTAAAATAGATAAAAATGAAAAATTACTAGAATACTTTAAATATGGAGCGCTACCACAAACAGTAGAATTATATAAAATAAATCCAGATTTAGTAGATTCTTATTTAGATGGAGTACTTTCTACTGTGGTATATAAAGATATTATGATGAGGAAGAACATAAATAATAGATTAATATTAGAAAGTGTATTAAAATATATTTTTAGCAATATTGGAAGTCAAATAACAACTAAAAAAATAAGTGATACATTAACAAGCATGAATAGGGCGACTAGCAATCATACTGTAGAAAATTATATTAGTGCACTTTTAGAAGCATATTTAATATATAAAGTAGATAGATTTGATATTAGAGGAAAAAATGTATTGTCAAGCGGATATAAATATTATATGGTCGATTTGGGATTTAGAAATCATTTATTAGGGAAAAAAGCAGGCCAAGATATGGGACACATATTAGAAAATATTGTGTACTTAGAATTATTGAGACGAAATTACAAGGTATATACGGGTAAAGTAGATAATTTAGAAGTTGATTTTGTAGCAGAGAATAAGGAAGGATTAGAATATTATCAAGTAGCTTTAACTACGAGAAACGAAGAAACGCTAGAAAGGGAGCTAAGATCATTACAAAGAACAGGTGATTTTTATCCAAAATATATATTAACGATGGATAATGATTTAGATACAGATTATAATGGGATAAAAAAGATAAATGTAATTGATTGGTTACTAGGAAAATAAAAATGTTATAAAAATGTAAATAATAATGTGTAAAAAGACTGTGCGTAAAAGGTACAGCCTTTTTGGTGTACTAGGATAAGGACGACAATATTTACAATATGAGATAAATTATATAATATAGAATAAAGTAAGAATCGAGATTTAATAAGAAAAAATCTGAATATTCCCATTTTAAAATTATTCGGATTTTAGAACTAAAAGTAAACAGTAAAAGCGAGGGTAAAAAATGCAAAACGAAGCAAACCGTGTAAGCCTTGGCGCTGTACACACACACACACACACACAAGTACGTTTAGAAAAATAAAAAGGGTAGCAAACGAGGCTACTCTATTTGGCGTGA
>QWCY01006561.1_pt1 | contig 10131 bp, 6 predicted proteins | sample 1972631 | NCBI WGS metagenome assembly QWCY01 (sample SAMN09866696, study PRJNA288562) | Human gut metagenome isolate pre1_stool, whole genome shotgun sequencing... | isolation source: gut | host: Homo sapiens | place: USA: California
TGGAAGCTGTTTGTTGGCTGCCCATGCAAATTCAGGATTTATTTTGAGAAAGATTTGAGGGAGGCTTCAGACAGTTGTGACCTTTTGAGGAATTGAAATAATGGAGGACTGACACTTATCTTATCATTTTAAATTATTTGATATTATAACTATCTTTGGAAGATCTCTGGGATTTAGCCATTTGCCTTATAACTTTTTTGCTTTCTTTAGCATTTTTATCACAAATGAATTTGTTTTTTCAAAAAACAAATTCATAAACACGCTCTAGTTAATAGAAAAAAGTAGTGACCATAAATAACTATACGATTATGGCACTGGTTCAAGTGTCAATCCTATAGAATTTCATTTACCTTCAGGAGTTCGTCTGCTCCGTAGCCTGACAAATCAGAATTTTTAAATTATTTTTTTTTGCTAACCGAATGGAGGCAATATTATTTTTCTCTATTCTGGTAACAATTTTCGTGAAGCCTAAATATTCTTTGCCGAAGTGAATCAGAGGAGGAAGAATTTCTGAGGCGATTCCTTGTTGCTGCCATTTTTTTAGAACAGAGTAACCGATTTCGGCAGAATATTCATTAAAATCGTTTTCGGGATATTTTTCGGAAGTTTTTTCGGAAGAGTGCTCAGAAATATTTTTGCTTTTTTTCTCGGGAATTTTCTCTGACAAATTCTCAGAAATTTTAAAATTTTTTTCTTTTGAGTTTAGGGTGTCTGAAGTTATTACATTTTCAAATGGTGAAAAACCGGCAATTCCTAAAAAAGTCTCATTTTCTTTGTTGAAGATTCCATAAATTCCATATCCATAAAATGCATATTGATTTTTTATATAATTTTGAAGAAATTCTTCGGCTTCTGCGTATGTGGTACAGTTTTGTGGAAAGAAGCAGCCGGAAGGGTTGTTTTTATTTTCTTCTTGCAGTTGCAGAAGTTCAGGGAGTTGTCTGGTGGTGAGTTCTCGGATGATGCAGCGGTTTGTGGTGGTTATAGTTAGAGGTTTTTTATAATGTCTGCAATACACTTCATTTAAGAAAAATGGACTGAGTCCATCTGTATCTAAAATCAGCCACGGGGTCCCCATCAGGGATTCTTGTCTGTTATTTTTGTGTGAAAATGCAATGACGGGAAGGCTGTGTTTTTTTGCAAGTTCTATGTTTTTGTCAAGGTCACATAAAATAAGCGAAAAATCTGGGAAATCAGTCAAGACAGGAAACTCTTTAGAAATTATGAAATTTATGGTATAGTTAAAATATTCTGAGGAAAAATTCCGGGCAATATTATTTCCCTGGATTTCGTCCATAATAATAAAAAAGTTAAACATAACAGAATACCTTTCATTTTATTTTTGTATATTCTTGTTTATCATACGAAAGAAAAGAAAGATTGTAAAGGATATCTGTTTTGGAGGTAAACAATGCGAAAGGAAGAGAATACAGAAAAAGATGAGCTGTATGGCAAGCTGCAAGTTCATTTTATAGAGAATGTAGAGGCTGAGGAATCTTCTGAAGAAAAAGAATCGGATTCCGGAAATCTTTCTGATGAGACAGCTAGAAAGTCTGTATCGGCAGAAAAGGAGAATAGAGCAAAGAAGCCAGTACAAAAGGATATAGAGGAGGCATCGGCCAAATCAAAAGGGAAAAAGTCAGAGACCCAATCAGATAGTTCCCAAACTGATAGCGAAGATGATGTAAAAGAACAAAAAGGCAGCCGAAAGCGCAGACATAGCAAGGTAGATAAGCAGGAGGCAGAAGCTGTTGAGGAATCTTTTTATAAGGTAACAGGTGAGGCAGAGGAACATAAGTCTCACCCTGTTAGAAATGCAATATTAGGATTATTAGTCCTGATTCTTGTGGCAAGTGCGGTTGTATCCTACCCAATAGGAAAGGAATATTTTCAGGAAAAATCCGTAGCAGGCAAGGATATTGAAATCACGATTGAAAAGGGAAGTACTTCAAGAGATGTAAGTGCGATTCTTAAGAAAAAAGGTATCATTCGATACGAGGCCGCATTTTTATTGAAGCTATATTTCTCTGATTATAAAGGAAAGCTTCGCTATGGAACATTTGATTTAAATAATGGAATGAGTTTGGGTAAAGTTATCAAAGAACTGGCAACGCAGGACGGTCAAAAAGAGAATAAATTCACCATTCCAGAAGGATACACGATTGAGATGACGGCAAGCAAACTCGAAAAAGAAGGAATTATGTCCGCCCAGGAATTCCTTACTGCAGTGACGAATGCAGCTGTGACATCAAAGTATAAAGATGTCCTTCCGAAAAAGAAAAAAGTATTTTATCAGTTACAGGGATATATTTATCCGGATACCTATTATTTATCGAAAGATATTACCGGTGATCAGCTTGTGGCAAAGATGCTCGATGAATTTGATAAAAAGTTTGATCAGACAAGACAGGAAAAAGCGAAAAAGCTTGGTATGACTGTGGAAGAAGTTCTGATTCGTGCATCTCTTTTACAGAAAGAAACAGAACTTCCGGAGGAATATCCGATTATCGCAGGCGTTATTCAGAATCGTCTTGATAAAAAGATGAAGTTACAGTTCGATTCCACTGCTGTATATGCTATTACAAAAGGCCAGTATGGAATCGCACGAGTAATGTATAAAGACTTAAAAGTGGATTCTCCATATAACACATATAAGCATAAAGGCCTGCCAGTTGGACCAATATGTAGCCCAAGCTTAGAAGCGATTGATGGAGTGCTGAATCCACAGAAAAATGATTATCTGTATTTCCAGATGGATACAGTGAAGAATGATGGCTCCAATATTTTCAGTAAAACTTATGAGGAGCATAAGGCGGCTTCTGCGACTACAGAAGCGGCAGCAGAAACCACAACAACGGCTGCAAAACAAAAAACAAAGAAGAAATAAAGCCCTGATTTGTTGAGACAAAACGGACGCCCGAAAAGAGAGCCTATCCCCTATATTTGTGACTTTAGTCGCGGCGGTTTGAATGTTCGCTTAAGCGCTCGCATCCAAACCTTGCTCCGAGGCCACAAATATAGGGGATAGGCTCTCTTTTCGGGCTGACTGTGGTCGCTGAAGTAAAATCAGGATTCATATTGGGGGGACTCGTCTGTTTATCTCAATCCTACAACTTAGAATTTCTTCTTCTCATATTCTTTCAGAGCATTCAGAGCCTTTTTCGACAACGGATATAACATAATGATGTTAAAGATCGTCATCAATCCAATTCCGACATCTCCCAAATCCCATACAATTGTATACGCAGCAAGTCCTCCAACAAAAAGCATTGCTAGAGCAAGAACTTTGTAAGCTGTTTGAGAGAACCAGTTATCTCCAAAGAGGTAAGCTACGTTGGAGCGTGCATAAAACAAGATTCCGATAAATGTAGAAAAACTGAATAACCATAACGTTATGGCAATGAATATTACTCCGAATGAGCCGAGATGATATTCCATTGCTTTTTGTAATAAATCCATTCCAACGAGTCCTTCAGTGAGCTTTGTTGGAGTAAGGAGCATGATCATAGCAGTACAACTGCAGATCATAAGCGTGTCAATAAAAACGCCTAACGCCTGTGTTAATCCGACTTTAACAGGATTATCTGCAACAGCGGCTGCGGCTGCGCAAGGGGCAGAACCAGAACCGGCTTCGTTTGAAAAAAGGCCTCGTTTGATTCCATTCATAAGGACGGCACCGAATCCCCCGGCGGCTACCTGACGGAAACCAAAAGCTTCAGAAAAGATTCGTTCAAATACGCCAGGAAGCTGTGTGATATTTGTGATGATAATAAACAATGTAATCAGTAAATAAAATCCGGCCATGATGGGAACGATAATATCCAAAACTTTTACAGTTGCATTTTTTCGAAGTACGATAATTGCGGCAAGTATTACAAGAATAACTGTAGTGTAAATCGGTGGAATGTGAAAAGCATTTTTAAAAGCAGACGCTACGGAATTACTTACTACCTGACTGATGCCGCACCAGCATATAAGGCCGGAAATGGCAAAGAGTACGGAAAGAAGTACATAACGTTTTTTCTTGCCGGATTTTTCTTCAAAATATCGATGAATGTAGTAAGCAGGTCCTCCTCGATATCCTCCATATAAAGGGTCTTTTTCTTTATAAATCTGTGATAAAGTTGCTTCGATAAAAGCGGTGGAAGAACCGATAAGGGCAGTGATCCACATCCAGAAAACAGCACCAGCTCCGCCAGCGGAAATTGCGGCAACTACACCGACCAGATTGCCCATTCCAACACGAGTTGCTGTGGAAACAATCAAAGTCTGGATGACGGAAAGAGCACTTTGTTCCTCTCCCTTTTTTTCAAAAAGCGCACCAACCATATCTTTGAAGAGACGTATTGGCAGAAACTTTGTACGGATTGTGAAATACACTCCGGTAGGAATTAGTAAAATGACTAAAAGTGAAAGGGGGAGTGTTCCGCCGCCAGGTAAGGGTACGGTGAGTAAATCTCCCCATAAAAAATTGTATACTGTTTCGATTAATTTGACCATATTAATTTGTATCCTCCTGAAGGTAGTATATAATTTCTTTTTAATTTTGTAAATAAATAGTTGACTCTAGAAGAAAAATGGTATAAAATGGAAAAACAAACACATAAATGGTATAAAATAACTCAAATAGAAATTTAATACTTTTAAAAGTTCAAGAGAAAATAATGAAAGTTATTTAAAAAATTATTTTTGAGTCAAGTTAAATCTGTCAGTTGGAATGGTTTATAGATTAAACACATGTTAATAACTCCATTGCAGGGATTTTCATAATTATAGTATTTGGGTTACAGGGTCTGTAAAATAGTAAACTTAATAAAAATTCTGCAATTAGCAGGAGCCAGGGGGAGTATATGAGGGTAATTACAATGATTGTTATAGTTAGTATTTTACTGGTTATTTCTATAATTGATTTTAAAATCAAGATAATTCCGAATCAGTTAAATGTACTTTTGTTTATTTCAGGAATCTGGAGTGGTTTTGTTTTTCAGGAAGTTACATTCTTAAGTCGCTTTTTGGGAGTGTTTTCGGTTAGTATTCCGATGTTCATACTTGCAATTTTATGTTCAGGCGGACTGGGTGGAGGAGATGTTAAGCTAATGGCGGCAAGTGGAGTGTTACTAGGGATAAAGTGGAATATATTTGCTGCTTGTGCGGGATTACTTTTAGGAGGATTATATGGATTTTTTCTGCTGATTACAAAGCGTGCGAAGCGAAAGGATTGCTTTGCGCTGGGACCTTTTTTGTGTATAGGGATTGCTGTTGTGTTTTTTAGATATATTTTTATGAAAGTGTGAGGGAGCTGATATGGAATTACCGTGGATTCCCGCTTAATTTCCTTTTCATCACTTCTGAGTAAAAAGTCGTTTTTCGTGAATTGTCTCATTGACATTTTGTCAAATAATATGCCTGTTTTCCTATAGAGTTGTGTTGGCTTCATTCAGTTGACGTAGCCGCCCGTTACGCTGCCTTCATTCAGGCAAAATCTCCCGCAAATTGTGACACACATCTTGCAGAAAGCATTTTTCAAACACATTCTAGTCGATTAAATTATGTAAAATTACGAAATTGTTATTTTTAAAAGATGGAGATAAATGGTGAAAACAAAGAGGAATCTCATAAAATAATTAAAAAAATGAAGAAAAAATATTAGAATTTTAATCCTGAATAATCCTAAAATTACAACAAAAAATTATTGAGAAAAAATCTAAAATAAGCCATATGTATATTGTATACAAAACTGTTGGCTTTATAGCAATTTTAACCTAAAATTGTTCTCGGAAAAATACGTTGTCAAGGGGAAAAATTGGCATAAAAAGGCTGTTTCGGGCAAGATTTTGTATTTTAGAAGGAACAGTTCCGAATAAGCTTTACATTACCTCAAAAAAATGATAATATTATGTCGAATTTAAAATAAACCACAACTTTTGACAAGGAGGAATAATCAATGCCTAGAGCAAAACAGTCTATGGATGGAAATACCGCAGCAGCTCACGTAGCATATGCGTATACAGATGTTGCAGCTATCTATCCTATTACACCATCTAGTCCAATGGCTGATTCCGTTGACCAGTGGGCAGCAGCAGGACAGGAAAATATTTTTGGTAACCAGGTAGTTGTTAGTGAGATGCAGTCTGAGGCAGGTGCAGCAGGTACTGTTCACGGTTCTCTTGCAGCTGGTGCTATCACAACAACATTTACAGCATCCCAGGGTCTTCTTCTTATGATCCCTAACATGTATAAGATCGCAGCTGAGCAGCTTCCATGTGTATTTGATGTATCTGCACGTACAGTTGCTACACAGTCTCTGAACATTTTCGGTGACCACAGTGACGTATATGCATGTCGTCAGACAGGATTTGCCATGCTGGCAGAAACTAACCCACAGGAAGTTATGGACTTAAGCCCTGTAGCACATCTTGCTGCAATCGAAGGTAAAGTTCCATTCATCAACTTCTTCGATGGTTTCCGTACATCTCATGAGATCCAGAAGATTGAAAAATGGGATTATGCAGACTTAAAAGAAATGTGCAACATGGATGCAGTTAAAGCTTTCCGTGAGCATGCTCTTAACCCAGAACACCCAGCTATGCGTGGTTCTCACGAAAACGGTGATGTTTTCTTCCAGCACAGAGAAGCTTGTAACTCTGTTTACGAAGCTTTACCAGCTGTTGTTAAGAAATACATGGGCAAAATCAACGAAAAACTGGGAACTAACTACGATTTATTCAACTACTATGGTGCAGAAGATGCAGAACGCGTAATCATCGCTATGGGATCTATCTGTGACGTAGCAGAAGAAGTAATTGATTACTTAACAGCAAAAGGTGAAAAGGTTGGTTTAATCAAAGTTCGTTTATATCGTCCTTGGGTATCTTCTGCATTATTAGATGTTATTCCTAAGACAGCTAAGAAGATCGCTGTTCTTGACCGTACAAAAGAGCCTGGAGCATTAGGAGATCCTTTATATCTTGATGTTGCTACAACTCTTAGAGAAGCAGGTCTTAACGATATCGTTCTTACAGCTGGACGTTACGGATTAGGTTCTAAAGATACTCCTCCTTCATCTGTATTTGCTATTTATAAAGAACTTGAAAAAGACGCTCCAAAGAGCCGTTTCACAATTGGTATCGTGGATGATGTTACAAACTTATCTTTACCAGAAGTTAAACCAGCTCCTATCACATCTGCTCCTGGTACAGTAGAGTGTAAGTTCTGGGGTCTTGGTGGAGACGGTACTGTAGGTGCTAACAAGAACTCTACAAAGATTATCGGTGACCACACAGATAAATACATTCAGGCATACTTCCAGTATGACTCCAAGAAGACAGGTGGTATTACAATTTCTCACCTTCGTTTTGGTGACAATCCAATCAGAAGCCCATACTACATTAACCAGGCTGACTTCGTAGCATGTCACAACCCATCTTATGTAGTTAAAGGTTACAAGATGGTTCAGGATGTTAAACCAGGCGGAATCTTCATGATTAACTGCCAGTGGTCTGATGAAGAATTAGATCATCATATGCCTGCAGCAGCTAAGAAGTATATTGCTGACAACAACATTCAGTTATACACAATCAACGCGATTGATAAGGCTATCGAGATTGGTATGGGTAAACGTACTAACACAATCTTACAGTCCGCATTCTTCAAATTAGCGAACATCATGCCTATCGACGAAGCAGTAGAATTCATGAAAGCAGCAGCTAAGAAGTCCTACAGCAAGAAGGGTGACGCTGTTGTAGAGATGAACTACAAAGCTATCGACGCTGGTGTAGATGCTGTTCATAAAGTAGAGATTCCAGCTTCCTGGTCTAACCCAGCTGCTGATGCTCCTGCTAAAGAACTTACAGGACGTCCAGAGACAGTTAAGATGGTTAAGGAAATGATGGAACCTATCGGAATCATGGATGGTGACAGCCTGCCAGTATCTACATTCGTAGACAACGCTGACGGACAGTTCGAACTTGGTGCTTCCGCATACGAAAAACGTGGTACTGCTGTATCTGTTCCAGAATGGAATCCAGAAGCTTGTATCCAGTGTAACCAGTGTGCGTTTGTATGTTCCCATGCTACAATTCGTCCTTTCTTAGTAAGCGAAGACGAAATTAAGGCAGCTCCTGACAACATGAAAGTTGCAGATACAAAGCCAAAGGCAAGCGAATACAAATTTACAATGAGCGTATCTCCATTAGACTGTATGGGATGTGGTGAGTGTATCACAGTTTGTCCTGCTGCAGCTAAGGGCGCATTAAAGATGGTTCCACAGGAAAGCCAGGCAGCAGAACAGCCAGTATTCGATTACTTAGTTGCAACTGTTGGAAGAAAACCAGGTGCTCCTGCAGATACTACAGTTAAGGGATCTCAGTTCAACCAGCCATTACTTGAGTTCTCCGGATCTTGTGCAGGATGTGCAGAGACATCTTACGCTCGTCTGATTACTCAGTTATTCGGAGAGCATATGTACATCTCCAACGCAACAGGATGTTCATCCATCTGGGGTGGTCCTGCAGCAACAGCTCCATATACAGTAAACAAAGATTCCAAACAGGGACCAGCTTGGGCAAACTCCTTATTCGAGGATAACGCAGAGCACGGCTTTGGTATGTATCTTGGACAGAAGACTTTACGTGACCAGGCTATCGCTAAATTAGAGAAGATGGCAGCATCCGATAAAGCATCCGATGAATTTAAAGCAGCATTTGCTAAGTTCATGGAAACAAAAGACAATACAAAAGAAAATACACCTGATGCTCAGGCATTAATCGCTGAGGTAGAAAAAGCAGCAGCAGCTGGATGCCCAGATGCAGCAGAAGTATTAGAGAAGAAACAGTATCTCGCTAAGAAGTCCGTATGGATCTTCGGTGGTGACGGATGGGCATATGATATCGGTTTCGGTGGATTAGACCATGTATTAGCTTCCGGTGAGAACGTAAACGTTATGGTATTCGATACTGAGATGTACTCCAACACAGGTGGACAGGCTTCTAAAGCTTCTAACATCGGTGAGGTTTGTCAGTTCGCAGCAGCTGGTAAAGAAATCAGCAAGAAGAGCCTTGCAGAGATCGCTATGAGCTACGGATACGTATACGTTGCACAGATTGCTCTTGGTGCTAACCCTAACCAGGCAGTTAAATGTCTTGCAGAAGCAGAAGCTTACAACGGACCATCCCTGATCATCGGATACGCTCCATGTGAACTTCACGGTATCGCTAAGGGTGGTATGAACCACTGCCAGGATGAGATGAAGAAAGCCGTTAAGGCTGGTTACTGGAACCTCTTCTCCTTCGACCCAGCTAAGAAAGCTGAAGGAAAGAATCCATTCACATTAACATCTAAAGAAGGCGATGGATCATATCAGGAATTCTTAAATAACGAATCCCGTTACACTCGTCTGATTAAGCCATTCCCAGAAAGAGCTGAAAGACTCTTCAACGAATCTGAGAAGGTTGCTAAGGCTCGTTACGAGCACCTGCAGAGACTCGTTGAGCTTTATAAATAATAAAGCCTGAACTGGTCAGTCAGATTAGTTACAAAAGATAAAACTTTATAAAATACAAAAGAGAAGCCGTGTGCTAGCTATGCTGGTGCATGGCTTCTTCTTGTGTGTTGAAAAAAAGAAGGGAATTGTATTATAATAAATCATAACAAATTAATGACTGATAGATGTACTGACAATGGTTTTGAAGAGGGACAGGAATGCTATATAAAGAAGATTTTGGAGAAGGAAAAAATATAGAATTTAAAAGAGAGATACCGAAAAGACATGAGAAGTTATTAAAAGATGTTATTGCTTTTTCCAATTCTACGGGGGGTAAAATTTTTATTGGAATTGAGGATAAGACGAATGAAGTTATTGGGATTGGAGAGAAGAATCCATTTAGATTAGCAGATGATATTTCAAATATGATATTTGACAGCTGCACTCCAATAATTGATCCGGAAATTACAATACAGACATTAGAAGGAAGAACAGTTGTTGTTGTAGAAGTTTTTCCAAGACGTATGCGTCCTTATTATCTCAAGTCATTTGGGAGGGTGCGATTGTATAAAGACAACATTGAGGTTTTAAAAGAAAGTTCCCGATAATCTGGCATACTAGCTGCCAGATATGAGAACCCTAGAAATTCC
>QWCY01006567.1_pt1 | contig 10116 bp, 8 predicted proteins | sample 1972631 | NCBI WGS metagenome assembly QWCY01 (sample SAMN09866696, study PRJNA288562) | Human gut metagenome isolate pre1_stool, whole genome shotgun sequencing... | isolation source: gut | host: Homo sapiens | place: USA: California
CATAGCCATTGACGATCTGCTCCAGCTCCTCACGGCTGTGCGTACCGCCATCACGCTTTTTTGCGATCAGATCATAAACGCGCATCGTATCACGCTCCTCGTTTTTTCAATAGTACGACATTGTAAGATATAGTATAGCAAAATTCCAAACAAAAGCAAGTATTATTCTGTAAACTTTGCCCAATTTTAAACCAAAAAGGGCGCAGCCGCCCGGAAAAGCAGCTGCGTCCTTGTTTTGGGAACACAAATCGTCGTTTTAGCGGGACCCCTTGTCGTAGGGGATGCCCTCTGCCTTGGGTGCCATGCTGTTCTTGGAGGTAAACGCCAGAATGATCATGGACGCCACGAACGGCATCATGTTGTAGATGTTGCTGGACCAGTGCAGCTGTGCCAGGAAGGTGGAGTCTGCAATGTTTGCCAGACTCTTGAACACAGCAAAGAACATGGCTGCGCCAAAGATGTTGAAGGGCTTCCACTGGCCAAAGATCATAACAGCCATGGCAAGGAAGCCTGCGCCGGCCACGCCCACCTCAAAGTTCCAGGTCTGCACCGGGGGCACAATGTAGGCCATACCGCCGATCGCACCCAGTGCACCGGAAATGACAACACCGGCATAACGCATCTTGTAGACATTGATGCCCACAGAGTCCGCTGCCTGCGGATGCTCGCCGCAGGCACGCAGGCGCAGGCCAAAGCGGGTCTTGTACAGCACTACATAGCTGATGATCAGCAGAATGATGCCCAGCGGCACAAAAATGCTCAGTTCCAGCCCGCCGATGCTGAACAGGAAGGGCTTGTTGGCGTAGTTCAGCTTTGCACTGCCGCTCTCGCTGAAATACTTGGCAATGACCACCGCGATGGCCGTGGCCAGCAGGTTCAGGGCCGTGCCGCCGATAGTCTGATCCGCCTTCAGGTTGATGGAGGCAAAGGCCAGCAGCAGACTGTACACCATACCGGCCAGTGCCGCCACCAGAACAGAGATCAGCACCACGAGGAAGACCGGCATTTCGGCAGGCAGCATGGTCAGGGTGAGAACACCCGCCACACCGCCAATGACCATGATGCCTTCCAGTGCAATGTTGATGATGCCGGAGTGCTCACTGAACATACCGCCCAGTGCCACCAGCATCAGAACGATGCCATACAGCAGCGTATATTTGATCAGAAGCAGCATATCACTTGCCCTCCTTTTCGGTTGCAGATTTTGCAGGAGCAGCAGGCTCTGCGTTCACATTGGTTTTATCGGCATTCTTGAACAGCAGTGCGTGGATCTTGCCGCGGAACAGCATGGAGAATGCACACAGGTAGATGATGATACCGCTGATCAGGTCCGAGATCTCAGTGGGGTAATACTTGGTGGAAAGGAAGGAGCCGCCCACCGAGATATGGGAAATGAAGATTGCCGAGAAAATGGTGCCAATGGGGTTGGAGCTTGCCAGCAGTGCAACGGAAATGCCGTTGAAGCCCATTGTCGGCAGGCTGGTGGAGTTCAGCGGGTTCCACTGGGACACATTGGACAGATAGTACAGGCCCGCACCAAAACCGGCCAGTGCACCGGCAATGGCCATGGAGAGGATGATGTTCTTCTTCTCGTTGATGCCGGCGTAGCGGGCAGCGCTCTTGTTCAGGCCCACAGCCTTGAGCTCGTAGCCGAAGGTGGTCTTGTTCAGCACCACCCAGATCAGAACTGCCACTGCTGCCGCCAGGAAGATGGCGATGGTGGTGCTGTTGGTCTGGAACAGCTTGTTCAGGCCGAAATCCGGGATGATGGACTGAGCGTAATCGGCGTTCTTGCTGATGTTGATGGTGCGGGTATTGCGCACATCGTACATGGGGCCGGTGCCGTTCTGGTAAATGAGCTCATTGACCAGATACAGGCCGATCCAGTTGAACATGATGGAGGTAATGACTTCGTTGATGTTGAAGTAGGCCTTGAAGAAGCCGGGGATCGCACCCCAGATGCCGCCCAGAATGGTGGCTGCAATCAGACAGACGAACCACGGCAGCTTGAGCATGATGGCGCAGTACAGAGCGCCGTAAGCGCCCAGCGTGTACTGACCCGCCGCACCGATGTTGAACAGGCCGGTCTTGAAGGCAAAGGCCACAGACAGACCGGTCATAATGAGGGGAGCCGCATTTGCCAGCTCCTTGCCGACACCGTAGGGTGCGTCATGGAAGCCGCCCTTCAGGATGCGCACAAAGCCGTCGCCCCATGCGTGAGCCGGGTTGATGGCCAGCAGCACCAGAAAACCGACCACAAGGCCGATCAGGATGCACAGCAGAGCAGCCAGCACACTGGTGATGGAGCTGTTCAGACTGCTGTGGGAAAGTTTTTTCTTGTTCATGTGTTATTTGCTCTCCTTTCCCTGCTTGCGTGCGCCTGCCATATACAGGCCCAGCTCCTGCACGGTGGTGGTCTTGGGGTCAAATTCGCCCACGACCTCGCCCTCGTACATCACAAGGATGCGGTCGGACAGGTTCATCACCTCGTCCAGCTCCAGACTGACCAGCAGCACGGCCGTACCCTTATCGCGCTCGGCCACGATCTGACGGTGGATGTATTCAATTGCACCAACGTCCAGACCGCGGGTGGGCTGGACTGCCACCAAGAGCTTCGGGTCCTTATCGATCTCGCGGGCAATGATGGCCTTCTGCTGGTTGCCGCCGGACATGCTGCGCACGGTGGTCAGGCTGCCCTGACCGCTGCGCACATCATACTGCGCGATCAGCTTATCGGAGTATTCGCGCACCTTATCACTGCGGATAAAGCCGCCCTTCTGGAACTCCGGCTGCCAGTAACGCTGCAGCACCATGTTATTTTCCAGACTGTAGTCCAGCACCAGACCGTGCTTGTGACGGTCCTCCGGGATGTGGCTCATGCCGTCCTTGGAGCGCTGACGGATGGTCTCATTGGTGATGTCCTTGCCGTCCAGCATGATCTTGCCGCTGCCGATCTTTTCCAGACCGGTCAGGCCGTAGACAAGCTCGGTCTGGCCGTTGCCCTCAATGCCTGCAAGGCAGACGATCTCGCCCGCGTGCACCTGAAAAGAGACATCCCGGACTGCGTCCTTCTTGTGCTGGGCATTGTGCATGGTGACGTTTTTCACATCCAGCACCACCCTGCCGGGGTCTGCGGGCTTTTTGTCCACCTGCAGCTGCACATCGCGGCCCACCATCATGCGGGAAAGCTCTTCCTTGGTGGTATCCTTGATGTCCACGGTACCCATGCATTTGCCCTTGCGCAGAACTGTGCAGCGGTCTGCCACAGCCATGATCTCGTTGAGCTTGTGGGTAATAAACAGGATGGACTTGCCCTCCTTCTTGAACCCGCGCATGATCTCCATCAGTTCGTCGATCTCCTGCGGGGTCAGCACTGCGGTAGGCTCGTCGAAGATCAGGATCTCGTTGTCGCGGTACAGCATCTTCAGGATCTCAACACGCTGCTGCATACCAACAGAGATATCGCTGATCAGTGCATCCGGGTCCACGCGCAGGCCGTACTTTTCGCTCAGGGCCATCACCTTTTTGCGTGCCTCGGCCTTCTGCAAAAAGCCCATCTTGTTGGGTTCCACCCCCAGAATGATGTTGTCCAGCACGCTGAAGCATTCCACCAGCTTGAAGTGCTGGTGCACCATGCCGATGCCCAGTGCGTTTGCATCATTTGGGTTGCGGATGACAACCTCCTTGCCGTTTTTGCGGATCTGACCAGCTTCCGGTTGGTACAGGCCAAACAGCACGCTCATCAGTGTACTTTTGCCGGCGCCGTTCTCGCCCAGCAGGGCATGTACCTCGCCTTTGCGCAGCTGCAGGGTGATATCGTCGTTTGCCTTGATTCCAGGGAACTCCTTGGTAATGTGGAGCATTTCGATCACAAAATCCTCTGCCAATCTGCTCACTCTCCTTTCGTGTCGTTTCGACACCGATACTTCTTTAAGTTCCATTATACCTGATTTGCGGCAATTTGCACATGTCTTTTTTGCTTTTTGGCAGAAAGCACAGACAATAGTATTACTTTTGTACTCTTTTCACGAAGAGTACGCTGCATTTTTCCCGCATTACGCCAATAGAAGACAGAAAAAAGCGGGACACCCCGTTACAGGATGCCCCGCTTTGAAAAGAACTATCGATCGTCCGCAGGCAGGCCTGCCGGACAACAGCTTACTGGATGTAGTTGACAGTGGTGAACTCGCTGACGGTGGGCTTGGTAGCGTCGTCGGAGCTGTTATCAACAGTGATCTCGCCGCTCTTAATCTTGCCCTTGACTTCCTCGTACTCGTCGGTGGTGAAGGACTCGAAGTTCCAGCTGTCTGCATCGGTGGGCAGGCCGATATAATCGCCGTCCTCCAGACCGAAGTTGCCATTGGAACCTGCGATGTCGTCCCAGCTGCCGGCATCGATATCAGCCAGAGCAGTGTTGACAGCCTCGGACAGGCCCTTCATAGCAGAGGTGATGAACGGGTTATAAGCGTAGGTGCCCTCTGCAACGCCGTTTGCACCGATGTAGTTCTGGTCAACGTCAACACCGATGACGTAGCCATTGTTCTTCAGAGCAGCCTCAACAGCGGAGGTGTAGATGCCGCCGCCGCAGGCAAAGACGACCTGAGTGCCGTTGGAGTACCAGCCCTCCATACGGGAGGTGATGTTTGCATCGCCGTAGAACTGGCCGCCGTAGAAGTAGTTGATCTCGATGTTCTGGCCCAGCTCAGCAGCAGCGGCATCAGCGCCCTGCACGAAGCCGTAGCCGTAACGGATAACAGCGGGAACAGCCATGCCGCCCAGGAAGCCCAGCTTGGTCTTGCCATCCTTTGCGATGGCGTAGCCTGCCAGATAGCCTGCCTGCTCCTCCTTGAAGGTGATGCAGTAGCAGTTAGCAGGGATAGCGTCGGTGCCGATATCGCCCTGAGTCACATCGATGGCGATGAACTTGACATCGGGATACTGGTCAGCAGCCCATGCCAGAGAAGCGCCGTACAGGTAGCCGACACAGACGATCACATCAGCGCCGTCGTTGACAGCCTGACGGATCATGGTCTCGCGGTCCTCATCGGAAGCGTCAGCCTCGGGAATGTAGTACTGGCAGTCATCGCCCATGTAGCCGGAAACAGCCGTCCAGCATGCCTGGTTGAAGCTCTCATCATCGATCGTGCCGGTATCGCAGGTCAGAGCGACCTTGACGATCTTCTCACCGCCCTCAGCAGCAGAGGAAGCAGTAGAAGCAGCAGCGGAAGAAGCGGTGCTGGTAGAAGAAGCGGAAGAACCGCCGCAAGCGGTCAGAGCAGCGGCAGCGGCAGCGGCACCAGCCACAGCCAGGAAATTACGACGAGAAATCATCATAATCAAACTCTCCTTTTATTTTTAATAAAATTGCGTCAAACAAATAAAATGCGCAGAACTGCACATTTACTGGCTCAAGTATAACGGCAAGCCGTGTCAGATGCAAGCAAATTCCGATTACAAAATCTTTACAATAATTTTGTAAGTTTTTATCAAAAGTAGTATTTATGCACAAATTTGCCGTAGTTCCGGCCATTTTCCGTGCACCCCCTGTGTTTTGCCTCACAATGCACGTATTGCCGTCACTTTATTGTCCTGCAGTGCACCTCTGCGTTTTTATCCCGTCACTTCACGGCACGGTTGCCCGCCACATTGGAGGGGCCAAAGCCGAAGGGCAGCAGTTCGTCCATGCTGCGCTCGATAAAGTCTTCCGGTGTCTTTGCCATGATAACGTTCAGTTCCGGCCCGCCGAATTCAAACAGAGCCTGGCGGCACACCCCGCAGGGAGAAGTGATCTGCTCGTTCACCTCGCCGCGGCGGCTGCCCACCACAGCAATGTCGGTGAACTCGGTCACACCCTCGGCCACCGCCTTGAACAGAGCCGTGCGCTCTGCACAGCTGGTGGGGGTAAAGGCAGCGTTCTCCACGTTGCAGCCGGTAAAAATGCGGCCATCCTTGGCGCGCAGGGCAGCGCCCACCATAAAATCGCTGTAGGGCACATAGGCTTTTTCCCGTGCAGCCAGTGCCATGCGGATGAGCTCCTTCTTTTCTTCCAGGGTCAGGTTTGTCATATCCGTCACTCCTTTTTTGGTTTTCAGGGGTCGAAAACAGCGCGGCAAGCCCTTTTGCAGGCAAACCGCGCTGAAATGCGTTTTTAACGCTTAGTATTCTGCACCCAGTGCTACCTTCATCATATCGGTAAAGCTCTTCTGGCGCTGTTCTGCCGTGGTGATTTCCGGCGAAACAAAGCTGTCGGAAATGGTCAGCAGGCAGGCAGCGTTCTTGCCCAGCACCTGTGCATTGGCAAACAGGGCAAAGCTCTCCATCTCCACGCACAGGCAGCCGCGCTCGTCGCGCAGCTTTTCCCAGTAGGTGGGCTTTGCATCGGAGGGCTGACGGTAGAACACATCCGAAGAGTGGATGTTTCCCTCGATGAGGGGGATGCCCTGCTTTGCGGCAGAAGCGCGCAGCTTGTCGTTCAGGCTCTGGCTGGGCAGGGTAATATTGCCGTCAAAGCCGCTCTGCACACGGGCATAGTTGCTCTCACTCACAGCACCGGCGGCCAGCACCACGTCAAACAGCTTGGCCTTGTCGGTATAGCTGCCGGCAGAGCCAATGCGGACGATGTTCTCTACATCGTAGAACTTGAACAGCTCATAGGAATAAATGCCAATGGACGGCATGCCCATGCCGCTGCCCATCACGCTGATGGGACGGCCCTCGTAAGTGCCGGTAAAGCCCAGCATGCCGCGCACGCCGGTCACCTGACGGACATCCTTGAGGAAGGTGTCCGCAATGAATTTTGCACGCAGAGGATCGCCCGGCATCAGGACGGTCTTTGCAAAGTCGCCTTTTTCAGCACTGATGTGAGGGGTAGACATAAGATCATCTCTCCTTTTCTGTTACATAATACAGCAGATGGGCCTTCTCCGGAGAAAAAGCCCTCTGCAAACTTACCTTTACCTATACTTTCTGCGGTTGAACACATTCTGCGGCGCGATGTAGCTGCCGTTGCGGCGGATCTCAAAGTGGCAGTGGTTGCCGCTGGAGCGTCCGGTGCTGCCCACATAGCCGATCAGCTGGCCCTGCTTGACCGTCTGACCAGAGTGCACCGCCAGCGACAGACAGTGCGCATACACCGTGGTGTAGCCGCTGCCGTGGCTGATGATGATGGAGTAGCCATAACCCGTACCGGCACCGGCCTTGTTGTAGCCGGCCTTGGTCACGGTGCCGCCCGCCGATGCGTAGATGGGCGTACCGGCAGCCGCACAGATATCCACACCCTTGTGGCTGCCGCCGTACCAGCGCGAGCAGTTCCGGTAGCCGGGCACCGGCCAGATGAACTGACCGCTGCCGGTGATGTAGCTGGTGCTGCTGGTCACCTTTTTGGTGCCCTTCACGATCTTTTCCGTGACAGGCTCCTGCACCACTTCCGTGCTCAGGATCTTCTGAGAAAGCTGGATGCCCTCGGTGTTATAAACACGCTGCGCCGTGATCTGACGCAGGCCGTTCACACCGTTCTGCACCGTTTTCTTGGTACCCACCGTGTACTCGTTGGAGGTGGTGGTCTCGGTGGTATAGGGGATCTCCTCCTGCCAGGTCTCCACCTTGGTGATGCGCACTTCCAGCGTAGCTTCCTGCTTGGTCACGATCAGCTCATCACCGGCCTGAATGTTAGATTTCTCGGTCAGAGGCGCGCCCTTGAAATTGGTATTCAGTTCGCACAGCTCACGGAAGGTGAGGTCGTTTTTCTGGGCGATGCTCCATAGCGTGTCTCCTGCGCCCACTGTGTAGATCTTTTCCTGCTGCTGCACACCGGAAAGTTCCTTTTCCACATCCGCTTCGTCTTGAAAGCTGTCGTTGAAGTAGATGCCGTTTTCCAGCGTGACTTCCTTGTTGAAGCCCACGGTCACGTTGGAGTTCTCAGGGTCCTCATAGGGTTCCAGCAGGCTGCTCAGGTAGCTCTGCAGGCTGACACCATCGCTGCACACTGCGGTCAGCTCACCATCCAGATACAGGGCCGTGCCCTCGCTGATCTCGTCGCTGGCGCTCTTCAGGATCGCGTCCGCCATCTCGTTTTCATCCATGGTCTTGTGGGCCACGGTAACGGTGTAGGTAGGCTCCACGGTCCACTTTGCATGGTCGGTGTCTGCGTAGTTGATACGCTCCTGCACCGCCTCACGGGCCGAGTTGAACACATCCTCATTGGCCACATAGCCGACGGTCTGGCCGTTCACCTGCACCTCCAGCGCATAAGGCTGGCGGACGGTATGGTTGAACACGGTCACCATAACGGCCAGTGCGCACACCGGCAGCACATACATGGCCATGCGCGGCAGTGTTTTCAGGTTGCGGCGCACGCCGCTGGTCAGGTAATGTACGCTGGCTTTGCAGGCTGCGGCAAAGCCTTTTTCTTTCCGCACCCGTTGGGCGTGCACCAGCAGCGAACCGCAGCCCCGGAAGAACAGCCAGATCGGGCCGAACAGGTCCCGGAACATCTGCGCTGCCCCCGGGAACGCCATTGCCGCAGCATTTGCCAGCAGTGTCGTAAATGCCTGCCACAGCCACAGCCAGCCGCTGCGCAGGCCGCGCCCAACGCGGACGAATCCATACTCTGTAGAATAGCCCAGTGCATACAGCGTCTCCCCGATGACTGGCACGGCAGAATTCTGGGCAAGCTTTCTGCCAAAATCATTCACATGATTCTGGGTTTTACGGCGCAGCCGGTGCCGGTGCAAAAGCCCCATGCATTGCAGCTGTGCCCAAAGGGAGCGCAGCCTCTGGCCGCGTTTCGGTTTTACCGGTGAAGCGGGCTGCTGCTCCTTTGTCTTGTCTTCGATCAAAAGGTTTTTCTCCTTCCTTGCCGCCAATGCACACACGGTGCCGGGATAAGACGGCGGCGGTCTTGGGCGCACATGCCCTTTCCAGCAGGCTCATGCACACAACATTCTTATTTTATTATACACCCTGCCGTCTTTGAAACAAGCATTGTCACAAAATTTGGGCGGTTCTTTCACTTACTTTTCACCAAAAAGCTGTTTCATATCCTGCGGCAGCGGGCTTTCCGCCGCAGCAGTCTTCCAGTTATTTCCATTTGCCGGGCATTCCACCCGGATTCCGCCCTCCACCGGGGTGTACACCGGCACCCGGAAGCTCTGCCTTGCACAGTGCAGCGCCTGCCGCCCAATGCGCTCCCGGCTCCCGCCGTAAAGGTCATCCCCAGCCAGCGGGTGGCCGATGGACGCAAAATGCACCCGGATCTGATGGGTGCGGCCCGTTACCGGCACACAGGCTGCAAGGCTCAGGCCGTTTTCTGCCTTTAATATGGTATACTCGGTACGGCTGGGCTTGCCGTCCGGGGTCACGCAGCGGCCAATGATGCTCTCCGCCTGACGGCCAATGGGCGCGTCGATCACGCCCGGACCCAGCGGCAGCTCTCCCTCCACAACGGCATAGTAGAGTTTTTCCACATTCCGGGCCAGCAGCGGCGCAGCATAGGCGTGCTTTGCAGCCAGAACAAGGCCGCTGGTATCCTTATCGATGCGGTTCACCGGGCGGAACACCGGGCTGATGCCCTGCTGCGCAGCCCATGCCGCATACCCGTTGGCAAGGGTATCGTAGGGGTAATTCAGGGTGGGGTGCACGGCCAGATGCGGCGGCTTTTCCAGCACCACTGCAAAGGCATCCTCATAGACCACGTTTACCGGGATCTCCGGCTGCGGGGCCACGCCTTCCCCTTCCGGCGGCAGCTCAAAGCTGACCGTCTGCCCCGGGTACACCCTGCGGTTGGCAAGGACAGGCTCTCCATCCGCAAAAAAGCCGCTGCCCCGGAACTTGACTGCACGGGCAAGGTCGGTAGAAACGGCACACTGGCGCAGAAAATTGCGCAGAAGCACTCCGTTTTGGGTCTGCGGCGTATCGGGCACCGTAAAAAACAGCCGCATATGCACCCACCTCCTGCGCAAAAAAACATAAAAATATATAAGATATTATATCAAAAAAGGCTTCTACTTGCAAATCCTGCTTTTTTATGGTATCATGAGGAACGGAAAACGAGTGGAACATACGGCGGCGGGGCGGCTTTGACCGCTCTGAGGAAAGTCCGGGCCTCACAGAGCACGG
>QWCY01006570.1_pt1 | contig 10112 bp, 9 predicted proteins | sample 1972631 | NCBI WGS metagenome assembly QWCY01 (sample SAMN09866696, study PRJNA288562) | Human gut metagenome isolate pre1_stool, whole genome shotgun sequencing... | isolation source: gut | host: Homo sapiens | place: USA: California
GGAAGACGAAGAGGCGATGCGGGTACAGTCAATTCTGCATCTTTCCGAAGCAGAAACTATGGCTATCACTCATTTTGAACGTGGAAATGCACTGATCTCTACCAATAACAATAATGTAACTGTTGAGTTTAAAGCCTCGGAACTGGAAAAAGAACTGATTACCACGGACAGAGAAGAACTGAAGCGGCTTTTGGAGCGGGAACGCCAGCACCAGGTTATGTCTGAAGCGGTCTAATACACAGGATTACTCACACTTTGAGTATTTACTGCTCGACCGTCAATACTGCCAGCTTACGAATCCTCACAATTACGCATGATTACGCAAAAGGAGGCTTTTATGCTTCCTTTTTATATAATATATATTTATGTATATATAGCAGATAAGAAAAAAAATTGTACCTATTACTCCATAGCGGACGATAAAGTTTGACCAAGCGATATCAGGAGTATCTAATTGATACACTCCTCCCTTTTGGGGATTATCTAATCCAAGTATAAAATTAAATCTATTGTCTGTATAATTTGAGTCATCTGTCATGAAACCTAATCCCCATACTGTACTCATTGTCTTTTCTACAACAACAAGATATCGCTCATAAAAATGTCCCATGCGATATAAAAAAGTAGATTCAGGGGATTCTTGAATATTTTCAACTTCTAAGAAATCTCCTGTTGCAACCTTGTTCATATCTTCTATTGTGCGTTCGTTAATATAATATCCACTTACAGTTAATAATAATAAGACAGTAACTCCTGCAATTATAATATTCCTTAGCGAATCGAATACATTTTTTTTCCATAGGTAACCAATACAGAGGATTGCAATAAAAATAAAAATAAGTGAACGAGACATAGAAAGTAGTAAAGTCATTATTGGAAGAAACATAGATACATATTTCCACCATTTTTTTAATGGATTACAAAAAATACCATAATAGGCATAGAAATAAACCATAAAAGGGATATTATAACAACGATATAATCCTCCCAATGGAAAATTAAAATCGGCACCTGTTAAAAGATCAAACCCTGTAAATACCTGTATGATATATAAACAACATTGAAATAGTAAGATAACAAAAAGTATGTTCAGTATCCTATCTATTTCAACTCTATTCAATCGTCGAAATATGAAATAGGAAAGTATTAATAAATGATGTCGACTTGTGCGTATGATTTCAGACCATGTAATATGATAATAAAAATGGCTCAAGAATTGTTCGAAAACTATAAATCCAAGCCATAAAACAATTGTAAGGGTTATCCCGTTTTTAGGTATAAAATTATCATATCTCATACATCCCCAGATAAATAGAATGCCAATATATACTATCGCAAAATCTTGAGATTTTATTCCTACTAAATCATCTGGAATCAATTGAAAATTATCAAAAAGAAAAAAGAAAAAAATCAGAATCGATAACTCTTTTTTTCCAGACATATATAAAGCAATTCCTATAATGAGTAGAGGTACTAATAACATACTATAATTTGTTGTAAAGTGAAACAATAAATTTATTGTCTAAGAAATAATGAGTTATATCATTTCTAGTAATAATAGTAAATCGCTTATATAATTTTAATGTTACTATCAAAATTAATACGATCACAAATAAAATCGAAATTAATTCATTGTTAATATATTGCTGAAGGTATCCTACTATAAAGTATCCTATTATAAGTATACATAAATTAATATAATTTCGCCAAACAGGGTGGTATTTTATACCTAGATATATATACTGATAATAAAGGCCTAATAAAAAACTTGCTAAATATGATAATATATTAGAAATAATAATAGTGTAAATTCCAAGGAAATTGTAGAGAATATAAAATGAAAATATATTAACTATTACTGATGACAATTGAATTATAATAGTTTTCTCTGGATGTCCTTTCGCCATTAAATACATATAAATAGGCAATGTCAATGGCGAGAGTATTAAGTAGGGTACTACAATACCACTGATAAATAAAGTGTAATTATAAATATCTGTTCGAAGCCACAATATAACAATATCTTTGCAAGACAATAAGAGTATGCTACATACAGGTATCACTAGGAATAAGGTCTTTAATGTCACCTCTTTTATTAAATAAGAAATGTTTTGTTTATCAGTTAATTGTGAAATATAAGGAAATAGAGGCTGCATAATTTTGCTGAACAGGCCTGTTACTTGCCCCCGTATCTTTAAAGCTATTTCAAAATAAGCTACTGCACTGATTCCAAAAACATTTGAAATGATAATCTTAAATAGAGGTTCATTTAAAAACGAAATAATTCCAGATGCATAAATTTTGCTTCCATATCTAACTTGCTTTTTTACATTTAAAGCTAAGTTTTTTAGACTATATTTTATACTGATTTTTCCCCAATAATAGAGAAAAAAACAAATTGCTGTTGTAAACCAGACTAGTGAAGCAACTAAAATAATTTTTCCTATTGTTTCTAAATGGTACCCCAATAATAAAACAACTATAGTTCCTAACCAATATATAACACTATATACTAACTGTAAAAAGTTACTTAAATAGATTCTTTGCAGACCATTTAGTACAGCAATAAACGGTTGTCCTATAAGAAGTATAACGTTTGCTATAAGCAATGAATAAAATAGACTTTTTGCTTGTTCATAGTAATTCAATGGTATTTCTAATATATCAATTAGTAGATAATGATGATATATATATATAACTATACTTATTGGTAATACTATAGAAAGGGTTAATCCTAATGAAGCTATAATATCTTTATTCGATTCATCACATTTTCCCTGTTCTGCGATATATTTTGTAAGGGAAACATCTAATCCTAAATTGGTGAATAAGTTAAGATTTCCGATAACTGACACTAATGCAAAAATGCCATATACCTCTGTTCCCAATTTATTTATAAAAATTGGGATACTAAAGAATGTCAATAACGCTGTAACAATCAATTGACAGACTCCACTAATAGAATTAGTTAGTACTACCTTTTTTCTAACCATTAGATTTTATGTACAATATATTCCTTTAAAGAAATATAGCAACCTCCCAATAACATAGCAAAAACGAGTGATACCATTAAAATATATGACATTCTGGGGCTTAGTGGCTCGTATAGAGAATAAGCTGGATCTATTATTTGACTTTTAGGAGTAGTCATGGATATTGTTAAATTATTCTCTTCTTTTTTTTGCAATAAAAACATATATAACTCTTGCTTAAGCAGTTGCTGTCTTTTAATACTGATAAACTCTCTTTCTTGTGTAGGAGCACCTTTTAAGCGTGAAGTATAATAGTCCTCCTGTACTTTCAAGTCTTTACGCATAAATGAAAAACCATTTTTTAAACTTCGTATGGTAGTTAGCATATTATCATGCATAGCGTTTATCTGTTCATTGATGATCTCAATAGTTGGATTGCTTTCATGTGTATTCTTTAATAATTTCATACGTTCTAACAATGCATCATTATAATTTTGTAGTCCTTCTAATACATTACGGTCACTCAGGCCTATATTGAGTGGAATCAATGCATATTTATTTTCTGGATCAAGCATGAACTTTTCAACCCAATCAATAATTGTATATTGGGTTTCTGCCTCTATTTGTTGTTTTTTAAATTCTCCACTATTTGCAAATATGGCTTTTACTTCAGCTTCAATATCAGTTAAATCATTTTTCTTTTTATAAGTCTCTATTTCTTTTTCTATATCGGTTAACTCTTCTGAAATAACATTTAATCTTCCATCTAAGAAAGTAATAGTATGAGTAGCCTGCTCACGTCTTTGTTCTATTCCAATATTATTATAGGTTTGTATTATAGTATTTAGAATATCCTTTCCTCTTATTATATCTTTATCTACTAATGATAAATTAATCATATTCGCTTTTTTGGTAACAAGATCTATTTCTACTTCTTTTTGTAGTTCTTCAGCTATACGCCCATAACTACTAAATTTTACTTTGATATCATAATTCTTACCAGCTACATAAAAGGGGGTATATGTTACAGCAAAATCTCCATAATCTGTATGTAAGTTAGCTGGTAATTTTTCAAATGTAATTTCTCCTCTTTTTTTCTTTAAAAATGAACCTGTATAAGCTTTAATTTTACCAGCTCCCGATTTATTTATTTCTATATCAAAATTGAGAATAGCCTGTAGTGTATCAGCTATGTCCTTAGTTGGAGTCAGCTTCACTGGAGAGTTGTGATAATATAATTTATTTATAGGAAAATGTTTAAGTATATAAATTTCATTAAGATTCAAATCCTTAACTGTTTGTCGGAATGTAGAATAAGAGCCTATTAGTTGTAATTCGTCATTAACACTTGTACTTCCTCCCAATAAACCTCCAAAAGGTATATTTTTCATCATAGCTGCTTGTATGCCAGACATTCCCGATGCTTCATCCTCTTTAACCATGATATTGGCCAATACCTGAAATGTTGGTTTGGTTAATTTATAAAGGACAAAACCACAACTTATACATAAAATAATAGATATAACAAATATGTACCAATATTTTAATCCGATTCTTAGTATGGGTTTAAAATCTATAAATTCATTCTTTGAAATGTTCTGATTATCCATAAATTCTTTTTATTTTACTAAAAGTGCAATAGTTAATGATGCTAAAACAGAAATGGCACTCACGACTGTGGAGGCAACAGAAATATTAAATTGAGCGTTTTGGCTGTATTTTGCATTTCCTTTTCGTGCTTTATTAGGTTCTACATAAATTATATCGTTTTGTTGCAGATAAAAATAAGGTGATGATAACATCTCGGAAGAAGTCAAATCAAAACGATGATACTCTTTTTTGCCGTTATTATCTCGAATTAAAACGACATTTGATCGTTCTCCATAAAGAGTAAGATCTCCTGCCATACCAATTGCGTCAAGAATAGAAACTCTTTCATTGGGCATTACTTGAGCACCTGGTTTATTAACTTCACCCAGTACAGAAACCTTAAAATTTATAATTTGAATGGTTACAATCGGAGATTTTGCATAAACAGAAATTTTATCTTTGAATATATCAACTAATTCATTTCGGGTTTTTCCTGCTACAGCTATTTTCCCTATTACTGGAAAGTCAATGTAGCCTTTACTGTCTACTAGATATGATTGGTCAGGAGTTTGTAAATTAAAAATCCCCACGGCATTGGGATCGATACTTGAAACGTATATTGATAATTGATCATCCGGACATATTTTAATCTCGTAATTAGCAATAGAATCAGTTAGTACATTGCGTTCCAAATCTTGAAAATAAGTAATTTTATTCTGGCTTGTTTTACATGAGGTTAACAGAATAATTGCAAGCATTACTGTGATCGTTTTTATCTTCATTCTTATAAGTAAGTATTAAATATATTATTATCTGTTTCAATTAACGGAAGAGTGGCCGGTTTTATTATAATTCTATTTATAAATATCTGTATATACAGATTCCCTGATTAAGTAACAGATTTTTTTTCTTTCTTACCTAAAATGCAGGGACAATATTTTAATGTTATAATAATTGGATAATAAAATATGAGAGTATATATTAAAGCTAATAGCATGCTTTGTGGTACAGATGATAAATCGATTACATGATTGGAGTAATTGATTAAAATAATGTGAAAACCTACAATTAATATGGTACCATTTGATAGTGTCTCTATTATATTAATTTTAAAGGAATTAAAATATTGACATAGAGAGAAAAGCCATATACTGCCCGATATGGCTGCGGAACAGAATAATAGTAAATTATTTCCAAAAGCATGATCATACATATAGGCAACGCCATTAAAACATGATATATAATATGTGACCAAACAAGACAATACCATAATGAAAAAATTGATAATGGGATGTATAACTAAAAAAAATCTGACTCTTTCAAATACAGTAGAATGATAATTGCGGACATTGTAACCAATGACAAAGAAAGGATACGCTAAAAAAAGATTTAATATAGAAAAAGGATAATCAATACTGAATAAATTGAGGAAATAATTAATAATAAGGAATGATAAGCAAAGTATTATATGGATTCTTCTGTTTTTTACTCTATCAAAAAGAAGGCGTATAAAGAATAAAATATAAATATACCAAATGGGGCCTCCTACACCTTCTATTGTATTCCAGGATTTATTGTTTAGGCCTAAAAGGATTGCCAGAACTTGTTTCAGTAAGAATGCCATGTTATCTTGAAAGTTTTGGGCATTATGTAAACTGAATCTTAAAAAATTGTAGAAAATAATTATAAAAGAAATACATAAATAGGGGACTAATAATGCACGCACATTATTCTTCCAAGATAGTTTTATTGCAGTAGAAGTTTTGTATAAGTATCCAGATATAATAAAAAAAACAGGTACATGAAATGTGAAAATAAAAGCTTTCAATCCAGTATTTTCTAATGGAAAATGTCCCAAAACGATAATATATATACCTATAACTTTAATCCAGTCTATCCAAATAATTCTATTATTCATTGCAAAATTATATTAATGTAAAATATGGTATTCCCTCTATTTTTGTATTATATTCTTTTCTTTTAATGTTTTTGGTACTCTTATATTGTTAAAAATATTACTAAGAAAATTTTCAATAATTAATTTTATTGGTTCGGTAATTACATTAATTATAGTATCAATAATGATACAAATTACTAATAGGAAGAATGCATATAATATTATTGACAATGAGGTGAAATTGAAATATAAATTAAAAAGATTAATTATATAGTTTCTGACTTCTATACTTTGTTCGGTTATTAAATAAACAGCTAAAACTTTAGATGAAAAAGAGTTAATAATCTTATTATAAAAATTATATTTAAAGAAAATAAAGAATAGCGATACGCTACCTAATGTGATGAAAGGATTATAATTGCTATGCCAGAAATCATATAAGTTACTTTTTCCTAAATATATAATTAAGTATGTTGCACAAATCTGTGAAATTATAAAAAGTAGGAAAATGATAATAGGATGTTTAATTTGTATTTTATATAAATTCATATATCTTCCTAATAAATATATATATAACAATATATATAAAGAGGAACCGTAATCTGCTGACAAGAATAGGGTAGTATAAATAAATAGAGAATAAACGATAAGAATGCATAAAAATGTTTTTTGACTAATCTTTTGGATACCTTCATTTATGAAAAATGAGAGTAAATATATTATAAAATAACCTTTTATGAACCACCAAGGACCTGCCATTGGAGATAGTCCCCAAAAAATATTTTTTAATCCAGTGTGGTAAATAAAATAGGTAATTAAAGAAAGGGAGATAAAATAGAATGCTGTTTGAAAATATAGTTTAAAACCACTTTTGAAAATAGGTTTAATTCCATAATATCCGGAAATAAACATGAAGCTGCTTACCCCTATGTGAGCTATGAAAAATAATAATAAAATGAAAAAGTTATTGGCTTCAGCTTCATTATAATTAAATGCGGTATTGAATCCAATTAAATGTAAAGAAGTTATTAGTAGCATAGAAATAATTCTTAAAATTTCTATACTACTATTTCTGTATTGTTTTTCCTTTACTTCCATTATTGCAAATTATTCATTGTATCTTAAATCATTATATTTCAGAATATTGGTTCTTCTTTTATGAAACATCTAAATACTCTCGTTTTTTTATTACAGTGGATAATTATTTTTTAATTATGGACTGTAATAATTAACAGTATTTATAATCGTAGTTTATATAAAAACGGCAAAAGCTAGTATTTATTATGCTTTAGTAGTATCTGTATTTTCTTGTTTCTGAATATCTAAATTACGCTAAGCTATTAATCTATGTATAAAATAAAAAGTGCCTTTTTCTGGCATATCTTCAATAAAACCACTAATTTTGCACTCATGATTGAATTGTCACAGCATATAGAAGTATTATTATTGGAGAATGATTGTGTAATTGTTCCCGGATTAGGAGGTTTTGTAGCTCATTATACGCCTGCGATACAAGTAGAAGAGAACGTGTTCCTCCCTCCTACCCGTACCATTGGTTTTAATCCGCAATTAAAGCTGAATGATGGGTTGTTGGTACAATCTTATATGGCTGTATATGATACGAACTTCTCAGATGCCTCCAAGATAGTCGAAGATGAGGTTTCAGAGTTGATCATTATGCTGCATAAAGAAGGTAAGGTTGATTTGGATAATGTTGGAGAAATCAGGTATACGATCCATGACACTTATGAGTTCATTCCTTATGATAATAAAATTACTACACCTTATTTATATGGGCTTGATTCTTTCGAAATGAAGGAACTGACCGTTTTACATCAGGAAAAAGAAAAGGTATTGGTTCCTGTTATTCAGGAAAGAAAGAAATCATATGAGATCAAGATCAATCGTGGGATGGTACGTAGTGCGGTGGCTATAGTGGCTGCGGTAGTACTATTCTTCTTCCTTTCCACTCCGGTTGAAAATACCTATGTAGAAAAAGATAATTACGCTCAATTGTTGCCGATTGATCTGTTTGAAAAAATAGAGGGAAAATCTATTGCGATGACTCCCGTTGTGGTGAATAAGGATGTGAAGCAGTCGGTAAAGGCTGTATCCGGTACTTCTAAAAAAACAGGGAAAAAGGTGACAAAACCTGTTGCAGTACGAGAGGTGAAGGTAACTCAGCCTGTTGCGGAAGAGGTACATAAAACGTCTGCTGCTGTACAATCAAACGAATCTCAATCGGTTCTGTCCTCTAAAGCTGTTGTAAAATCAAAACAGGCAGAAGGTAATTTTCATATAATTGTTGCCGGAGGTATTGGTGTAAAAGATGCAGAGGTAATGGCAGAACGATTGAAAGCCGAAGGATTTACAGGAGCGAAAGTTTTAAATAATGATGGCAAGATCCGTGTAAGTATAATGTCGTGTACAACTCGTGAAGAGGGTACAAAACAGCTTTTGAAGTTAAGAGAGAATGACACCTATAAAACAGCTTGGTTGCTGGTTAAGTAATACAAATCCCCCTATCCTTTAATATATGAAACGAGTTCGTTGTCCTAAGTGTGAGAATTATCTTTCTTTTGATGAAACTAAGTATACAGAAGGGCAATCTTTGGTATTTGTTTGTGAACACTGTGGTAAGCAGTTTAGTATTCGTTTGGGAAAGAGTAAAGTGAGAGAGACTCAAAAAGAAGAAATACTTGATGAAGAAGCTCATAAAAATGAATTCGGGTGTATTGTTGTTATTGAAAATGTATTTGGTTTCAAACAAGTAATACCTTTACAGGAAGGGGATAATGTTATTGGACGCCGTTGTGTGGGCACGATGATAAACACTCCTATCGAGACTGGTGATATGAGTATGGATCGTCGGCATTGTATTATTAATGTGAAACGAAATAAGCAGGGGGAACTGGTTTATACGCTTCGGGATGCTCCCAGTCTGACAGGTACTTTTCTAATGAATGAAATTTTAAATGATAAAGACCGTATTCGGATAGAAAATGGTGCTATCATAACGATTGGTGCTACTACTTTTATGCTTCGGGCTGCAGAATCAGAATAAGTACGTTTTATGACAAGTAAATTTCATTTGAGAAGCGATTTATATGCTGAATCGCCGATAATATTAACAGATAAGAAATAATGCTATTTTTCTGATACAAAAGTACGTATTCTTACATGTCAAAAGTACGTACTTTAGGGATATAAAATAACGTATTTAACAGTGTATTAAATACGTTATTTTGTTTTGGAGTAAAAGTATGCTCGAACAAACTCATCTTCAGTTTGTTCTTTGAGCATATAAAAATTCACTAAACCCTAACGAAAATGAAAGAGAAAAACAGAACATGGATTATTGTAGCCATTATTATAGCTGTATTATTGTTGGGCTATTGGGTTTTATCATCTCCCAGAGTGGAGAAAGATGTAAACCAACAGTCAAAAGAGGTTATTGAAGATCTTACTATTGACTAATTCGGGATATTCAGTAAATGTTCCTCTTTCTAATAAATTAAGAGAAAAGTTTTACTTTATGTGAGTTTTTCTCTTGATTTTTTTCGGTAAAGTCTTAAGTCTTCTCTCTTTTTCATAGAATATTATTTACATATTCTTGTTTTTTCCTTCCCACCCATGCATTATGTATATGTCTT
>QWCY01006579.1_pt1 | contig 10093 bp, 9 predicted proteins | sample 1972631 | NCBI WGS metagenome assembly QWCY01 (sample SAMN09866696, study PRJNA288562) | Human gut metagenome isolate pre1_stool, whole genome shotgun sequencing... | isolation source: gut | host: Homo sapiens | place: USA: California
AGACAGGAAGCTGCATAGCAAAAGCGACCAAGATTCCTCTTAGTCGCTTTGCATAGATTTTCTTTTGAATCTTTGTCTAACTTTTTGGGGTCAGTTCAAAGATAAAATATCAATCTTTATTTTTCAAATAGAAAATAGTATACAAATTTTTGAAGACCGTTTTGTCTGGTATCACGAAACACGTGATACTGCACAAAGCGGTCTTTTTTTGTTTCCGGCAGAGATGAAAAAGACTGCTTCAAAATACATTGCGGAGGAAGAATATGAAGAAGTTACATTTTAACAGCACACTGAATCACAAAGCATCGGATTACAAGCCTTGTGAAATCTGCGTGGAAAGGGTCGTCACGCTCTATGGCAGAAGCTTTGAGGAATTGAAAAATCATCTAATGCATGATGATCCGTACATCGTTGCATATCGTGACCTTATGTACACGGAGGGTGATACGGCACATTGTCTGTTGTTTGTGGACTATGACAGCGGCGATGGAGTACTGGTGGAGTCCGAAGGCAGCAATTACGCCAGAAAATCACAGTTTATCCCCAACGCAAGAGCACTGCTGGAGAGCAATGAAATGACCGCAGCTGAAACAAGGCTGCATAACGATTTGAAAAAAATTGCCGACAAAGTTGCGGAGCTTGCCCATTGTGGTGAAATAAGCCTCGCATTTGACGAACTGCTGGCAGAATCCGATCTGGATGTAAAATCCGTTCTGCGTGATGCGGTAACAGCAATGCTCCGAGAACGTGAGGACATTCAGATGGCAGAAAGTCAGTCCATCGAAGTTCCCTTTCAGCCGGATATCACGGTAGAAGCGAAACCGACACAGGAATTGACATTTTACTGTCCGCTAAAAATTGTCAGAGAATCGGAAGAACCTGATTACGAATGGGACGAGGAAGTTACAGAGGAAGATTTTGAGGAAATTCCGTCTGCATATGCCGAAGGCTGTGTGGATGAGATCAACGATTTTATTCGGAATTGCGAAGAACCGGATGAAGAACACCGTGGATTGATGGCTTACTATTACGATGATCCTGCCATTCGAGAAAAAGTTTTCTCGGCGATTCCATCCGTCAGAGATGTTAACGGCGAACTCGTAGGCGTATTTGAATGTGAAATTTCCGGCGAACTGACAGTAAGTGAACTGGAAGATTTACGCAGCTATCTCACTGGTCAGGCAAGCGATGGTTGGGGCGAAGGTCTTGAACAACACGGCGTTAAAACCGCTGATTTTGGCGAGATTTATGTAAGTTTTTGGAATGACAGCAACGACTGGTCGCTGCAGACAGAAGAAGAAATGGGATTGTCTCAGGCTGAGAAACACACGGAAGAACCCAGCATGGGCATGACGATGTGAAAGGAGCAGCTATGTTTTATAGCAGAGATAAAGTGGAACAACTCCGACAGAGGTATCCGGAAGGCACGAGGATTTGCCTTGACAGCATGGAAAATGATCCCCGACCGATTCCGTCAGGCACAAAGGGGACGGTAATTACAGTAGATGACGCCGGTCAATTATTCATGAAGTGGGACAACGGGTGTTCCCTTTCGCTAATCCCCGGCGAGGACAGATTCCATGTGATTCAGCCGGAAGAAAATTTGTCGGAGGAAATGCAAGAAACTGAGAATCCCTCAGAAGAACTTGAAATGCATATGTCTATGTAGGCGGTTTGATTTGAAAAAACTGAACTGTCTTTTTGCCCAAATGAAAGGAAAAGGTGAAAATGATTCGATATTTTGAAAGCTTCGCAGGCATCGGCGCATTCCGATCGGCATTTGAAAAAATGGGCGGATTTGAATGTGTAGGCTGGTGCGAAATCGACCGATATGCGCAAAAGGCTTATCGAGCCTTGTACGACACAGGAGGAGAAAAGTTTTATGAGGACATCACAAAAATCGATTACGGAGGTATGCCGGATTTTGATCTGCTCGTTGGCGGACCATGCTGCCAATCATTTAGTGTCGCAGGGCGCAGACTCGCTTTTGCGGACGACAGAGGAAACCTCTTTTTCAACTATATCCAAATCCTTGAAGCCAAGCGACCTCGCTATTTTATTGCTGAAAATGTACCCAATCTGTTGGGAATATCGCAGGGGGAATGCTACAGAATTATCCTTAAAAAGATTTCAGAACTGGGGTATCGTATGTGCTGGCGTGTGCTTAACAGCTCCGGTTTCGGAATACCACAGTCAAGACGAAGGCTGTTCCTTGTCGGATATCTTGGAGACAGATGTCCCGCCGAAATACTGGCTTTCGGAGGAAATGATGCGGAAAATTGCGGCAAAGGAAAAACTGAACAGCTGATCGGCGGCAGTCAGGGTTCGAGGGTGTATTCCGCAAACGGCATAGCGGTTACACAGTGCAGCGGTTCAGGCGGCATGGGAGGTAAAACAGGACTTTATTTTATAGACTGTAATCCAAGTCCTCAAATGACGGACGCAGCAAGATGTATTACTGCAAGGCAGAACAGCGGAATAAGTCATCACAGAGGTGAACATTCCGCTGTTTTTGTGGATGATGCGCCGAGAGCCATTCTCAATCCGTTTAAGGAGCATACCCGTCAGAACGGCAGAAGAATCAAAGAGCCCAACGAGCCGATGTTTACACTTACGGTGACAGACAGGCATGGAATTGTTCACAGAGGACGGATTCGTCGGCTTATGCCTGTGGAATGCTGGAAATTACAGGGGTTTCGCAAGGATCAATTTGAAAAGGTTGCGGCAACGGGAATGTCCGACGCTCAGCTTTACAAACAAGCCGGAAATTCGATTACGGTTGCGGTTGTTGAGGCAATTGCAAGAAATTTATTGAAATTTGACGAGGAGGCAAGCCGTGGAAAATATCATTAAAATTTTTGAGAGTGAAGAGTTTGGCAGAGTCAGGACAGTGATAAAAAACGGCGAACCGTGGTTTGTTGGAAAGGACGTTGCAGTTATTTTAGGGTACTTTGATGTCAACAAAGCTGTTGCAATGCATGTTGATAATGAAGATAAAAAACTCAACGACAAAACGTCGTCGAGTTTTGGTCAGCGTGGCGCAACGCTAATTAATGAAAGCGGTTTGTACAGCCTTATTCTATCAAGCAAAATGCCGAGAGCCAAAGAGTTTAAGCGATGGGTTACCGCAAATATTCTGCCCACTTTAAGACGCACCGGCGGCTACGTTGCCAACGAGGATATGTTCATCGAAAACTATCTCCCTTTTTTGGACGAGCCGTATCAAAATCTGTTCCGTTTGCAGATGATGGCGATTAACAAGCTAAACGAACGAATCTGCCACGACCAGACATTAGTGGAGTTTGCCAATCAGGTGTCAAACACAGAAAATCTGATTGACATGAACGCCATGGCAAAGCTTGCGGTGGAAGAAGATATCCCCATCGGCAGGAATCGGCTGTTCCGTTGGCTGCGGGAAAACGAGATATTGATGTCAGGAAATTTGCCGTATCAGAAGTACATCGACCGAGGGTATTTTGCGGTGAAGGAGTCCGTTTTTGAAACGGATTCTATGTGCAGAACTTATCAGCAGACGTTTGTTACTGGCAAGGGGCAGCAATACATCATTGGCAGACTGAAAAAAGAATTCTGCAATGAAATTTAACTGTTCAGGGGGGTGAAATTATGCTTGGATTTATCACAGGACTGCTTTTGGGCGGAACATTGGGTGCTGCAGTAATGGCGCTGTGCAATGCCGCCAAAAGTGCAGATGAGGAAATGGAAACGAAAATAAAGTAAGGTAAGGTCGTTTTGCCAGTGACGGAAGCTATTCTGTGATTTGCAAAGCGACTTTCTTTCTGTCATTGGCAAACGGCAGAAAGGCGTTACATGAATAGCTTTATGTCATGGGTAGGCGGCAAAAGGCACTCAGGGATGCCGTACTTGCAAGATTTCCGCCATATTATGAACGGTATATCGAGGTTTTCGGCGGTGCAGGCTGGGGGTTGTTTCACAAGCCGTCCGACAATGATTTTGAAATATTCAACGATTTCAACAGCAATCTGATCAACTTATATCGTTGTGTCAGGAACAAGCCGAACAAGCTGAAATACAAGCTGCAATACGTGCTGAATTCCCGTGAGGATTTTAACTGGATTGTAAGCTTACACAAGCGAGGATTATTTCCGAAATTTTGTGATATTGACCGTGCAGCGAAGTTTTACCAGCTGATTCGGTACAGTTACGCCGCCAGTCTGGACAGTTTTGCTTGTCAACCGCATTCCATGTGGAGTGATTTTCCGCAAATTGATATGGCGGCAAGGCGGCTGCAAAAGGTTGTCATTGAAAATCGTGATTTTGAAAAGCTCATCCGGCAGTATGACCGCCCGGTGAGCTTTTTCTATTGCGATCCGCCGTATTTTGCGACGGAGAATTATTACAAGGATGTGGGATTTACAAAGGCAGATCATATTCGGCTGAGGGATACATTACTACAGATTTCAGGAAAATTTTTAGTTTCCTACAACGACTGCCCGGAAATCAGGGAACTCTGGAACAGACCGGGCATTGCCATAGAGGAAATCAGCAGACTGAACAATCTGGTGCAGCGATATGAGGGCGGCTGCATGTACAATGAACTGTTGATTTCCAATTACGATACCAGCGAGAGAGCAAAAATGACAAGGCAACTCTCTCTTTTTTGACGATGATGGAGGAATTGATGTATGAAAAAAGTGATTTTTTCGCAGATTTTAGCCGGAAACGGTGTGACAAATTTCAGCGGGCTGTTTGACGAAAATGGCCTGCCGGTGCGTGTGGAACTGGAGAAAAATGCGGACGGCGTCGTCCTTACCGTTCTGCGCAGAGAATTATCGGAGGACGAACAGCAGGAAATCTGCATGGATTATGAACACTGCCAGGATTGTCCGCTGTGGGAACAATGCGATGCGGAGTGTGATGAAATATGATCCTTGATTGGTTCTGTACAAAAATTCGTTCGCCGACTTTTTCGGTAAGGTTCAGCAACAAAAAAACGCATTACAGCACGTATTTTCGTGCTTTTTGAAAGGAAGTTTGTATATGTTCAAAAACAAAATATTGAAAAAACTGGGTGCAGGTCTGATGGCAGGACTCTGCGCTTTTTCTATGCTGGGAACAAATTTCAATAGTTCGTTTGGTGCGAGTGCGGTAAGCAGTTCCACTGAAAATGTTGCATTTCCGTCCGCCGATACGGTTATCGCAAAAGCGGCAACCCTGCTGGGAACGCCTTACACCTTCGGGAACAAAGGTTATTCTGGTATCTACACCCAGGGCGCATATGCGCCGCTGTCCGTCAGCACGATTAACAGTCTTGGTATCGACTGTTCCGGACTTGTGTACTACACGCTGACCCAGCTGGGGTACAGTACATCGGGATTTTCGTGGAACAATCCCGTTCCTGTGGACACAGCACATTGGCTGACGGTCAGTGACAGCTGTACGATTACCTACGGCGGAAAGACTTCCAACATTGACATTGAAAAACAGAACGTCAAAACGGAGGAGCACCCCTACTGGGAATGCGCCGACGGCTCCACCATCACGGCTGGTTCGGTGGTTGTGGCGGAGACAAAAAACATCAACCATGCTTGGATTTACATGGGCGAATTCAATTCCCGAAACGATGTGGTATCCTATCTGAAAAGCATCGGCGTTCCGGAAAGTCTGATCACTTCATCAACAGTTGGTAGTGGAAATGGCAATGGCGGTACCCACTGGCGCATCGAATCCAATGGTTCCCAGGGCGTTGTCATCAACAACAATACGGACGGAAAAAGTGCAACCGCGCTGAATACTTCGGCTTTTCGTATCACGCAGAATGATGCAACCTTCCGTATCAAAAAGTGTCTCGATGGAACATCCCAAATTGTTGGTAAATCGACGGTTGACGGCAGCACGGCGAAGTACGGCGTTTACGCCGATTCTGCATGCAAAACTAAAGTCGGAGAAATTACGATTGGCGCAGATGGTACAGGTTCGATAAAGCTGCCTATGGGGAGTTATTACGTCAAGGAAATTTCTGCTCCGAAGGGCTATGCGCTGTCAACAAAAGTTTACGAACTGAAAGCCAATCAGACCGTGACCGTGTACGAGGACTATGAAACTGGCTCTATCAAAATCAACAAGACCTCTGAGGATAATGTTGTGAAAGATATCGAATTCAAGGTGACCGGTTCGGACGGAAGTTCGTATACGGAAAAGACCAATTCCAGCGGCGTTGCGGAATTTTCTGGACTGAAAGTGTACAATTCCAGTACAGGCAAGGCGATCACCTACACCGTTTCCGAAATCAATGTTGCCAGTCGTTATGAAACGCCAAAGGCACAGAACGTGACGCTGGCAAACGGCAATGTGGATTTAACAGTTAACCTGACTTTTATCAATGACCTGGTGAAGGGCAATCTCAAAATTAACAAGCAATCGGAGGACGGCGAAAACGGCGACCGTGAATTTACGATCGCAGGCGGCGGCAAAACTTATACCATAAAAACAGGCTCTGACGGCATTGCCATACTTTCTGACATTCCCGTCTATGACAGTAATAACGAAAAGATTGTCTACACCATTTCTGAGAAGAATGTGCCGATAAAATACGTTGTTCCTGCTGATCAGACGGCTACGCTGACGGCTGACGCTACCACAACGAAAACGTTCCAAAATGTGCTGAAAAAATTTACTGCCGAGGTTGTCAAAAAGGATGCAGAAACCGGTTCCGCACAGGGTGACGCCACACTTGCAGGAGCAGTTTACGGATTGTATCTGGATGGCGATCTTGTGGACACCTATACCACTGATTCGGAAGGATATTTCAAGACAAAGGAATATGTTTGCGGCAATTATACGCTTCAGGAAATCTCGCCGTCCGAAGGATATCTGCTGGATGAGACGGTGCATTCCGTTGGCGCAGAAGCCAAGAATTATACGGTGGAAAGCAATCTGATTCCCGTTGCCGTGACCGAGGATGTGGTAAAGGGAAACATCTCCATTTTGAAGCATTCTGATGATGGCAGCACGCAGATCGAAACACCGGAAGTCGGCGCTGAATTTGAGGTTTACCTCAAGAGTTCCGGCAGTTATGACAATGCTGCTGAAACAGAGCGCGACTATCTGACTTGTGATGAAAATGGATTTGCACAGACAAAAGATATGCCATACGGCGTGTACACGGTGCATCAGACAGCCAGTTGGGAAGGTACGGAGTTGATTGCGGATTTCGATGTGTACGTCAGTGAAAACGGCAAAACCTATGCCTTCCTTATGAACAACAGAGAATTTGAAAGCTATGTAAAAATCGTGAAAGTGGATTCCGAAACTGGAAATACCATTCCCTACGAGGGCGCAGGATTTGAGATTTACGATTCTAACGGCGAAAAGATTTCCATGTCCTACAGATATCCAACGCCAACCACAATAGACGTATTCTATACTAATTCCGAAGGCTATCTGATCACACCGGAAGTTCTTTCTTACGGAGAATACACGCTTGTGGAGGTTCAGGCTCCCTACGGGTATGTGCTGGACAGCACTCCTGTGTCCTTCACAATCTCCGCTGAAAATGCAGAGGAAGAAAACGCTTTGACAATCGTGAAAGTCAACAAGGAAAACATCGCTCAGAAAGGCAGAATCAGCGTTCAGAAAACCGGCGACAGCTTCGTGTCTGTTGCAGCGGCGTCCTCCGCTTACACAGATGAAAACGGCGAGATGATAGTAAATCCGACCACCTACACTCCCGTGTTTGCGAACGGAAATCTTTCCGGTGCAGTATTTCAGGTGATCGCCTCTGAGGATATTGTTACTCTTGACGGTACAATTCGTGCAAATGCAGGCGACGTTGTTGCCGAACTTAAAACCGATGAAAACGGCTATGCGGAAACAGATTTGCTCTACCTCGGAAAGTATGAGGTCAAGGAGATTACTGTGCCTTACGGATATGTTTTGAACAGTGAATCGCAGGTTGTGGAGCTTGTATACGCAGGGCAGGAAATCGCTGTTCTGGATACCGTAAATACGTCATTTGTCAATGATTATCAGGGTGTTGAGATCTCACTTTCTAAGGTTATGGAAAGTGATGAAACCTTCGGCATTTCGGCAGAAAACAGCGCAGTGAATGTCCGCTTCGGGCTGTTTGCAGCGGAAGAAATTGCTGCTGCTGACGGCTCTGTCATTCCTGCGGACGGTCTGATTGCAGATGTCTCACTGAATGAAAATATGACGGCTGTCATTGCAGAGAAAATCCCGTTTGGCAAGTATTATGTGCAGGAAATTGCCACAGACGAGCATTACGTTTTGAACGGCGAAAAGTATCTTGTGGACTTTGAATATATGGGACAGGAAGTCACAACAGTCAATATTGATTGCGGTCAGTTTGAAAATGAGCTGAAGCGTGGAAAAATCGAAGGAATCAAAGTGAATGAATCCGATGAACCGCTGGAAAATGCACTGTTTGGATTGTTCCAAACAGACTGTACAGAATTTGTGGAAAGCAATGCAATTATGACGGCAATCTCCGACGAAACCGGATATTTTGCATTTGATGAAGTTCCCTACGGCGAGTATATTGTCAAAGAAATTGAGGCTCCCACAGGCTACATTCTCAGTGAGGAAGGCTATCTCATGACAATTTCTGAGGACGGTGAAATTGTGGGAATCACAGCTGAAAACAAGCCGATTACCATTGAAATCTCCAAACAGGATGTGTATGGAGAAGAACTTTCCGGCGCAGAAATGGAGCTTATCAACAGCGATGAAGAAACGGTTGAAAAATGGACTTCCGACGGCAAAAACCATGTTGCTACGGAGCTTCCTGCCGGAGATTATACGCTGAAAGAAATCGCTGCACCGGACGGTTATGTGATTGCAACTGATATCAGTTTTACAGTCGACGTTTACGGCAATGTTACTGTAGAAAACGTAGACGCAATCGCTGTTTCGGAAGATGGTAATCCCCTGATTGTTATGGTTGACGACACCACAAAAGTGCGGATTTCCAAGCAGGATATCACCACTGGTGAGGAGCTTCCAGGCGCAAAGCTTCAGGTTATCGACAAGAATGGACTTCAACCAAAGAACCGCATTATTTGGAGGCGGTTCTCAAAGCTGGTGAAACCTACGCATTGCATGAAGTCATTGCACCGGACGGCTACGCTATTGCAAATGATGTGGAATTCACGGTGAATGCGGATGGCACAGTGACGGAAGTTGTCATGTACGATGATGCGGTTCCGGTGACAAAATCGACGCCCAATACCGGCGACAGCGGTCGGAATTCGCTGGCATATCTGATGCTTGCCGGAAGCGTCATCATTTTCGCAGCACTTGCCATCAGCAGAAAAAAGAAGCGCAGAAGTGAAAAGGCTGATAAAAACGTCGCTTTCTGCCTGGATTTTGTTGAGGTGGAACATGAAAACGAATAAGAAAAAAGCAATCCGCATGGGGCTGGCTGTGACCGCAGCTGCTCTCTTCTGGGGTGGAATGTATTTGCTGTTTGGAAGCGATGCTGCGCAGAAAATGGAGTGGAATCAGGTCAAGGATTATGCGCCGGATTCTGAGGTATGCGAGACGTTGGACGAAGCTGTGGCTGAAACCGGGAACATACCTGTTGTTGCTACAGCAACCACGCACATGCTGACAGCGCAAATTCAGCAAATGAATGCAAATTATGCTAACGCCATCGGCTGGATTTATGTGCCGGATACGCACATCAATTACCCCATCATGCAGTCGGAGGATAACGACTTTTATTTGCATCATGGGGCAGACGGCGGTTATTTGTATGCTGGTTCCATCTTTTTGGATTACCGCTGTAACGCTGATTTTTCGGGCGTTTCCAATATTTTATACGGTCACAATATGAGCAACCGTTCCATGTTTGCGGACGTGATAAATTTCACCGACAGAACATATTTTGACAGTCACCGCTATGGTTGGCTGACCACGGAAAATGATGTATATTGCGTGTGTTTTTTCGCAGTGGATGTAACGGAAAACACAGGCGAAATTTACAATACGGATTCCAGCTGGCGGACTGTCATGAGTGAGGCGGTAAATCGTGCGGTAATTTACGATGACATTGAAATTGCCGATACGGATCGTCTTCAACAATCCGGAATTGGCG
>QWCY01013316.1_pt1 | contig 10089 bp, 13 predicted proteins | sample 1972631 | NCBI WGS metagenome assembly QWCY01 (sample SAMN09866696, study PRJNA288562) | Human gut metagenome isolate pre1_stool, whole genome shotgun sequencing... | isolation source: gut | host: Homo sapiens | place: USA: California
AACGTTAAACATTTCACAATATGCAAGGCGAGTTTTGGGCAGTTTTTGGAATAAACGCTTATGCTGCCGCCTGCATAGGCACACTAGAAAGCTGGGCTTAAACCTGTAACCGGTATCCGCATGCTATGACAGTTTCCGATAAAGTAGTGGGACACAGGCTCAATGTGTTCAATGTATTCAACATGCTCAATGCAGTCAACAAAAGAAACACTTGAAGCCTCCCTGTAAATTCGCTATAATAAGTCCCATATGAAGCAGAAGCACAGAAGGGAAGAAGTATATGGAGATCATTGCAGTACTTGCAGAAGAATTAGGAATAAAAAAGCAGCAGGCAGAAGCAGCTGTAAAGCTGATCGATGAGGGAAATACGATCCCATTTATCGCAAGATACAGAAAAGAAGCAACCGGAGCATTGAACGATGAAGTACTCCGTAATTTATATGACAGATTAAATTACCTGAGAAATTTAGAGGAGAAAAAAGAACAGGTAATAAACAGTATAGAAGAACAAGGCAAACTGACAGAGGACTTAAAGGCGCAGATCTTAGCAGCCGAAACCATGGTAGTGGTAGACGATCCTTTGCAGATGACAGATCAGCCGCTTGAAGTGACAGCAGAAGAATATATCAATGCAGAAAAAGAAGTCAATACAGCAGAAGAAGCCATTGAAGGGGCAAAAGATATCATTGCAGAATTTATTTCCGATGAAGCAGATTACAGAATGTATATCCGTACACTGACCATGAAAAAAGGCAGGATCACATCTACGGCAAAAGATAAAGAAGCAGAATCTGTTTATGAAATGTATTATGAATTTGATGATGCATTGGCAAAATTAGCCGGACATCGTGTGCTGGCATTAAACCGTGGAGAAGCAGAAAAGATCCTGACGGTTAAGATCGAAGCACCGGAAGAAGATATTCTCCGTTATTTAGAAAAGAAAGTCATAAGCAGGGATAACCCTTATACAACATTAGTATTAAAAGATGTGATCGCAGACAGTTATAAACGTCTGATCGCTCCGGCGATCGAGCGTGAGATCCGCAATGATCTGACAGAAAAAGCGGAAGATGGTGCGATCAAGGTATTTGGCAAGAATTTAGAACAGTTACTGATGCAGCCTCCGATCGTAAACCAGACAGTGCTTGGCTGGGATCCGGCTTTTCGGACAGGATGTAAATTAGCAGTTGTCGATGCGACCGGAAAAGTTTTAGATACCGTTGTGATCTTTCCGACTGCACCGCAGAATAAGGTAGAAGAATCAAAAAAGATCTTAAAACGTCTGATCGAGAAATATAACATCACCCTGATTTCCGTCGGAAATGGTACGGCATCAAGGGAATCAGAAATGGTTATCGTGGATCTGTTAAAGGAAATCCCGCAGAAAGTACAGTACGTGATCGTCAATGAAGCCGGAGCGTCGGTATATTCGGCAAGTAAACTTGCTACCGAAGAATTCCCGAATTTTGATGTCGGACAGCGAAGCGCAGTATCGATCGCACGACGTTTGCAGGATCCATTGGCAGAATTAGTAAAGATCGATCCAAAATCGATCGGTGTCGGTCAGTACCAGCATGATATGAACCAGAAGAAGTTAGGCGAAGCATTAGGCGGTGTCGTTGAGGACTGCGTAAATAAAGTAGGTGTAGACTTAAATACAGCATCAGCATCCCTGTTAGAATATATTTCCGGTATCAGCAAGGCTATTGCAAAAAATATCGTGGCATACCGTGAAGAAAACGGCAGGTTTACTTCCCGTTCCCAGCTTTTAAAAGTGGCAAAATTAGGACCGAAAGCCTATGAACAGTGTGCAGGTTTTATGCGGATCACAGATGGAAAAAATCCGCTAGATGCTACAAGCGTCCACCCGGAAAGTTACGATGCAGCCGAACGTTTGTTAGAAAAGACCGGTTATATACCGGCAGATATCAGAGAAGGAAATTTAAAAGGTATTTCAAAAAAGATCACGGATATGAAGAAACTTGCAGCAGAACTTGAAGTAGGGGAGCTGACGTTAGAAGATATCGTAAAAGAATTAGAAAAGCCTGCAAGAGACCCAAGAGAAGATATGCCAAAACCGATCCTGCGCAGCGATGTATTAGAAATGAAAGATTTAACACCGGGAATGGTTTTAAAAGGAACAGTGCGTAATGTCATTGACTTTGGGGCATTTGTCGATATCGGTGTACATCAGGACGGACTGGTCCATATTTCACAGATGAGTGATAAATATATCAAGCATCCGTTAGAAGTTGTCAGTGTTGGAGATATTGTGGAAGTCAAAGTAATGAGTGTTGATCTGAAAAAGCAGAGGATCCAGCTTACGATGAAACTGAACGGATAAAGAAAGGAAGATATGATGAACGACCATACAATACAAAAGCCTGTGAATATACGTTATATGGCAGTAACAGCCATGTTGTCAGCTGTAGCATTTATTTTAATGTTTTTTGAGTTCTCAGTTCCATTTATGCCGGCATTTGTAAAACTTGATCTATCAGAGCTTCCGGCATTGATCGGAGCATTTTCAATGGGACCGCTGTGCGGAGTGCTGGTGTGTCTGGTAAAAAATCTCCTTCATGTTCTGATCACAACGACAGGCGGAGTAGGAGAACTTTCCAATTTTGTATTAGGAGCTGCCTTTGTATTACCGGCAGGATTTATTTATAAGAGAAAAAAGAGCAGAAAAACAGCAATCATCGGATCATTGACCGGAGCGGTTCTGATGGCACTGATCAGTGTGGTATCGAATTATTTTGTGATGTATCCGTTTTATACGGCGTTTTTGCCGATGGATGAGATCATTGCTATGTATCAGGCAATCTTTCCGGGAGTCAATGGTCTGTTAGAATGTCTGATCGTATTTAATATGCCATTTACATTCCTAAAGGGAATGATCAGTGTGGTCATCACATTTTTGATCTATAAACATATTTCACCGGTTTTAAAAGGGAAACAGAGATAAGTACAAAAAAGATCATGGGAGAAGAAATTCTTTCGCGGTCTTTTTTTATTCTGCATACTTTTCAGAAAAAGATGCATACTACTCACATTGAAATTTGAAAATTGCAAGCATAAGTATTACAAAAACAATCGGAAAAGGAAGTGAGTCGTATGAACCGGAAGATTTACAGAGTCTGTCTGTTTGTAGTCATTGGAATTGCCATAGGTTTTGGTATCTGGTATTACAGTTTTACGAAAAATCAGAATACCCAGCCGGAAGATGGGACATTTGTCTTAAATGAAATGACCAGAGGTGAAGTGGCATGAGTGCAAACGACGAAACGATTTATATAAAGATCGATCAGAACGTCTTAGTACATGACCGGAATGTAACACTTTCGGATATTGCATCGATTACAAGTTCAAATGAAGCCATGGTACGACAGTTAAAACAGAAAAAAGTATACAGCTTTCTGCCGGAATCTAAGACGGACAAAAAGATACAGAGAAAGATCTTTTCGATATTAGAGATTATTTCGCTGATCCAAAAAGACTATCCGCATGCAGAAGTGGAAAATCAGGGTGAAAAAGATTTTATCATAGAATATACCAAAGAAAGTCCCAAAAGAGGCTGGATAAACGTAAAAATTATCGTACTTTGTGTACTGATATTTTTCGGGGCAGCATTTACGATCATGTCATTTAATAATGATATCGGGATCACGGAATTATTTAAAACGTTTTATTATCAGGTGACCGGAGTAAAATCCGATGGCATGACAGAGTTAGAGGTCAGTTACTGCATCGGACTTGCGATTGGCATCATGGTCTTTTTTAATCATTTTGGCAAAAAGAAGATCACACCGGACCCAACTCCGATCCAGGTACAGCTTCGGAAATATGAACAGGATGTAGATATGACCTTTATTGAAAATGCTTCAAGAGGGGGAAAAGAAATCGATGTGGAGTAAGCATTTGTTATTAGGACTGACCGGACTGACCAGTGGACTTGCCGTATCAGCCGGAACATTTGCCTTAGTTGTCACACTTCGGATCATGCCGAGGATCATCGGCAAGAGCAATACCGCAGATCAGGTGATCCGGTATGAAAATATGATCATTGCGGGTGGGATCTTTGGAAATATCGTTACGGTATTTACAGATTTAAGGATTCCGTTAGGAAGTCCGTTTCTCATATTATATGGGTTGTGCTGCGGCATACAGGTAGGCTGTCTTGTCATGGCATTAGCAGAGATCATGGATGTATTTCCGATCATGTTCCGCCGCATGAACTTAAAAACAGGTATGGCATGGGTGATCACAGCAATGGCAGCAGGAAAGGCAGCAGGTGGGATTTATTATTTTTATCATCGGATGGGAAACTCCTAAAAATATGTATTTGACGGAAAATGGCAGGCAGAGTACAATAAAGGGCATGAAATCAGATTTTTGACAGGACAAAAGAGGGATAAGGATATGGTAACTTCAATCGCAAGGCAGAGTGTGATCATCAAATGTAATATGCAGGCATCTGTGTTACTCGGAAATTATGAGTTTTATTATGCAGCAGGCCTGTTTGGAAAGATCTGTGGAATCGGTATCGAAGAAGATATAAAACCGCAGGAATTAGCAGAAAAGATCGCACCGGAATTAAAGACATTTTCAGGAGAAGATGAAAAAGAACAATATCTGGTAAAAATGCTTTCAAACTATGAAGCATTAGAAGAATATGATGAGCAGATGAAAGAACTGCTTTTATGGGGGCTTCGCGAAGAGCATATGTTTCTGGTATCTTGATATATATAGGAAGAGAGGGAAAACCATTGGCAGAAAAAAAGAATATCGATAAACAGAAATTAGAGGAACAGAAGGCGTACAATGAATATGTAAAAGAAGTCACGCCTACCCATTCCCTGCCGAAAAATATGGCAAAAGCATTTTTGACAGGCGGGATCATCTGCGTGATCGGACAGGGAATTTTATCCTATTGTGCGAATATCGGACTGGATAAAGATACTTCAGGGAGCTGGTGCAGTCTGATACTGGTACTTTTAAGCGTCCTTCTGACAGGATTTAATATATATCCGAAGATCGCTGTTTTCGGAGGCGCAGGAGCACTTGTGCCGATCACCGGCTTTGCAAATTCAGTAGCGGCACCTTCCATCGAATTTAAGAAAGAAGGACAGGTCTTTGGAATAGGCTGTAAGATCTTTACGATTGCAGGACCTGTGATATTATATGGTATTTTTAGCTCGTGGTTGCTGGGGATCATTTACTGGCTGCTTCGGATATCCGGGATTTTTTAGGTGGAGTTTCAGGTAAAAGGAAACACATCTTATGAAAAAATAAAGATTTCTTTAAGTTTGCTGTTATGCTATTTACATGGGATAAGCAGTGAGGTATTCTGAACAAAGTACAAGAGAGTACTAAATTAAATGAAAGAAGGAAAATGAAAATGAAAAAGAAAATGATCACGATAGTAATGAGCATGATGATTGGTGCCGGATTGCTCGGAGGTTGTGGAAATAAAGATACAGCCCAGGAGAATGTTACAACAAGTGTCACCGAGGCACCTGAGAAGGAAGATGCTAAAACGAAAAGGAGATGACTGGAACAATTGACGAGATTAAGGACTTCCAGTTTGTTATCACGGACGATAAGGATACGCCATATAGTTTTACATTTGAAGAAAAGCCGGATGGATTAGAAGATGTCAGCAACGGAGATACTGTGACTGTAAAATATACAGGAACAATTTCTGAAGTAGATCCATTTAATGGAGAGGTCATATCTGTTGAAAAGACAAAATAAAAGATATGCAGTTATTGTATTAGCTGCATGTATGGTTTTTTCTTCTATAATGCTGGGTGGATGCGCAGGATCACTGAAGAAACAGAAGCTGCCGGCTGCAACTTATATGGGAGGAAACAATACGATTACAGAAATCTGCAAAGAACTTCGTTCAGCAGGTGTTTCGAATGTGGATATATTTCAGGAATGGGTGGCTGATTTTGCAGACTCTGCAGGGAAGAATGCAGAACTAAAGGATAGCTGGTCAGATCCGGAGAAGATGAAAGCAGATACCGGTAAATGTATGGATGGCTGGGAAACAAAACATGACTATTCAGATGCCGACTGCAGAATGACAGCTTTTCTCCTGCTGGATGGACTGCTTTGGGCACAAACAACAGAAGCCGGTTATAGCGGTACGTATTTAATGTTTGATACAGAAGCAATAGACAATGTAGACAGATATGAGGTCATAAAGCAGAATAAGGATATGTTTACTACACTATATGGAGAAAAGAGTGTTACAGATGAGAAACATCCTGAAAGGACATTTTCTGATAGCTGGGAGCAGTACGGATTCCAAATAGATAGTGACAGGATATCGCTTCTTAGCATAGCGATATATGATCCGGATTCTGATGTTATCTTTGTGGGACATACCGGTTTACTGATAAAGTACAGTGACTATTATCTTTTTGTAGAAAAGATTGCATTTGAACAGCCATATCAGGCAGTAAAGGTGCATAATATGGATGAATTGCTAAGTATCCTCTCGCTGCGGCCTGAGTATTTCGGAGAAGAGGGAGAAGCCGGGCCATTTGTATATCATAATGGAGAATATGTTGGAACATTAAAAAAGAATCATTAACAGGCTGTAAGAGTAATCATGCTGTTGCAGTAAAAAAAGCTCTCTGTGCAGTGCACAGGAGCTTTTTTATATACAGTTTATTTATTTGTGCTGTCTGCTGCGATCACAGACTGGATCTGCTCCATCAGAGCATCATAATTATCCTTATTATCAATCCCACCGAGCATTGGGTCACCTACGATATTACCGTTTCTGTCAACTAGTATCGTTGTAGGGAACGCCATGATTTCTGAGGCATATTTACCGGCAGCGGAGGAGGAGTCAATGGAAATATTGCGGTATTTTGCCCCCTGGCTTTCGAGAACGGAGGCAGCTTCTTTTATAGCATCTTTATTTTCATCGAAAGTTTCTGTGTTGATGCCGATTACTTCTCCACCCATTGATCTGATCGTATCATTTAATTCGTTAAGCTTGGATAACTCAGCAACACAAGGCTTGCATCCGGTGAACCAGAAATTAACGACTGTTACTGCATTACCGGAAAAAAGGCTGCTATCTACCGTATTACCGTCAAAATCCTGACCGGAAAAATTGCTGAATACAGATGCGGATTCTGAATTGCTTTCCTGGCTGCTGCTGTCAGATAGTGAGTTTTTCTGTTCAATCTCTGCTATTTCTTCATCGATTTTTCGTATACTCTCAATATCATCAGTGAGTGTTTTCAATTCATCGTCTGTGAATGAAGTTTTGTTTGATTCTACAGTATCAGCAAGATAATCAGCATAATTTCCGTTTGGATCAGCGTCACTTTTATCCATCATGGCAAACACCTTGTTCCATGCATCAGCGTGATCTGCAAACAGCTGATTTTCCTGCTGATATAAATCATCCAGCCTGGAATCAGATGCCTCTGTGGCGGTTGTAGTCTGCGTATCCTTAGGATCTGTTGCGGCAGTTTGTTTTCCGCCGCATGCTGTAAGTGATACTGCTATACAAAGTGTAAGAATAGAAATAAATGATAATTTTGTTTTCATAAGTAATCGCTCCTTTTAAAATAATGATTATGTAATAAGTTAAAATGTTATCGGTTGTCCTGCTTTTGACAGGATCTTCCCATAAACTGATAGCAGACTGCATCCTTCGGACAAGCCTTTATACAGGCTCCGCACCGTATGCATTCCGGATGATCCGGGGTCTTGCGCACGTCGACATCCATCTTACATACTTCGGAACATTTGCCACATCCGACACATTTACTGTTATCAACTGTAATATTGAGAAGGCTGACCTTATTAAATAATGAGTAGATTGCTCCAAGAGGACAGATCCATTTACAGAATGGTCTGTAAAATAAAATACTTAGAACAACTACTGAGATTAAAATAATACATTTGAAAGAAAAAAGCTTTCCCAGAGCAGAACGGATAGCAGCATTTCCGATAGAGAGCGGTATAGCACCCTCTAAAACACCTTGTGGACAAATATATTTACAGAAGAACGGATCTCCCATTCCTATGGAGTTCGTGGCCAGCATCGGTAGAAGTATAACGAAAACAATAAGAATGATATATTTCAGGTATCTAAGTGGTTTTAGTCTGGCTGTGGAAAATTTCTTTCCCGGGATCTTATGAAGCAGATCCTGAAACCATCCAAATGGGCACAAGAAACCACATATAAATCTTCCGAGTGTCACACCGAATAAAATAAAAAATCCGGTTATGTAGTATGAAAATTTAAATTTGGATGATCCGATCACTGCCTGAAAGGCACCTATGGGACATGCTCCTGCTGCGGCAGGGCAGGAATAACAGTTTAGTCCGGGTACGCATACGGTTTTAGCATTTCCCTGATATATTTTGCCCTTAAATAAATTAGGAATATGGATATTAGTCAGCAGTGTTGCTGCAGCCTGTATCCAACCACGTAGTTTTGCTGTTTTTTTTGATAGTATATTCTTTTTCTTATCCAATTCCGACACACTCCAGACATAATTTTATTGCTTTGCCAAGCACGGCAGCCGCTTCACCTCTGACTGCACCATAGCTTATCATGGTGATACCCAGGATGAGCAGGGCAATTTGATATGTTTTTTTACATTTTAACATATGGATGCTCCTTTTCTGTTGTATTATTGACCAGCTGATACAGGTATTATACAATATATGTTGTAAAATTATTGTTAAGAAACAGGGGGAAAATTTTGAGATTATTAATTGTTGAGGATGAAAAACAAATATGTGACATGGTTGCAAAAAGCCTGTATGCTGCCGGGTATGAGGTAGATACCTGTTATGATGGGGAAGAAGCTCTTGAATGCATTCTGTCGGAGGATTATGATCTGGTTGTTTTGGATCTGAACCTGCCGGGCATGGATGGGATGGAGATCCTTAAGGAACTCAGGCGGTACAATGATGAGACTAAAGTGATCATATTATCTGCAAGAGGACAGGTCGCAGATAAGGTGGAAGGGCTGGATGCAGGAGCGAATGATTATATGGAAAAACCATTTCATCTGCAGGAGCTTGAGGCACGTATCAGAAGTCTGACAAGAAGGAAATTTGTGCAGAAGGACGTCTGTCTGGAATGCGGAGAAATAAAGTTTGATACGATGAAACGTGAGGCATATGCAAAGGAAGAAGCTGTTCCGCTGACAAGAAAAGAAAATGGCATTTTGGAATATTTACTGATCAATCAGGGAAGACCGGTAAGCCAGGAGGAACTGATAGAGCATGTATGGGATGCTTCGGCAGACAGTTTTAGTGGAGCAGTCAGGGTACATATGTCTTCACTTAGAAGAAAGCTTAAGTCGAAGCTTGGCTACGACCCCATTCTGAACAAAGTGGGAGAAGGCTATCAAATACGGGAGGAGTCTGACAGATGAGAAGAATGTCACTGCAGTGGAGGATTACATGTATAACTGCATTGTGTATTGCCGTGATATGCGGATGCCTGACTATGTTTGTCTATCAAAACGGTGTGTATTACATTGATTCCCTGCAGGATGCTGTAGAGTCTCAGGGAGATGATGATGGGAACGAATCCGATGCAATATATATCAGCATTCCGGATGATAAGTGGGATGAATTTACAAATGAGTTTTCAGTCCAGGTGTACAATAATAAGGCTGACTATAAAAGAAACAGTTTGATAATTTCGGTTTTACTGGCACTTTTAGGTGGAGTTGCTGCCTATTTTATCAGTGGGCATGCACTCAGACCGATCAGGGAACTCTCCGATAAAATTGAAGAAGTGCAGGCTCAAAATCTGTCTGATTCACGAATAGAGGAAAATAACGTTAAGGAACTGAACCAGCTTAGTATTTCATATAATAAGATGCTTGAACGTCTGTCGGATGCATTTGAGATACAGAGACAGTTTACGGCAAATGCAGCACATGAGCTTCGCACCCCATTAGCACTAATGCAGGTGCAGCTTGATCTGTACAATTCTACCGGGCATCCGGGAAATGATGCAGATACATTACAGACGATCAGGATGATCACGGAACAAAATGATAAATTAAGCAGGATGGTAAAGGCACTTCTTGA
>QWCY01006585.1_pt1 | contig 10083 bp, 9 predicted proteins | sample 1972631 | NCBI WGS metagenome assembly QWCY01 (sample SAMN09866696, study PRJNA288562) | Human gut metagenome isolate pre1_stool, whole genome shotgun sequencing... | isolation source: gut | host: Homo sapiens | place: USA: California
TCGGTTCATCCCCGCTTACGCGGGGAACTCACTTAAAGACGGTATAAATCCGTCTATTCATACTTTAGGCATTTAATCGAAATTTTTAAAGAGCATTAACTAACGAATTAAGACGACGGTATAAACGAAACCAAGCGAAGACCGTCCATCTCAACCGGGATTCGTCTATTTTTACCAAAGGTTAGAAAATCAAATCCAGTTTCATTGTTCGTCGCCCATGCCATGACGACGTTCCCATCCTCACAGAGGAGCGTCATTTGATTCCAAATCATTTCTCTCACTCTCCTAGAAACATCTCCCACGTATACACCAGCTCGAACTTCCAACAGCCAGATCGCTAATCTGCCTCTTAACCTTGGAGGAACGTTCTCTGTAACTACGACCACCATTGTCATTAGCCTTTTCCTCTATGACCTGGGTCTCCGAGCGTATCAGGTTCAGGAATCGCCGGTGCCCACATATCTTTATCAGGTTTAGGAGGCTCGATTCCTCCCGCAGCCAAAACATTTTCGATCATGGGAATGATTCGTTCAGTCAGTTTGGTCCTTCTAAAGATATCTCTGCAGGCCAGTCGAACAACTCTGTCCGGTTCGGGAGGCTTCTGCGCCGCTATCTCAAATGCTTTTGGAACTATGGCGTCAAACTTGATGATATCTGCGATGTCATACACAAACGATAGAGGTTTACCGCTGTGAATAAAACCGATTGCCGGCGCATAGCCTGCCGCCAAAACTGCAGCTTCTGTTATGCCGTACAAACAGGAGGTTGCAGCACTGATACAGCGATTCGCGATATCACCTTTTTCCCAATCTTTAGGATCATAACGACGGCCATGCCAAGTCACCCTATACTTCTGTGCCAGGAGCCTATAGGTTTCTTTAACTCTGAAGCCTTCTATGCCCATCAATTGTTGGACGGATAGATTTTTATCAGGCCGTTCCTTAAAGCGTAACTCGTACATTCTTTGAACAACCCTGAGCCTAAGTTCCTTATCCAAAGCCAGGCGCGCTTGATACAGCAATTTATCAGATCTGGCACCTCCCGGTTGACCGGATGAATACAGACGAACACCAGCTTCCCCGACCCAAACGAGAAGAGTTCCAACTACAGAGGCTAACTTGACCGCAGCATGGGAAACGCGCGTACCCGGCTCCAGCATGATGCAAGCCACAGATCCAACTGGAATATGCGTTCGGACTCCGTTCTGGTCAACCAGTACAAATGCTCCGTCTATCACATCTAGATGACCGTATCTCAAAAAAATCATCGAAATACGGTCCTTGAGCATGATCGGTCCAAGAGGAGGAATCACCAGGCCACCTGCCTTCTAATCAGCATGAGACCACACCCGAAAGCTTTCTCCTTCCCAAAGCCGATCAGGAGTTTTCTTAGAAATTTCTCAGGATCACAAATCTCTAAAACTCCGGAAAAATCCATGATAGAGAATGTGATTCGGTCTCCGTTTTTCCCATACACACACTTCCCTTGATAACTCTCCACATTTGATGAAATTAGGGAAAAGCCTGCTCCTGTCCCTTGCCTTTTTAACCATTCCGCTGCTTCTGCCTGTTGAAGTATTAGGAGATCCTGCCTTTCAAGCTGGGGTACCCTCTTCTTTAAGTCCATAAATAGGTCGTATCTTCTGCCTTTTCGACAAACCGTAGGATTGGCCCTCAAAGAAAAAATAAGGCGATCCCCTTTTCTAAGCTTTGGTTTAAATTCTTTTGTCTCTATCTGGAATAGATCGTTCTTCGTAGGAGCATTTTCAGAAAGAACATAGAATCTTAAGAAGCCCTGCCCCTCTTCTTCTCGGAAAAGGAATTTCCTTGTTTCGTCATCCGTGAAGAGCAGCCATACCCACTGGTGAAGAGCGTAGCTCCCTTTCGTTATTAATTCCTTTAGGCGTCCCGGAGGTAATTTCGCAAGGTCAAGGGTTATTCTGGAGTAGTACATTGCGAATCCTCCCTGTTTAACACTTCTCCGTAATTAATGGTTCTCTCCTCAAACAACCATTTAGTGCGGCTAAGCGGTACGTCTCTTCTTCTAATAATAAATTTCGGTTTGAGATCTTGACACTCTCCCTCCCAATAGCCATCTGCCTGGAGTTCCGGAAGATTGAGGCCCACCGAATTTAATTTCTCCTTAAATTTTTTAGAGCAGCTCCCTAAGACACCTTTGAGATCTCCGCTCATAATCTGAGGGCAAAAGGGCAAACCTGAAGGATTGCTCTTCCGGCCCAAATACGGTGTGAACGTCGGACGCTCCATATACTCTTTAAGTTCCTCTAGCGAATAGGGTGCCTGTGGCTTGGCTTTAACAGCTACAAGCCACCAAGAGTCGCTTAGATAATCTCGAGTAGAGAGTATCGTCTCGAGCTGTTCAGGGTTAGAGAGTTCCTCTTTACGAGTTAAATAAAGAATCTTCTTATTTTCTTTAGGAACCTGGACAGTATGAAAATCCTGAGCCCAAACGGGGTTTTCACTTCCGCAAATTACAAACTCATAGTTTGCTGCAAAGGCCCCATGCATTTTCTCCCGATCTCTCGTAATGCCCACAGCACCCTCAAGAATTCCCAGCAATGCTGATTTTGTGGGAATACCCAGCGTTTGCCTAACTCCGCCCGGAGCACACTCTCCCCACGACGCCATTGGCCCGAATAGTTGAAATATCAGAAATTGATCCATAACTCGCTCACTGACCAACGAATTCAAGCAATTCGGACATAGATCCCGACGGTTTTGTGACATCAAATTTCCTGAAAGCGGTTTGCTGTCCATAAACAGAGTTCAAATTTTCTCGGAATGTCTCCAACCTTGTGATCGCATCTGAGATCATGTTATTTCCGGAGATGGGATGGCAAACAGCAGCAGCCAAGGAACGAGGCTGGAATTCCCCTTTTTCAGCGAGCGCCCAAAGGGCATAACCTCTGCTGCCGAAGCTATTCTGCTTGCCGGTGGGAGGAGTTGTTAACGCCGCTTCTACCAAGGCAATAACCGCTTTTTTGGCCAGAGGTTCGTCTCCGTCAAGATTCTTAACGAGCAAATCGAAATCTAAACAGATATAGTTGTAAAAAACAGCAGATCCAAATGCTGTTTCGCCTAAGTGTCCGGCCCCTGCATCATCAGCCTCTTGCTTCAAATCATCGATCGCTGTAAAAAAATCGTCTTCAATAACAGAAGCGGATACTCCAATCGCATGAGCCACTTGGCAAGCAGCTTCTACATTAAATTTAGGCGAGCTTGCCAGCATTCTTCCGAACAAAGCGATATCCACAGCATGGTTCTTATTTTGGAAGATGGCTAATTCCTCTTCAGTTGGTTCCCTCTTTTCTTCAGAAAGACGCTTTGCAAGAACCCTAACTTTTTCCATCTCCTCAGGGCTAATATGGACGAGTTGCTCTGTTTCTGTATTTACAAGTGAACTGGAATCCTTATCCTTTTTTGCTTTGCCTAGTTTGTTGGCAATCTCAGCTGCCCACTTGACAGCTGTTTTCTGATCAACACCCCCGTCCATCATAATCTTTGCGGCTTCAGTGGCAATTCGGCAAGTTCTGATTCCGATGTGTTTTTTCAATTGCTCGGAGAAGACTTCAGAGGTTCGCCAGGCGCGCTTCAGACTCTGAGAGGAAATTCTAAGTCGAGTAGCACCGCCAAACATCACAGTTTTAGGAGCTCCAGTATCGTCTCGATTGAGATTAGCCGCGGGAAAGGCTGTTAAGAAATGAAGTTGAATAAAGTTGGACATTGTTCTTTCCTTAAAAATTACTCTTGATTGTTGTCATCTGACGCGCCGTAATAATCTAAACTCCAGCGAACCTGGATTAAATCTGTTGGGCGAATATCTTGACCTTTGTTGAAAGCCAACATTTGATTATCAGCGCACCACCTAAAAACATCGTCTGCCAGCGAAACTATGTTTAGTCTGCCATCAGCAAGCTTTACGGCTCGTCTTAACTCTCTAAACAACCCCTCTTCTGTTCTGACTGCTAATAGTCGGCGAAAACGCAGCTCGCTCATTACGGGTGCTCCGCCATTCTTCTGAGCCATCCGTTCGGCAAATGAGAGGGTGGGATCATTTTCCGATACATGAGACACAACGCCGGCAATGATAGCCAGAGCCGTAAAACGCCAAGCGGCTTTTCCTTCCCACAGAGGTTTTAACTTAAATAGCAAATCCCGGAATCCTGAGGATGTGTAAACATCCAGCAGCGAAGAGCATCTACGCAAACTAGCTCTCTGCTGCCGATCTTCTTCCAAATTGTTATGCCAGCTGTTCAGCTTATTGGCATACTCGGTTCCTCGAATAAAGCTCATTTCGCCTCCTTAGGAGTAGATTTTGATTTGGCATAAAGACTCGCCAATAAATTTTTTCTTGCTTCCGAACACTCTTTGTAATCTTTTGGATTCATCTGAGAGGAAAAAGTTCTGTCATCAAAAAAATTCAGTGCAAATCGATTTATGTTTTTTATAAAAGCGCTGAGTGATTCTGAGTCGGAGTTTTTCTCGTCTAGTTCCCTAATCAAACCTAAAAACAGATTTTGAGTAAGATTCCAAAACTCAACGTCCAAATAAGAACACTCACGATTTAATTTACTGAATGCTCTTTTCAGCCCAAGAAGAGTCCGTGCAGCCTTGTCTTGAGCAACCTGTAAGGAAGACTGCATTTCTTTTGACAATAATTGGGGAAGATGATGCTCATACCAGCATCGTACTTTCATGTTGTCGAAGTCGTACCCGAATCCCCAAAGGCCGTGTTTTGTTTCAGTACCAATGTGATGTTTGAAAGTTTCCACAACCAGCGCAGGAATTTCTTTTGTATCCTTGCGGGTTGTTTCCTCATTTAAACCGAGCCAATCCTTCCAAACCAAGCCGCCCGGCTGAAGCTTTACGGAATTTAACTCTCCGGGAGTTTTTAACTTACATCTGTAGGGTGTCAGGGGATGAACCCAACCAGAATAGTTGATCCCGTAGTTTTGTACTTTCATTTTTGAAAGCAGCTGATCACTTTCCTCTCCGCAAAAATCACACCTCCCTTCTTCCAGATCCTCAAAATCGATCCGTACTCGGCGAGGCATTCCCCAGTATGCCTGAAGAGGATTAACTTGTTCCGGAGTCGTCTCGCTCCCTTTAGCTTTGCTGGTCCTTGTTTTTCCCATCCAAGGAAAAACCGCCGCATCAAATTCTTTAGGTACGGGCAGATTCGACTCAAACTCCGGCATAACATTGGCCCATAACTTGCGCCAAAGAGGAACATTTCGGTCGCCTTTGTAACTGTGAAGTTCAATTAGAGTGGTAAGCGGACCGCCTCCGCGAAGGCCGGTACGATACCCTTGTCCTCCAGGGGGAGCATTTAACTGCAAAGAAAATAGAGCCATTGCTGCACAATGAGGACAAAATCTTTTTTCTCCGCGCTTAATAAAAAAGTCTTTATTATGTTTTATGGTGTTCTCACCCGGAGATTCCGGAAGAAGCGCGGCCAGAGGAACCGCTTCTCCTTCCAGCTGGTCAAAATCCTGCATGAATGAAGGGCTCTGGGGACCAAAAATAAACGCCGGCCCGACCTTAGAAAATGCCTTAGCTAGATCCGCTTTTTCTAATCCTTCTTCCCAGATATCAAACCACGCGTCTTCATCCTCCGGCGCCAGGGTTGTTTGGATGAGGCCAATTAAAAACTGCCACAGTGCTGTTTGAAAATCGGCCCTCTCAGCCGCAATGTCCACAATCTCTTCGTCTAATATTTCAAGAGGTGAGATTTTTCTGACGACACCTTTCCTGTCTCGGACCGGTATCCATTGCTCTGATATTAGTGATATTTGCGTCAATTACTCCTCCTGTTTTTTGTTGTTTCCGACAAGCCCTTCTCTGTCCGTATAAAAATCGCAATTCTCCTCGACGAGGAGTACAAGGGAATAGTCCTTATTTTTTTTATGTTCTCTGCACCAGTCCTCCAAGCAGTCTTCAGACAGACCAATGCAGGCATTTTTGTTTTTCTCCCACCAGCCTCTCCGAACGGATAGTCTGCTCGACTCCCACGCCTCCGGACCGTCTCCTCCTGAATAGGGGATAATTTTTCCATTCGTATTCTTTGCCAGCCATATGTTAACTGACTCTGATGCCAGTCGGGTAGAAACATCACCCGCGAAATAGCTATCGTCAATGTCATCCGAAACGCCTGAATTCCAATCAGCAGAGCTCAGATCTTCCTGGAAGCTCACCGATGAATAGCCCGCCGAGAAAACGATTAAATTATTTTTTGCCATTGACCTAGCGGAGTATTCTTTACCACGGTCTTCGAGTGCGCTATCTTGTAATCCACTAGGAATATCTAAGCCATTACCGTAGACGGATTCAATCAAAAGCCGTGCATTATCTGGGAGCTGGATAGTTCCTTGTTCTCTCAAGACTTTCTGAGTTAACCAAAGTCGCGCATGATTCGGATAAACGTAGGCACCTGCATGAAACATTGCCGAATACCAATCTTGTTGGGGAGATTCCGCCCATCTAGGGGCCAAAATATGAAGAACCGGAGTTCCCCTCTCATCCGCTCCAGTATCCTTTACTCTCCCAGAAGCATCTCGATTATGCCGGTGCAGACGGCCTGACCTTTGTACCAGCAGGTCTATCGGAGCCAAGTCCGAAATCAACTCATCAGCATCTATGTCCAGTGACTGTTCGATGACCTGAGTTGCGATGACGATTTTCCCCGCTCGTTCAGAAGAGCTGCGTTTGCCTAGTTCTGACACCGCCTGCTCTTCGATTCTCTGTCTGTCGCTAAATGCAAATCTACTGTGGAAAAGTAGGATTTTTTCCGGATCAATTTTTTTAGAAGAAAGTAATGATCGAAACGCCCGTAGAGCATCATCAATGGTATTCCGAATCCAAACCACGCTTTTGCCTGAAGATGCCTTCTCGATAATGTATTCGATGCACTGTTTCTCTGAGGAGAGCCATGAAACATCGATATTTCTCGGGCGATTCGAGAGAACAGGTATCGATTCAATACCGTTCGAATCGGCCTTTGTAAATAAGGGATAGCTTAACGTCTCAACATCCGAATCTTTTGACGGTTCGACTGACAAGACAGATTGAAAAGCAGATAAATATTGGGTCCTTTGCGTCTGAGACATGGTCGCCGACAGCAGAATTATCGGGGCACCGTAATAAGCCAAGACACTAATTAACTGCTCTAACTCTTTACCCATGTACGCGTCGTAGGCGTGAACCTCGTCGACAATAAATACCTTTTTCTCCAGCCCCAAAAGCCTTAAGTTGTTATGCCGAAACTGCAAGACACCCATCAGGGCTTGATCGATCGTGCCGACGCCTACATCCGCCAAAAGCGCCTTTTTGCTGCTTTCGGCAAACCAACTCGCACAACCTGCGTAAACAGGAGTTTCGTTGTTAAACTCTGAGGAACCTTTTAACAGGTTATCCCATATTTTGCTGGTAAAGCCTTCCATTAACCGGCTGCGGCTATGAGCGAGAATGAGGCTCGGTTTTGAGCCGGGTAAGTACAATTTACTCAGAACATCAACCAACCTGGAGTACATAGCATTTGCCGTCGCCATGGTTGGAAGAGCATAAAAAATCCCATTCGCCCTCCCACTGCTCATCAGTCTCTTAGCCAATGTTAATGCAGCCTCTGTTTTCCCCGACCCTGTCAAATCTTCCAAAATAAACAATTGGGCTCCGATTTTGTTGAGTTGAATTTCCGTTGATACCTCTTGCAGAGGAGAGGGTGTGTGGATATAAGGAAATAGAGATCGGATATTTTGAAACTCTGAAACCTTGGGTGAAGGTGGAAGAATAGCCAAGGCACGTTCAGCTTCTGACAGAGCCTTTTCCCAATACACCTTAAGCGGAAATTCCTCATCAACCCATTGAAAGAATTTCTCGTTAGAGCCGATCCAATCGCAAAGAACTACCAATCCGGAGATTACCCAGGAGTAATACTTAGTCCTATGCCTAACCTCCTTTTGTTTAAAACAAACTGGGATTTCCGCTAAGGGAAAAAGTTTCAATGCCTCTTCTAAATATTGGAATGCGTCTTTCTTATTTTGAGAAGTGAAATTATTTAGATTTTCTTTCAGTTTAGGAGGAACACCATGATGTCCTGTTGTAACAGATATCCAAATGTCTAGGATTCCAGCTTTTCTTCCTGTACCCAACTCGGACTTTGGCAAAACTTTTTCTAATTTCTCAGGCTCTTCAAAAATCTCTCTCCAGAAAGCGTAACCCAAAACATCGTGCCTAAAATTCTGGCAGACAAGTTCACGGCAATCTTCCTGACCGCCTACCCAAACCTCCCTTTGAAACGAGCAAGCAAACTTTCCTATGTCATGAGAACTAAGAAGCCAAGCAAAAAACTGCGCTCCGCTTTCTCCTTCCAGACCAACTTGTTTGAGAGTATCAGCAGCTCCAAACAAATTATTGGTTACCATCAAATAACCGACGGCTGCCACATCGAGTAGGTGGCAAGGGAGTAAATGAATCCGCCCAACTCCCGAGATGTGGTCTTTTCTATATTTTGCCCAGTAGCGCATAAAATCAAAAGGGTAATTGTTCTTACGACATCGTATTACACTTTATTACATCGAAAACATGCAAGAAACTTTCATTATTTTGAAAGTTAGGTTGTCGGCTTAAAGGGTAATCATTTTTTACCTAGATAAAAATTCCAAATTTTTGGGGTGTTCACAACCTGAAGAAATCCTTGAGAAAATTGACTATTTCATTTTGATAGGATTAGGATCATTAAGCAGTCGAAAATTTCAACATAAAAGAGATGGTTAACCTCTCTTTAATTTTTTATTTGGTTATGAACCTGTCCGCAGGGTAAGAAATTCGAGATTTCGCAACTGGTTGAGATAACCGACAATTTCTAAATATCAAGTTGACAATAAAAGACAAGAAAAGCGGTTATTTATTAACGGAACTCCGTCCTTTGAGAGGATTTTTTCATAGACTGCTTTTTTGATCACTTCCGCCACGATCTTCACTATTAAGCCTACGACTGGACCTACTAGAAAAATCTTTGGCTCTTTTTGCTCACATCTGAGAGACCGGTACATCTCCTTCACGCGGGAGCTCTCTTTACAGGGGAATAAGGCCGACGCCGAGCGAGGCTCCTCCCCGCTTACGCGGGGAACTCTCAACGGACGCCCTCGGAGTCGAGAAGATTTCCGGTTCATCCCCGCTTACGCGGGGAACTCACCGTCTGCCTCTTTGATTTCCTCCCAAGTGGCGGTTCATCCCCGCTTACGCGGGGAACTCATGCCTGAGCACTATCCCAAAATGCTCTTTGTCGGTTCATCCCCGCTTACGCGGGGAACTCATTTCAAGCTGTGTATCAGCCGCCCGATTTGGCGGTTCATCCCCGCTTACGCGGGGAACTCGCGTCGAGTTTTGTTTGAGGCTTAGCGTCCTTCGGTTCATCCCCGCTTACGCGGGGAACTCTTTCTTCGCTTCTTCTTTCTTGCATTCGTCAACGGTTCATCCCCGCTTACGCGGGGAACTCACTTAAACAAGGCATAGAGCACCTTACTAACTCTAGCAAAGATTTCCTATCGGGAAAATATGCAAAGAACCCTGAGACTGTTTTGAATCATTTCAAGAACAGTTCCCTGGATTAGAAAATTTCAGAGCCATTTAATTTCAAAGACAAATGCTCTGCTGACCTGAAAGAGGATAATAACGTTTACAGAAGGCCGGGGTTCAGAATCTGTTCCATCCTGACTTCAATTAATTGGATTTAATAGATGAGGTGGTGGCCCCAACTGGACTTGAACCAGTGACCAATCGATTATGAGTCGACTGCTCTAACCAACTGAGCTATGGGGCCTAATGATGAAGAGATCACCATTGTGCAGAAGTGCAATTCTATCAGAACTTCTAATGATTCGTTTTTAACCTTTCCTTCTCAAAAGACTGAGGCGTTGTCATAAATAGAATTAAGAAGGTGGTGGCCTCAACTGGACTTGAACCAGGAACCAGTGAGACACGAGAAAAAACTCTTCTATATCAATTCCGTAGTTAGCCGAACATAGATAAACATCTCCGAGTTCTAAAAGAACCTACATAGCAC
>QWCY01000250.1_pt2 | contig 10081 bp, 10 predicted proteins | sample 1972631 | NCBI WGS metagenome assembly QWCY01 (sample SAMN09866696, study PRJNA288562) | Human gut metagenome isolate pre1_stool, whole genome shotgun sequencing... | isolation source: gut | host: Homo sapiens | place: USA: California
CCGCCGCAAACATCAGCAGGAATATCACCGTCCATGTGAAGAACTTGCCTATCGCCTGCTCCATACGCAACTGGAACATGTTGAACAGATAGGCAATCAGGACTATCACCGCGATAACGAGTATCGCATACACGACATACTTTACTTTCATATCTCTAAAACATTTCGGTTAGAACCTTTGTCAGATTTTCCAATGCTGCGGGAATATCCCACTTTTCGCGGGCGTCGTCCACGCGGTTCGACACGGCGCGTATCTCGCCGCACCTCACTCCCGCCGATTCGCACACGGCAAACACCACCGCGCCCTCCATATTTTCCACCTGCGCTCCGTCCGCCGGCGCACCCACGTTCGCCACCGTATTCGCCGCAACCTCCGTCAGCCCGCCGAACCGCATCGTCGCCGCATACTCCTCGGCGAACACCGGCGGTACGCCCGCCATACGCTCGCGAACCACGGCGACAGTATCGCCCGTCCGCAGCGACCCTTCGTAAGCCCCCGCGATGCCGCACAGCACGACGGCTTCGGGACGTTCTTCCGCCAGCATACGCTGCATAAACCGTGCAGTTTGCGCAGCCCCGACGCCGCAGATGCGTATGTCGAGGTCGGGACGGCACGCCCTCAACGGTCGCGCCTCCGTTTCGGTCGGAAAGAGCAGTACGGCAGCCATCGGCGATACTATTTGCCCACGACGGCTTCTAATTCCTCGACAGTAACCGGAATCCTGCGGTCGCCTATCATGCGTCCGCCCTCGTCCGTAACCACGATGTCGTCCTCGATGCGGATTCCGCCGAAGTCGCGGTACTCGTCGAGTTTAGCGTAGTTCACTATGCCTTTGTAGAGTCCCTCGCTGCGCGACTTGTCAATAAGCGCGGGAATGAAGTAGATTCCCGGCTCGTCGCTCATCACCGTACCCGCACGCAGACGCCATGCGGCACGGTATACGCACGTCGCCGACGCCTCGGCGCGCTCGCGCAACTGCGAGAAGTCGAAACTGCGCTCACCCATAGCCTCGCAGTCGTGGACGTCCATTCCCAGTCCGTGCGACAGCCCGTGAGGCATAAACATGTACATCGCGCCCGCAGCGACGGCATCCTCCGGCGAACCCGAAATCAGTCCGAGGTCGCGCAGACCCTCGGCGAGGATGAGATATGCGCGCAGATGCACGTCGTTGTGATACATCGCGCCCGTCTTCATGTATTTCGGTGCCTCGTCGTGCGCCTTCAATACTATATTATATATGTCGCGCTGGCGGTCGGAGAATTTTCCGCCCACGGGATATGTACGCGTATGGTCGGAGCAGTAGTTCGCCACCGACTCGCCGCCGGCATCGACCAGCAGCAGGCGACCGCGTTCCAGCACGCCGTCGCAATTCAGGTTGTGCAGCGTTTCGCCGTGCTGCGACACTATCGACGGGAACGACACGCCCAGTCCCTGCGACTTGGCGATACCCTCCATCGCACCGGCTATTTCGCGTTCGACGACGCCCTCGCGGCACATCCGCATAGCCGTCGTGTGCATGTCGTAGCCGATATGGAACGCCTTTTCGAGTTCCGCAATCTCCTCCGCGCTCTTCACCTCGCGCATCTCGGCGACGGCGAACATCAAATCCGCCGACTTGCCGTCGTGGAGACGCTCAACCGGAGTTCCGAGCAGCGACGAGAGCGTGATTTTCGTTTCGCCGCGGTACGGAGGCAGGTAGTGGATTCTGCGACCCTTCTGCTGCGCCGCCGCAATCACCCCCGCGAGAGCATTCATCGGCAGGCAGGCAGCGACGCCGACCTGCGCGCCGAGTTCGACGAGTTTCGGCTGGGGACCGGTCCAGATGATGTCATCGACCGTGAAGTCGTCGCCGAACAGCGACGATTCGCCCGTGTCGGCATCGATAACTCCGAAAAGCGTCGGGACGTTGAGCCCGAAATAGTAGAGGAACGTCGAGTCCTGACGGAAATAGTAGGCGTTGTTCGGATAGTTGTTGGGCGAAAACGTATTGCCCGCAATCAGAATCAATCCGCTGCCGATGCGCCGCACCAACTCTTCGCGACGCTCCCGATAAGTCTTTGCACTGAACATATTTTTTCTTTAATTTATAAGGTAATATAGGTATTATAAGTAATATAGGAAACAGCCTATTCTACCTATTCTACCTATTCTACCTATTCTGCTTGTTTTATCTTGCCACCTCCTTGTAGAGTTTGTCGCCGCGGCGGACGGGACGCACGGTCTTCAACGAGCAGACGTCGCCCTGCTTCACCGACGCCGCCGGTCGCTCGTCGAGCATAATTCCGTCGGCATGCTGCTCGACCACACCCGTCGTCTCACCCATAATCAGTATCTCGTCGCCCTCGTCGAGCGTCGAAGCCTCCACCGTGATTTCGGCTACCGAGATATTCTTGAAGAAGTTGGTTACCTTGCCGACATACTCCTTGCGGCGCGTCGCCGACGAACCGTAGGCGGTGCTGTGTTCGACCACCTTCGCTCCGGCGTAGTACCCGCCCCAGAAGCCGCGGTTGAAGACCTTCGACAACTCCGTCTTCAACTCCTCGGCGTATTCACGCGTATATTCGCCGCGCTCGATAGCCCGCAACGCCTTGTCGTAACTCCCGACGACCCGTTTCACGTATTCGCCGCCCCGCGCACGACCCTCGATTTTCAGCACGCGCACGCCCGCACCGATGAACTTGTCGAGGAAATCGACCGTACACAAATCCTTGGGCGACAGGATGTAGCGACCGTCGATGTCGAGTTGCTCGCCGCTCTCCTTGTCGGTAATCGTATACTTGCGGCGGCAAATCTGACGGCACGCGCCGCGGTTCGCCGAACAAGCCGTTTCGTGTTCGCTGAGGTAGCATTTGCCCGAAATCGACATGCACAACGCCCCGTGAGCGAACATCTCGATGCGCAGCAGTTCGCCGCGCGGACCTCTTATGTCCTGCTCCACTATCGCGCGATGCACCTCGGCAATCTGCGCAAGGCTCAATTCGCGCGCCAGAACCACGACATCAGCCCACTGCGAGAAGAACTTCGCCGCCTCGCTGTTCGACACGTTGCACTGGGTCGAGATATGCACCTCGACGCCGACGTGATAGGCATAGAGTATCACGGCGAGGTCGGACGCGATAACGGCGTCGATGCCTTCGAGTTTCGCCCTGTCCACGACCTCGTGCATGACGGCGAGTTCGTCGTCGTAGATTATCGTATTGACGGTCAGATAGGTTTTCACCCCGTTTTCGCGGGCTATCGACACGATGTTCGCCAAATCGTCGAGCGTGAAGTTCATCGACGATTTCGCCCTCATGTTGAGTTGCCCCACTCCGAAATAGACGGAGTCGGCACCCGCATCTATCGCCGCCCGCAACGACTCGTACGAGCCGACGGGAGCCATTATCTCTATATCGCTGCGTTTCATCATATTCCCAAAATCCACCACTGTCTGCACTCCTCTTCGAACGACCTCTTCACGGCATTCTTATCCAAATTGAATCTGCCGCAGTAACTCTGCCAACCGTTTTCCCGATACTCATCGGCAGGAGAAAATTCACCTGCGCCGATATCGAATTTTTCACTGTTCGGAATCCGCGAGTCTCCCCAGTTACAAACCGTCTGCACTCCGGTCGCCGAATCGCGGCGCGTGCCTTCCCACTGATTGTTGCAATAACCGTCGCCGCACATAGACGTCGTATCATAATACAGTTTTCCGGCAGCATCGGTACACAAATACATGAAATGCCTGCCGCCCAATACCGCCAGCGTCTTCTTTCCTGCTCCCGAATGCTGCCACCAATCACCTTCAAACTCCGAAAACTCGTAGCGACCCGATATAGACCAGCCTGTCCATATTCCGGCAACGTCCCTCGTCGCACAGTCTTCTTTTTCAACATTTTCAACATGTAGCACGCCGTCGAAATTGCGAATCATATCGCCTATGCGCACTCTGCCTGACATATGATAGCACAACGGGTCGTCCACATCCTTGGAAACGGCGGAGAAATGAATATAGAATCGGGTGAAATCGTCGCCGACATATCCCAACAGTTCGCCTCGTTCGAACCACGTTATCATTTTGTGTTCCTTGATATACTCCAACCATTCCTTATCATTGCGATGAGCCGGTGGAATATCATCGAAGTCCACACGGTCGAGGTCGGGAATTGCCCCTATCCACAAATTGGACAAATCCATTTTCTTCAAATCATCGACGGTTATTTCGGGACACTCCGCCGAGTTATTTGCCGAATTGCTTTCCGGCTTATTCTCCGAGCGGCACGAACCGAACAACGCGGCACAAAACAGAACCGATACTACCAATATCTTTTTCATCTCTTCATTATTTTAGGGTCTTTAATCCCGCTACGCGGGCTTTTCCTCCTTAACTTCGCTATGCGAGTTTTCCTCCTTCGCACCTCGGTAGTCCGAGTAAACTCGACTGCTCTCGGTTTGTCGTCGGCTCGCGCCTCGATAAGTCCCCCGCACAGGCGGGGGATTTAGGGGGTGGGTAACACGGAGAAAAGCAAAAGCCTGCTTTTGCTCGGCTTGGCGTCGGTTAAAGTCTTTAATGTCATTAAGGACTTTTAGGTCGTTTACTTGTTCCGCCCCATAAGGCTTTCGGCGTATCTGCGCAGTTCGGCGGTGCGTTCTGCCGGCACGTCGAGCGTGTCGAGAATCGCCGTCGCACGCGCGAACCGCACGTTGATTTGCTGCTCCGTCATGCGCGGAACGTCGAGTTCGTCGTACAGAGCCTTGACAGTCGCAATCTTCTGTTCGTCCGTCAAGGCATCGTCGCGGTGCGTATTGCGCAGTATGTCGCGCTGCGCCTCGGTCGATTTCGACATCGCCGTAACCATCAGGTATGTCTTCTTGCCTTCGAGGATGTCGCCGCCGATTTTCTTGCCCAGACGCTCGTCGCCGTAACTGTCGAGCAGGTCGTCCTGCAACTGGAACGCCAGACCGAGTTCCGTAGCAAAGCGGTGGAGTTTCTGCGCGTCATCAGCCGAAGCACCCGCCAGAATCGCCCCAATCATGGTCGAACCCGCGAGCAGAGCCGACGTTTTGAGGTCTATCATGTTCATGTAATCGACCACCGAGACCTTCCGCCTCGTCTCGAAATCCATGTCGTACTGCTGTCCCTCGCACACCTGCGCAGCCATGCGGTTGAACACCTCGAACACCCGCGGCAGCACGTCCGACGGGATGTTTTGCAGGAACGAATACGCCGAAATCAGCATCGCGTCGCCCGAAAGAATCGCCACGTTGCTGCCCCACTTGGCATAGACCGACGGTCGTCCGCGGCGGACGGCGGCATTGTCCATGATGTCGTCGTGCAGCAGCGTGAAATTGTGGAACATCTCGACCGCAAGCGCGGCATCGAGCGCGCGATGCACTTCGTCGTCGAAGATGTTGTAGGCGAGTAGCAGCAGCGTCGGACGAATCCGCTTGCCGCCCTCAGCCATGGCATAGCCTATCGGGACGTACAACTGTTGCGGGTCGTCGGGAATGTGCATCTGCGACAGATGCCGTTCGAACAACTGCGAAAGTTCCGCGGTAGTATATCTGTTCATCTCAAAACCGGTTTTACGCCGAAGCGTCGCACGCGGCGACACTCCACCAAATTACCCTCAAAGTTAGCAAAAATTCGGAAATGTTGCCTCTCCCGTCCGAAAAATCGGTAGGCGAACCGCAGTCCGAGGTACGGATTTTGCGAAGAGGAGGGTATAACCAATTAAAAAGACGAAAATATGTATTTTTTGTGGTATTTACTCATCGGTCTGGCAGCCGGATGGATTGCCAACCTGATAGTCAAGGGCAATGGTTCCGGACTCGTAATCAATCTCATCGTCGGACTGATAGGCGGATTACTGGGCGGATGGCTCGTATCTCTCTTCGGATGGATTCCTACGGGAACCGTAAGTACGCTTCTCACATCCGTTGCAGGTGCGATTATCCTGCTGCTGATAGTATCGCTTTTCACACGACGCAAACGCATCAACTAAAAAAACTATTCATTATGGAAGAGAAAAAGACTTATCAGACGAACAGCGAACCGTGCAAGTGCGGCGGCAAACAGCCGAACAAACCGGAGAATCACGACTGGAACAAGGACAAGAACGACTTCAAGGAGGAGTTCAAGAACGGCGCGAAGAAGGCTGGCGAGGGTATCCGCGACGCCGCCTACGCAGCCAAGGACGCAACCAAGGAGGGTCTCGAAAAGGCGGGCGACCGCATCAAGGAGACCGGCATGAAGGTAAAGGACACCGTGCAGGAGAATGTTACCCATGCGGCACACAAGGTGAAGGAGGTTGCGACCGAAGCGGGCGACCGCATCAAGGAGAAAATCCACCAGTAGTACTCCGGCGGACGTTGTTTACGATTTCTGCTGCACGAAATTCGTGCAGCAGAAATTTTTATAGGGCAGAGACTTTAAGGACTTTAAGGTCGTTAATGTCCTTAAAGTCCTTTGGGTCTCCCCTAAATCTCCGCACCGCCGGCGACCTCGGGTTCGGCGACGGCGGGCTGTACCGACGGCAGTTTCTCGGTCGTAGGACGCGAATTGACGATGCTGTCCACGATGAATTTGGTGAATCCGCGCCACGGCAGCGCACCGAAGTACTCCTTGTAGTGCAGTTCCACGGTCCTGCCGCCCTGCAACATCAGTTCGCGGGCGAGTTCGGGATTCTCGACCGAAAATTCGAACTCGTAGGACTGAATCGAGCCGGCAGCCTTCGAGCGGATGCCCGACTGAATCAACTTGCCCTCGTAGGTCTTGAATACCACTCCCTTGTACACTACATAGTTGAGTTCGCCGCTCTTGACGCCCTCGCCGAAGACGAAATAGAATCTGAAATATACGAATACCGCCGCAGCCACGACGAGCAGCACGGCAATCAATCCTCCGAACTTTTTCATATCATCAGTTTTTTAAGTTTTACAATGCAAATCTACGAAATTATCCCGTTACAACCTATTTTCTGCTGTCTTTCACATAGCATCTGAAAAACCGCCACACCTCCGCCGCCGTATCGATGTCCTTTTCGCCCCACGAATGCTTGCCGTTCACTATCTCATAGAGCCACACCTCGTTGCCGCCAACACCGCCTACATGTTGGTGCGCAATCACACGGTGTCCGTTAGACGGGTCCTTAACCGGAATCTCCTCCGTGATTTCGTGGGTGCAGCCGTTCGCCGCAGCCCAGTAGCCGACCGCGAGCGGCACAGCCACATACGCTCCCCAGCCGCCCTTGTTCGTCGGGTCGCCAGTCCACTCCGATGTCCTGTCCTCCGTACCGTGTATCTCGAAGAGCGGCACACCCTTGCGAGCCTTTAACTTGCGGTACATCCATTTGAGCGTCAGTCCCGCCACGGGTGCTACCGCCGCGAAGACGTCGGGTTTCAGATATGCAAGCAGGTAGCACATCTCGCCGCCGTTCGACATGCCCGTACAGAACGTATCGTGGCGGCTCAACCCGCACTCCTTTTGCAGATGCCGCGCCAAACGGCACAGAAAACCGACATCGTCGGTCGCCAAATCGCTCTGGAACGGATAACCCACGTTCCAGCAGGTCTTTCCGCGACCGTCTTTCGCCCCCTGCGGATAGCATACGGCGAAGCCCTCGGCATCGGCTATGGCGTTGAAGCCGTATCGCTCGGGGTTCGCACGACCGCCGTAGCCGTGCAGAACGAACACGAGCGGCGCATTATCGGGCAGATTTTCGGGGAGATAGAGGTAGAACGAACGTTCCATCCTGCCGGCACGCAGGGTATAGTTGCCGAGCCCCTTTTCATAATTCGTCTTCTTGGCTGCCGCCTCCGGCGCGATGCACGACATCAAGCCGACCAGAACGGCGATAAACAAGGTTTTCTTCATGGGTATAAGGATTTTACAGTCTATCTTTCAATTCGGCGACCGCCTTTTCGTACTCGCCGACGACACGCCCGACGACCTCGCCGGCAGTCGGCAAATCGCGGATGAACGAGGCTATCTGACCGATTTCGAGTTCACCCTCCGACAGGTCGCCCTCGAATATTCCGAGCCGCGACCGCCCGCGACCGAGCAGTTCGCCCAACTCCTCGGCTGTCGCGCCGCGGCTTTCGGCTTCGGCGACACGGTCGTAGAAATCGTTCCTTACCAGTCGCGTAGGGCTTAATTTCTTCAACGCCAGCATCGTTCCGCCCTCGTCCAGTCCGATGCAGAGCCGCTTGAACGCGTCGCTCGCCGAACTCTCCTGCGTAAGCGCGAAACGTGTTCCCATCTGCACGCCCTCGGCACCGAGCGCGAACGCCGCCGCCATTCCCTCTCCGGACGCTATGCCGCCAGCCGCAATCAACGGAATATCTATCGCGCTGCGCACCTGCGGCACGAGAACCATCGTCGTACTCTCCTCGCGACCGTTGTGTCCGCCCGCCTCGAAGCCCTCGGCGACGACGGCATCGACACCCGCATCGCGGCTTTTCAGTGCGAAACGGCTGCTCGACACCACATGGGCGACCTTACAGCCCGCATCGTGCAGAAATCCGGTCCACGTTTTCGGGTTGCCCGCCGAGGTGAACACGACCGGCACACCCTCGTCGGCGATGACGTGCATTATCTGCTCCGCATACCTGTACATCAGCGGCACATTCACGCCGAACGGCTTGTCAGTGGCGTTGCGGCACTTGCGGATATGCTCGCGCAGCAGTTCTGGCGTCATCGACCCCGAACCTATAAGCCCCAGTCCGCCGGCTTCGCTGACGGCAGCGGCGAGCCTCCACCCGCTGCACCAGACCATTCCGCCCGACACGACGGGATAACGTATACCGAAAAGATTTGCGACACGATTGTTTTCCATAACCTGCGGATATTTTCGGTAAATATACGCAAATAAACCGAAATCCGCTCCTCTTCCGCCGATTTCCGTCCACATCCGCCCGTCCGGCAGACGATTCCGCCCGCAAAGCGCAAAACTCTCCAACGACTTTAAAGACTTTAAAGTCCTTAATGACCTTAAAGTCCCTATCCGCTATCAAATGATTACGGCACGCGCTTCGCCTGCGTGCCGTGTTCCCTTGCCTGCCGGCGGCATCCGTGCAAAGGAAATAACAGCAGACCCGCGATTCCCGAATCGCCATTTTCGTTTTGGGCGAGTGTCAGTGAATAAAAATTCCCGACACTCGCCCAAAACAAAAACCGTTGCATTTAATGCAACGGTCTGCCTATTATTTCCTTTGCGGAGAGACAGGCTCTCGAACCTACATATTCAAGAAATATCATAAAATTGCAAATCATTAATAATCAAGCACTATTTGGAGTACATAGTAAATCTAAATCTTTCTGAATATCTTTTGCTATTCCAAATATTGGGTGTATATTTGGGTGTAGAATTTCAAACACACCCAATTATGAATATCAAACGAAACATCATTTTTGCATTGGAAAGCCGGAAGAAGAACGGTGTGCCAATCGTGGAGAACGTGCCTATCCGTATGCGTGTCATATACGCAAGTCAGCGCATTGAGTTTACAACGGGTTACCGCATTGATGTAGCCAAGTGGGATGCTGACAAGCAGCGAGTGAAGAACGGGTGTACCAACAAACTAAAGCAAAGTGCATCTGAAATCAATGCCGATCTGCTGAAATACTATACCGAAATTCAAAACGTGTTCAAGGAATTTGAGGTACAGGAAGCCATGCCCACTACCCAACAGCTAAAGGACGCATTCAACCTGCGGATGAAAGATACAAGTGAAGACCAGGAAGACGTAAAGATAAGTTTTTGGGAGGTATTCGATGAATTTGTAAAAGAATGCGGCAACCAGAATAACTGGACTGAATCCACATACGAAAAGTTTGCAGCCGTTAAAAATCACCTCAAGGAGTTCAAGGAAGATTTAACCTTTGAATATTTCAATGAATTCGGACTGAACGAATATGTCAATTTCCTGCGCGACAAAAAGGATATGAGGAACAGTACCATCGGTAAACAAATGGGATTCCTCAAATGGTTCCTGCGGTGGAGCTTCAAGAAAGACTATCACCAGAATATAGCATACGATACGTTCAAACCGAAATTGAAAACCACCCCCAAGAAGGTAATCTTCCTGACATGGGAA
>QWCY01009700.1_pt1 | contig 10067 bp, 10 predicted proteins | sample 1972631 | NCBI WGS metagenome assembly QWCY01 (sample SAMN09866696, study PRJNA288562) | Human gut metagenome isolate pre1_stool, whole genome shotgun sequencing... | isolation source: gut | host: Homo sapiens | place: USA: California
AACAAAAAAGCCGAACACAACTTCTGTGTTCGGCTCATTTTGCATTAAATTAAATTACAGGTTAGCCTTCAGCCATGCAATGTCTTCAGCAAGGCAAGCTACGCGATCCTGCGGGTCGTTGTAGCTGGCTTCACGCTCAACAACGTAAATGACGTTGTCGCACTGTGCGTCGGCAGCTGCCTTAACAGCCTTCCAGTCCACAATGCCCTGGCCCTGCGGCACGTTCAGCTTGTCGTGCTCTTCCTTCATCTTGAGGAACTCCGGCGGGAAGATCGGCTTGCCGTCAGCGTCTTTCTCAAACTTGAAGCGCGGGGTGGTGTCGTGGCGGGACTGCGGCTTGTTTGCGCCGATAACGCCGCCGTTTTCCTTAATGTGGATGCTTGCAATACGGCCTGCGTGGCTGTTGATGAAGTCTACCGGGTTTACGCCTGCTGCGCTGCACCAGCCGCAGTCAAGCTGGAAAGCCGTAACTTCCGGGTCACATGCATCGATGAGCCAGTCATAAAGATACTTGCCCTCGTCCACATAGAACTCGTCGGTGTGGTTGTGGTAGCCGATCTTGATGCCGTACTGCTTCGCAATGTTGCCGAGGCGGTTGAGTTCTGCTGCAACTTCTTCAGCTTCTGCCTTGTTGCAGAAATTTGTCATCGGGCAGATGACGAGCTTTGCGCCCAGCTCTGCAAAGTAGGGGAGAACGCCTTCAATCTGATCCAGACCGACGTGAGCGGAATCGACCTTCAAATTGTTCTCTGCGAGAACCTTCTTCATTTCTTCAACCGGCACTTCCGTGAAGTCTGCAGTGAACTCTGCGCCTGCAAAACCAAGCTTTGCAATGGTCTTCAGCTTCTCAATCGGGCTAATCGGCTCGGAAACCAGGGAATAAACCTGGACATTGATATTTTCCATGGGAAAAACCACCTTTCTGAAAATTATAACGTTTGCGGAAACTCCGCCTTAAAAAATGTGCGGCGACACGAAATGCCGCCGCACACAAAATGTACTGATTAAAATTAGTCGAAGTAAACAGGCTTGCCGGTTCTGTTGGACTCATAGATCGCATCGAGGATTCTCGTGACGACATAAGCCTGATCAGCCGTAACAAACAGCTCGCCTTCGCCCTTCAGAGCCTTGACCCAGATCTCAGCTTCCTTGGACTTCGGTGCCGGACCCTGAGAGAAGCCCGGGATGAAACCGCTGACCTTGTTGCCAACCCAAGAAATGGTCGGGTACTCAGCAACAACATGGTTCAGACGGACACGGCCTTCCTTCGTATCGAGGCCGCCCTCGGTACCAGCCAGCATCGTGTAAGCTTCGCCGTTTGCAGCGTAGTCTTCAGCCATGTTGATAGCCCAAGCAGCGCGCAGAACAATCGTAGCGCCGTTCTTCATCTTGATGAAGCCAACAGCGGAGTCTTCAACGTCGTAGGTCTCGTTGTTCCAGGTATCGAACTCACCGCGGTAGTTGACCTGACCCTGATGCTTAGCATCGAGCGTGTGGCCGAGCTTCTCGAAGGAAGTGCCGCAAACATAGTCAACATCGTAGTTGTTCATGAGGAACAGTGTGAGGTCAAGAGCATGCGTACCGATGTCGATCAGCGGACCGCCGCCCTGCTTTGCCTTATCCGTGAATACGCCCCAGGTCGGAACGCCACGGCGGCGGAGGTATGTAGCCTCTGCATAGTAAACATCGCCAAGAACGCCGGAATCGACAACCTTCTTAGCAACCTGGTTCTCCGGGAAGTGACGATACTGATAGCCGATCGTCAGCATCTTGCCGGTTCTGTCTCTTGCTTCAAGCATCTTCTTAGCGTCAGCCGGGGTAGCAGCCATCGGCTTCTCGCACAGAACGTGCTTGCCAGCCTCAAGAGCAGCAACGGTGATCTCGCAGTGTGCAACGTTCGGGGTCAGAACGTGAACAGCGTCGATCGTCGGGTCTGCCAGAAGCTCATGATAATCGGTGTAAACCTTAGCGTCCGGGGTGCCGTACTCTTTAGCAGCCTTTTCTGCTCTCTCAAGAATGAGGTCGCAGAATGCACACATATCTACGCCTTCCTGCTGGGCCATGCCCGGGAAGTGCTTGCCGTTTGCGATACCGCCGCAGCCGATAAAGCCAACTCTTACATTTGCCATTGGAATTCTCCTCCTAAATTTACGCCGAAGTCCATACGGACTCCTAACGATTTATTTCTGCTTGTATTTTAGACCATTCCAAAGCAAATGTAAAGCCCTTTTTGTGAAAAAAGCGGATTTGCACAAGCTTTTTCTATTTCGCTTGTATCATTTGCATAAAAACTTTTGCTTTGTTGCCTGCGCATCCAAAAATCAGCCGTGCATTTCATAAAAAAGAGCAAAAAAAGAGGCACACCGCAAAAAATACGGTGTGCCCTAAAGTATTCTTACAACATTCTGCTTATAAAAACACAGTTAAAACCGTGTAAAACACGTATGCCGATTTGATATAGCGCTACGCAAAGCAGAAAAATCAGTACTGTCTGCCCCAGTAGACCATGTGCTTTGCCGGCTTGCCGCAGCAAACGCAAACATCAGAGAGGTGCTCTTCCTTAAACGGAATGCAACGGGACTTCACGCCACCGGTCGCGTCCTTCAGCTTGTCCTCGCACGCGCTGTCGCCGCACCACATGGCCTTGATGAAGCCGGGCTTGTTCTCCGCAATGTCGAGGAACTCCTCATACGTCGTCGCCGTGAAGGTCTTCTCTTCAAGGTTCTTCAGTGCACGCTCGTAAAGACCATCATGCACAGCCTGCAAGGCCTTTTCAATCTCGCCCTCAAGGTTATCGAGCGAAACGAAAATCTTCTCTCTCGTGTCGCGGCGGACGAGCACGCACTGGTTCTGCTCAATATCCTTCGGACCGATCTCCAAACGCAGCGGCACGCCCTGCATCTCATACTGGCTGAACTTCCAGCCGGGGGAGTTGTCGGTGTCGTCCAGCTTCACGCGGAACTTCGTCTTCAGGGATTCATACAGCGCGTTTGCCTTGTCGAGCACGCCGGGCTTATGCTGTGCAATCGGGATGATTGCCAGCTGGATCGGCGCGACCTTCGGCGGCAGTACAAGACCGTTGTCGTCGCCGTGTACCATGATGATGGCGCCGATCATGCGGGTGGAAACGCCCCAGGAGGTCTGGTACGGGTGCTGCAGGGTGTTGTCGCGTCCCGTGAACGTAATGCCGAAGTTCTTTGCCCAACCGTCGCCGAAGTAGTGGCTCGTGCCGCCCTCACAGCCGGAATGGCGAGCACGTTCTTGTAGAACTCCTCGTAGGTGTGCAGCATGCGCATGGTCTCTTCCATGGCCTCTTCTGCGGTTTCGTGCATGGTGTGGCCTTCCTGCCACAGGAACTCGGAGGAGCGCAGGAACGGACGCGTCGTTTTCTCCCAGCGCACAACGGAGCACCACTGGTTGTAGAGCTTCGGCAGGTCGCGGTAAGAGTTGATGATCTTCTGGTAATGCTCGCAGAAGAGAATCTCACTCGTCGGGCGTACGCACAGGCGCTCGCTCAGCTTCTCGCTGCCGCCTTCCGTTACCCAGGCCACTTCAGGCGCAAAGCCCTTTACGTGGTCTTTTTCCTTCTGCAGGAGGGATTCCGGGATGAACAGCGGCATGTAAACGTTCTGGTGGCCCGTCGCCTTAAAGCGATCGTCCAGTTCATGCTGAATGTTTTCCCAGATCGCGTAGCCGTATGGCTCGATGATCATGCAGCCTTTTACGCTGGAGTAATCCATCAGCTCGGCTTTTTTAACAATATCGGTGTACCATTTGGAAAAGTCAACGTCCATGGAAGTGATGTCGTTGACCATCTTCTTCTGATTCGCCAAGAAATTCAGTCCTTTCACGATTCGTGCGGCAAACGCTGTGCCGCCGGGCCCAAAGCGGGCATATTGTTTCTTATTATACAGGGAATTTTCCTGAAAAGCAAGAGCGGCAGCCATCTTTGTGCGGGCCGCCTAAGATTTTATTTAAAAAAACAGAAAAGGAGGTTCGTTTCTTCTTTCCTTGTACTATTCGGTGCAATTTGTACCAAAGATACTTATACATAAATAATTCAAAGTTAACTTAAGCTAATTTACAGAAACAGAGTACCAACAAAACAGCTGTCCATCGGAATAAATTAAATCAGCAAAAAAACACCGGGAACAGCCAGAAAGCCGCTCCCGGTGTTTTCATATCGTTTTGCACAAGGCGAAAAATTTCACGCAGAGCGCAAAAATTACTGACCCTGATGTTCTTCGATGAACTGAACGATTTCGCCAACCGTCTTGAGGTTTTCAACTTCCGTATCCGGAATTTCTACGTTGAAAGCATCTTCGATGGACATGACAAGATCAACAACAGCAAGGGAATCTGCGTCCAGATCCTCAACCAGGTTGGAATCCTCGGTGATCTCGGAGGGATCTACGCTGAGCTCCTCAGCAATAATATCGATAACTTTCTCCAGAACCATTTAATTTTCCTCCTATCGTGTAGTATTTGTCAAGTACTGCACCGTCTGCCGTATGGACAAAACGCCGCAGGCATGATACAATCGGGGTGTACTTCACATACATTGTATGGATGCACGGCTTATTTGTCAATAGCAATTCCGCATTCCGTGCTAAATTTTTCTGTTTTTAAAGGAGAGCCTTAAAATGCAGCTTCGCCGTTTTGCCGTCATCGGGCACCCCATTGGGCACACGATGTCGCCGTTTATCCATGATCGCCTCTTCTCCCTCACAGGCCATAAGCCGGAATATTCCGTGCTGGATGTACCGTCCCTTACACAGGCGCTGCCCGCATTGCGCACGCTCGACGGCTTCAATATCACCATCCCCCACAAAAGCGACATCATTCCCCTGCTCGACGGTATCGACGAAAAAGCGAAGCTTTTCGGATCCGTCAACACCGTGCGTGTCGAAGACGGCAAAATGACCGGCTACACAACGGACGGTGTCGGCTGCAAAAAGGCCCTTGCGCGCTATGGGCTCGATTTTAACGGCGAGCTTCTTCTGCTCGGCCGCGGCGGCGCGGCGCGTGCCATCGCATTTGAAGCTGTGCTCACGGCCGATGCACCGCATCTTGATATCGTCTGCCGCGAAAGCTCGCTCGAAAAAGCACAGGTGCTCAGCGATGAACTCGCGGAGCTCTGCCGCACGCGCAGCAAAACCGGCGTGTTTCGCGTGCTGTCTTATGACGAGCTCGCCAAGGAAACCGGGCACTACGATCTCGTGCTCAACACCACAAGCCTCGGTATGTACCCCAAAACCGGTGTCAGTGCTGTCGGGGAAGACGTGCTCTCCCGCTGCAAAGCCGCGTTCGACGCCGTCTATAACCCCGGCAAAACGGAATTTTTAAAGCTTGCCGCAAGCTGCGGACTCAAAACTGTCGGCGGCATGGGCATGCTCGTCTGTCAGGCGGTCGCCGCGCACGAGCTCTGGTACGGCGCGTCGTTTAAGGACAGCGATATCGAACAGCTCATCTGCGATGCGGAAGCGGAAACGGCACGGCTTTTCCGCGCATAACGAACCGAAAGAAACGGGGAACGGGAAATGGACAAAAAAGTAAAAGGTGAAATCATAAAATCGGGCAATATCGTTTTAAGCGGTTTCATGGGCAGCGGCAAGACCACGGTCGGCCGTCGCTTGGCCGCCGCGCTCGATATGCAGTTTGTCGATATGGACTTGTACATAGAAAAAAAGACCGGCATGACGGTCAAGGAGATTTTCGCAGAATACGGCGAACTGCATTTTCGCGCGCTCGAGACCGAGACCGTAAAGGAGCTTGCGCAAAGTAATCATTTCGTCATCGCCACGGGCGGCGGCACGCTGATGCAGCCGCAGAACGTAGAGGGCTTCCATCAAGGCGGCGGTACCATCTATTATCTCGACGTACCGCTGGCCGCCTTGCAGGAGCGCCTCAAAAACGATAAACGCCGCCCGCTTCTGCAGACGCCGGACCGCCGCGCGGTGATTGAGCGCCTTTTAAACGAGCGCCGCCCGAAATACCTCGCAAGCGCGGACGTCATCGTCGATGCCGGCGCGCCCACGGTTGTCGTTGTAGAGCGCATTTGCGCTCTGCGCGGCGAGCCCATTGAAAAAGCGAAGCGCAAAAAGCCGGGAAATACCTCCGAAAAGGAGCGGCCTCAAAAGAAGCGCTTCCGCAGAAGAAGACGCAAAAAAGGAACTTCTCTCGGAACACCGCAAGAAAACTCTTGACAAAGCGCCCGCGCGGCGGTATGATTTTAACACGGCGATGCAGGATAGATAAAGCAAACCTGCAAATCGCAAAGCAAGAGTCACATATAGGATGGTTCAAACTATGCAGTCCGTTTTATTCACAAGACGATTTACAAAGTATTTTAGCGCACGATTTTATACCGTGTGCTTTTCGTCGTATGTGAATATACCGGGCAACGCTTGAAAACGCGCGGAAAATTTCTGCGCGGAGGAATTTGAAGTATTCTGAGCAGTATAAAACCAAGCGGAGCCAATGGGCTTCGCTTTTTTTGTGCCGAGAGCGGCAGCGGGGCACGGCTCCTATAAAAGAAAGGTAAGGGAAAAAACATGATCATCGTACTCAAAGCCAACCGCAGTGAAGAACAGGTCAAAAACTTCATTTCGAATCTCACCGACCGTTATGACGTCAGTGTTAACACATGGGTCGGCACACATTCCACCGTGCTCGGCCTTATCGGCGATACCGCTGCGGTAGACAGCGAGTACATCGCCGCACAGGATATTGTTGAAAGCGTCAAGCGCGTGCAGGAGCCGTATAAAAAAGCAAACCGTAAGTTCCATCCGGAAGATACGGTCATCAAGCTTCCTACCGGTCAGGTGATCGGCGACGGTTCCCTTGCGCTCATCGCGGGTCCGTGCTCCGTCGAAAGCGAAGCGCAGATCTGCTGTGTCGCAGAGCGCGTCAAGGCCGCAGGCGCTACGTTCCTGCGCGGCGGCGCATTCAAACCCCGCACCTCGCCGTATGCGTTCCAGGGCCTTAAGGCAGAGGGCCTCGAGCTCCTCAAAAAGGCCAAGGAAAGAACCGGCCTGCCCATCGTCACCGAGATTATGAGCATCGGCCACCTTGACCTCTTTGAGGACGTCGATGTCATTCAGGTCGGCGCAAGAAACATGCAGAACTTCGAGCTTTTAAAGGAGCTGGGTCACGTGCATAAGCCGATTCTTTTAAAGCGCGGCCTTGCCAACACCATCGAAGAACTTCTCATGAGCGCCGAGTATATCATGGCGGGCGGCAACGAGCAGGTCATCCTGTGCGAGCGCGGTATCCGCACGTATGAGACATTCACCCGCAATACGCTCGATATTTCCGCCGTGCCGATCTTAAAGCGCCTTTCCCACCTGCCCGTCATCGTAGATCCCAGCCACGCCAGCGGCATCAACTGGCTTGTCGAGCCGCTTGCCATGGCAGCGGCAGCCGTCGGCGCAGACGGCCTCATCATCGAGGTGCATAATGACCCCAGCCGCGCCCTGTGCGACGGCGCACAGTCCCTCACGCCGGATCAGTTCGACGTGCTCGCAAAGAAAGTGCAGAAGGTCACCGAAACGGTGAAGAGCCTGTAAAAATTTACCCGAAAGGGAGAACGATATGCAAATCGCAATCATTGGTCTGGGTCTCATCGGCGGTTCGCTCGCAAAGGCCCTCAAAGAAAATACAGAGCATACCGTCATCGGCTTTGACCGTGACGAAAACACCCTGCTCGACGCACTTTCCCTCGGCGCCATCGATTCCGTCGGCAGCACGTCATTGCTCGAAAACGCGGACGTCGTGTACGTCTGTCTGTATCCCGCAGATGTCGTGCGCTTCGTCGAGGAAAACGCACCGCATTTTAAAGAAGGCTGCATTGTCACGGATGTGTGCGGCATCAAAAATCAGGTTTGCGGCAAATTAACGGAAATCGCCAAAAACTACCCGTTCGTTTACGTCGGCGGCCACCCCATGGCGGGCAAGGAGCGCAGCGGGTTCGATGCCAGCGAGGCAAGCCTCTTTTATAACGCTTCCTATATTCTCGTGCCCGGCGAAGCTCCGCAAAGCGCCACAGATACCCTTGTATCGCTCGCAAAAAGCATGGGCTTTGGCACCATCAAATACTGCACGCAGCAAAAGCACGATCGTATGATCGCCTATACGTCCCAGATTCCGCACGTTTTAGCATGCGCCTATGTCATGAGCCCGCGCTGCGATGAGCACAGCGGTTTTTCCGCCGGCAGTTACCGCGACGTTTCGCGCGTGGCGCGCATCAATGCGGAGCTGTGGGCAGACCTTTTCCTTGCAAACCGTGAGGAATTAGCGGACGAGACGGAAGAACTCGTGCGCAATATAGAACGTATACGCGCTGCGGTGGCGAAAAACGATCGGGCAGAGCTTGTGGCGCTGCTTTCCTCCGCACGTGAAAAAAAGGAGAAATTCGGATAATGGTGATCGAAATTAAAACAGATAAACCGTATGAAGTTATTGTGGAAGACGGCGTTTTGGACCGCGCGGGCGAAAAAATCGCCCCGCTCGTCCGTCCTGGCAGCCGCGCCATGATTGTCAGCGAGACGAACGTCTTCCCGATATACGGCGAGCGTCTAAAAGCTTCGCTTGAAAAAGCGGGTATCCACACGGCGGAGTTCGTCTTTGAAGCCGGCGAGCCGCAAAAGCAGCTTTCCACCGTCATGCAGATTTACGAAGCGCTTGCGGAAAACGATTTCACGCGCAGCGACATCATTGTCACGCTCGGCGGCGGCGTAGCGGGCGATATGGGTGGCTTCGCGGCGGCAACGTTCCTGCGCGGCATGGATTTCGTGCAGGTGCCCACGTCCCTTTTGGCGCAGGTAGATGCCAGTGTCGGCGGCAAAACGGGTGTCGATTTGCCGTTCGGTAAAAACCTCGTCGGCGCGTTCCATCAGCCGCGCCTCGTCCTCGCCGATCCCAAAACGCTCTCCACGCTGCCCGATGCCTATTTCACGGACGGCATGGGCGAGGTCATCAAATACGGCTGCATCGCAGACGCCGCGCTGTTCGATAAATTGGAGCAGGGACAAGTCATCGACCATTTGGAAGAAACCATCTGCCGCTGCGTGCTGTGCAAAAAGCACTTTGTCGAGGAAGACACGAACGACAAAGGCCGGCGTATGATTTTAAACTTCGGCCACACATTCGGCCACGCGCTCGAAAAGCTTACGGGCTTCTCGTCACTTTCGCACGGTCTTGCCGTCGGCATCGGTATGGTCATGGCGGGCGAAGTGGGTGAAAGCCTCGGTGTCACGGAAAAAGGCACCGCTGCGCGTATCCGCCGCGTGCTGGAAAGCTATGGCATGCCCACCGAGTCCGCGTTTGATTTCGCCAAAGTTGTGGAAGCAACCGCGCTCGATAAAAAAAGCTTTGGCAAAACGCTCAACCTGATCCTCTTAAAGCAGATCGGCGAAAGCGTTATTCACCCGGTGGACAGAAACTACCTCGTACTGCGCTATAAACTCGCCGCCGAGCAGAACCGCCGCAGAAAATTGAATTGATTTTTAGGAAGGCAGCATCATTCTCATCGTGCTGCCTTATGTCAAATATAGAGAGATAAATTTATGCAGAAACAAGGTGATACTATGGCAGAGGTGACCTACCGCCCCGCCCACGTTAAGGGCGAAGTGCGCATTCCCCCAAGCAAAAGTGCCGCGCACCGCGCATTGCTTTCGGCGGCGCTGTGCAAAACGCCGTGCCGTGTCGGGCCCATTGACCACAGTGCGGACATGGAAGCTACATTAAACGGCGTGTGCGCCATGGGCGGCACGGTGAAAGCGGAAGAAAACGGCGTGCTGTGCATCGCGCCGGGCACGGCACCCCAAAGCGTCACAGTCGATTGCGGTGAATCCGGTTCCACGCTGCGCTTTCTCATCCCCGTTTTCGCCGCCCTCGGCATCGAAGCGACGTTTGTCGGTCACGGCAGACTTCCCGAGCGCCCTATCGGCGTTTACACAGACCTTCTGCCGCAGCACGGCATAACGGTCGAGACTGCCGGCGGTCTGCCGTTTCATATCACGGGCAAGCTTCAAAGCGGCGATTTCCGCGTGCCGGGCAACATCAGT
>QWCY01006609.1_pt1 | contig 10058 bp, 9 predicted proteins | sample 1972631 | NCBI WGS metagenome assembly QWCY01 (sample SAMN09866696, study PRJNA288562) | Human gut metagenome isolate pre1_stool, whole genome shotgun sequencing... | isolation source: gut | host: Homo sapiens | place: USA: California
TACCTGTTAAACTTTCTTTTCTAAAGGTTGTCAGGAGCGGGAAAATAGCTTCCCCATCAACAAGTTGGCTTTACCCACTCCTTTTCAAACCTGTTACACTTGACTTTAGCCAAAGCGGAACTCCACAATGGGTTGGTCGTTATTAACATCTGTTGCTGTAATAGTCTTATTTCTTTCATCAACATGGAAACCTGTGATATAACGATCTAAGGTATATTTACATAAAGGTTCCCCTTGTAAGTTGAAAACATAAATATATTGTCCACCATCTGTAGCTCTTCCCTCTTTTTGGTGCTGTGCCATAATCTCTTTAAAAGTGTGACCATGGAAAACAGCATAAATAGCCTCATCCGTAACCTGCACATCCGAAAATCCCATGATCCCATCCGGAATAGCATACCCGCCCGCAAGTTTGAATTCCGGTTCCCCTTTAGGACCTAAACAGACCCTATGAAAACCGTTTTGAAGATTATAAATCTCAAGAACTTCACCTAATTGAGTAGCAGCAACCAACACTCCGTTATGAGGATTATAATCTATAAAACTGCGCCAAGCTTGTGCTAAGGCAGGACGCGCCTCTTTCAATGCTTCTTCGTTCAATGAAGGAATCACTCCACTTTTCTTCAAAAACTTCCCTTGTCGGTTCACCCAACAGAATCGGCTATCTCCCGAATAGTCAGGTATCAGAAAAGTCGTATCATTGAATACCACAAAATCAAGAGCACGCAGAATGCTGTCTTTATCGAAAGAGATCGCTTCTGCACGCAGAAGCGAATCTCTATCCGAAACAAACTCAAACCTAGTTAACTCGCCTTTGTTGGCATCTAAAGTCCAAAATGAACCATCTATACATTTCACTGTTTCTACTGAAAGCATCTCTTCCGGTGAATCCCCTCTCCTGCCAAACGAAGACAGATAATGGAAATCAGGATAATGAAAAAGATGGCAATACACATCAGTACCATGTAAATCCAGGACAACAGCCTGATCACCGGACACATGTACCCGAAACGGATAACGCATATAAACCGAATCAAGCTGAATTACCTTAGAATGTAGTGTCTCCTCCTTAGGAAAAGAAGCATACAACATCCGATCTTTCGGCAAATCTGAAGTGCACCCAGTAAAGATTACCAAAAGAAAGAGAAATGTCAGACAGTATTTCATGAGATTTTAATAATAATATAATACTTTAGATCCGTCATTGGGACAAACCACTGAACCGTATCCAACACACATAGCAGGTGAAGTCCCCTCCCCTGTCGCCAACGCTTCCACATTCATCATTACTAATGATGAAGGATCTTCTCTCTTTTCTCTCATAAACATAGAGACTATAACTACTGTAACAACGGCTAATACCGCTAAAATCTTTATTTTCATTTCATCAATAATTTAATAAATATCAGCAAAGATAAGCGAGTGAATAGAAGCATGCAAACATTCTATGTCAACACTTTTATTGATAACGTCATTTTATTTAATGACGTCTAAATATCAATATATTAGATTCTAATAAGATAGCAATTGTTTTTATTACTAATTCAACAAATAGGGTGGTAAATTCAAACTTTTAAAGTAACTTTGCAACACCAACACAAGATCTGGCAAATATGAATAAAAGAATATTTTTAGTAATTGGAGTCATTATACTTTTTATTATGATTGCCATAGGTGCCTCAACCTATACAATCATTCACTCTCTTATTCAAAAAGAAAAAGAAGCATTCAAGCCACAAGTTGAAAATATCTTGAAGGAGGCAGTTGCCAACAATACAATCCAAAAATGTAAAGATATACCCTTAAATGGTTTTAATAACTCACCTAACAAAATAGGTACGTATGAGACTCGGACCTTCTGTTCAAGAGATACCTTGTTTACCTATCAGCACAAAATTCAAGACGTGGATAGTGAAATATTATTCGCTCGCCAATTGGGGTTACTTATGATGGATAGTTTACAAAGTAGTGATATACAAGCCCTAATAATTAAAGACTTAAATAAAAATGATATAAAAGGATATATCAATACTGGAATAATTGTCTCCAAACATCTACAAAGAGAAATATGGAGTCACCATCAAATAGCATCCCTCGCAATGCAGAAATGATTACCTATCGTCTAGAAAATGAAATTGTTAGTGTAGATTACATAATGTATATCGACTATAGTTTCTCAACTTTGTGGAAGCGAATGCCTAAAACCAATATCTACATCAATTTAGTAGTCGAAGTGATTCTCATCTACACCATTACTCTATTTGTACTATACTATAGGAAACAGCAAAAGAACAGATCTGTATCTACAGTTGATATAACATCAGATCCCAATATTATCACGGACCCCATATCAGTTGACAATACTGTAGAAACAGAAAAGCGGACTAATTCTACCATAAAAGAGGAGTTATCATTCAAGGATCAATTTGTCTTTGAGAAAGACTTTGTCCTATTCAATGACCGTCCGATCAAAATGCCTAATCAACAACAAAAGATATTAATATTTTTCTTAAATAGGCCTAATTACAGAGTGAACAAACACGAATTGAAGGAAGAATTTTGGCCTAAAAACAGTGATCCAACCAATAATATGACAAGCGCAATCAATAAATTAAAGAAAATTTTAGAGGAAATCAACAGTAAGTATACAATTATCACCGACAAGACTAATGAGGAATACTATGTAGTAATCAGGGATAAATCAGCAGAAAAAATATAGATATATAAGGATAAGATAATAAAAAGTATGCGAGATACATCACGCACCCCGCACACAACAACCATTTAAGTATTAAACAATTAAACTAAAAACATATGATAGTACTATATAAAAAAACAAGTCCAAATCCAGTGTTGCATCAATGAATGCTAACATAGAGATGAAACTACTCTTAGAATCTTTTCACATACCTGCTTATCTTCATGGAGTAATTTGCCATTGAAAAATATCCATCATCAGATTTAACAGGTTTGTCTGTAAAGCCTACAGCATATTAACTTTGAAGCTCAGCATCTGTAAGATTAATCCATTTTTCACAAGGGGTGGTAAACAAACATCTCCAATTGTCCCACTCTCGTTCACTTACTTCCGACATATAGCTTATCTCCCTTCCAGTAAATGAGCTATATCCTCTTGATTGCCTGATTGCTTATACGTTCCATCGCCGCAGATAATAATATGCTTTTCATCTAAACTAAAATTATTTATTCTACAATAAATTGTCCATATACATAACCACCATTCGAATTGGTAAATTCAAGCAGGTAAGTTCCCGGTGCTAAATCGGCAATAGAGAACGAAGTAGCTTGATTAGCAGCAGTTACATCCACAGAAGATGAATAAACTTCTTTTTTGGTATCATCTTTCACTGTAATATCCACATTACCTATAACCTTTGTAAATTCAATAAATAAAGTAGTGCCATCAATATCTGCAGAAATAGGAATTAACGGATTGATGGAACGATTACCTTCTTCGATAATTTCACCATCTAAAACAATGGGTCTACGAAGAATTTGAGTGGACATAGCACACATGGACTGTCCAATGAACAATACCACAATTAACGATAAAATAACACGCAATTTCATATTTTATTTGTTTTGGTTTCGTCAAATGTAGCGCATATTTTTCAGACAGCCAAAGAAATTACCCGGACAAATTCAGGTAGGGTTAATGGCATCTAATTATCTTAAAATCAATAGATAAAAAATAAGGAACAGATATTTACCCGGACAATTTCCCCTCAAGCCAAACTAATATTTTAGCAAAAAAACGTCCAAATCATCCGAAGCAGATAGATTCAGTCGTTTTTTCATACGTCTTTTAGCTTTTGTCACTGAATCAGTCTCCGTCAGAAAAATACTTCCTAAGACCTCATGTTCAATACCAAATCTTAATAGACAGCAAATTTCAATATCATGTTTGGTAAGAGTAGGAAAATCATTCTTAATACGCGTAATAAAATCACCATGTATAGCATTAGATAGATGAAATAACTTATCCCAATCGGCATCCAAAAGCAATTTCTTACCTGAAGTATTCTCTATATTTTTCCCTCTTAACATTATTAGTATATGAAGTGCTTGCATATAAATAGCATAGAGATCATCGGCTTCACTTTCCGGTATATCATGCTTCTTCTCTGTTAAACGAAGAGATAATGCTTTATTCTGATCTTCAAGGACAGACATTTTCCCATGCAATTCTCCTATCTGATTTCGATAATCCTGCAATGTTTCTCTTTGTAAGTCCTGATAATTGAGTATTTGCCTTTGATACATCTTTATGTCAGCATCATTTTTACGAATTCTTTCATTGATATCCTTAACCAGTTTCTGATTCGTTCTATATTTATAATAAATATAAATAATAACCATTATTGCAATAAAACTCACAAATGAACTTATTAAAAGAATATTCTTTTTCTCAATACTGGATTGTAGACTTTCCCTCTGCCATTTTTCACTATTATACCGACTCTGTAAAGTTGCTATGCTATTTTGAATATCAATATCTTGAGTAATAATTCGTAAAGAGTCAGCTATGTCTTTATACCCGATAGCACCTTTAAAATTATTCAATTCTTTCTCCAAATCATATAAACATTCACAAGCATCTCTCTTTATAACGAGATTAGAACTTCCAAGACATAATAAGAGATATCTCTCTGCATCTTTTAATCTGTCCATATATAAATACAGATTTCCCAATGCTAAATAACCTGAAAATAATTTTTCTGGATCTTTTTCTTTTTCTATAAAAGATAAAAAATATTGCTCAGCACCAACATAATCTTTTTCAGAACGATGAATTACTCCTAATTCTAAAAGTATTGATCCTACAGCAGAATACTTTTTAAGGTTTAAAATATATAATGCTTTATCATAATAATAGTAAGCACTGTCTATTTGATTCTTATATAAGAATCCCCGACCTAAATTCCTATACGCATAAAGCATACATAAAGAATCTGGTATTGAAGCATAAAAATCAAACGATTCTTTATAATCATTTAAAGCTGCATCAAGTAATTTCTGCCGGCGATTTAAATCTCCAATTTTCTCTGTTACAAGTCCCAATAATTTAAACTGATCACTGCTTTGAAGTACATCTTTCGCCTTTAAATAAAACGTCATTGCATCCTCTACTTTATCAAGGCTTTCCATCACCCTTCCATAATAATAAAAGGATTTTCCTTTAGCTACAAGATCTTCAGTATGGCCTCCATAATAACCAACAGCAAATTTAATCAGCGAATCTGAAGTAAAATTTATGTAGTTTTTATCCATAGCCTGTGTCATCAATAGGCTATAGTCCGCCTGCGCTTTACCATGAAGAGTTTCCGGAGTTGGGATATGTTGCAAAATAGCCATTGCACTATCCGGGCGAGATTCCATTATTTTCTCAGCCTGAGACAGAGATGACATGACTCCATCCGGCGTCGAATAACATGATACAACTAAAAGACTAAATAAAGCAATAAAAAGGTAACCAAATAGTGAGTGCGTGTTCATTTTCATTAAGTTTTTTCGCAAAAATACGAAAAAAACTTATTAGCTAATGGTTCAAGGTCGCATTTTGTTCCATGCGCTGATGCTCTTCAATCAGCTCCATATTCGATTTCGCTTTTGTAATAAAATCCTTCACTAATTTGTTATTCTTAAACGAATAAGGAGCATCTTTCATGATGTCCTCTATTTGGGGAGTCATAACAGGATAAGGTAGTGTGCTGCACAGCATCATAAATACACTCGGACCTAAAACTGTTTCGTAGTTATCTGAGATAAATTTTTTGATAAAGCCATTCATATCTTGCATTAACGAATCGCCCTCGTGAGTCAATTGCTCATGAATATCAGCCAAGTCGGCACCATCCATCACCATGCGGGCTTCTTTACGTTGCAATTCTTCTATCTGAACATCCAATGAATTCTTTTTATCAATAAAAGCGTAGAGGGCATTGTTCAGAGCGGTTCCTTTTGCTACCAATTCTGTATTTGTAATTGAAACTTGAATATTACCTTTTTCAATCACTAAAGGCATGATGCTTTCGTCACCGATATAGAGTGTAGCCATTACTACCGAATCGACTTTACCTTTCATCGAAAATAGTCCATGCACCACTTCGGCAGAATCAATATTGAGCCACTCGCCATTCTGAAGCACTTTAATAAAAAGCATTTTACCGTCCAGACTGGTTACAGAAGAGGCGCCTTCAATCTTATACTTGCGACTACAAGAGGTAAAAACAAAAAGCAAAAGTAAAAAAGGCAATACTTTATTCATAGGATACACAACTTTTTCGACGACAAAGGTACAACGGATTCGTATGCAAATGAAACATTTTATCAATATTTAAAACTTGTAAGACTCTTTTCTTTAATAATCCTTATAAACATCTACATAAGGACGGATTTTTCATTTACTTTACCTAAATTTGCACTTTCGGAGTTGACAAATAGTCAATGAGTTATTGAAGCCGTCAATCCGTTAATCCGTAAAATTGTAACCGTATATTATAGAAATGTCTACCTACGCACCCTTTGCCAAGCCACTATACGTAATGCTCAAGCCCGTAGGGGCTGTATGCAACCTTGCATGTGATTATTGTTATTATCTGGAAAAGTCCCGGCTTTATCAAGAAAATCCCAAACATGTGATGAGCGATGAACTGCTTGAAAAGTTTATCGAGCAATACATCAATTCGCAAACCATGCCGCAAGTACTCTTCACCTGGCACGGAGGAGAGACATTGATGCGTCCACTCTCTTTCTACAAAAAAGCAATGGAGTTGCAGAAGAAATATGCCCGTGGAAGAAGCATAGACAACTGCATACAGACTAACGGAACCCTGTTGACCGACGAGTGGTGTGAGTTTTTTCGTGAAAACAACTGGCTGGTAGGAGTCTCGATAGACGGTCCTCAAGAGTTTCATGATGAATACCGGAAAAACAAGCTTGGCAAACCCTCGTTTGTGAAAGTCATGAATGGCATCAATCTTTTGAAAAAGCATGGAGTAGAATGGAATGCCATGGCGGTAGTGAATGACTTTAATGCTGATTATCCGTTGGACTTTTATCACTTTTTCAAAGAATTAGGTTGCCATTATATTCAGTTCGCTCCCATTGTGGAACGGATCTTCCCGCATCAGGACGGACGTCATCTGGCCTCACTGGCACAGCGCGAAGGAGGAGAACTGGCAGAATTTTCCGTAACACCGGAGCAATGGGGAAACTTTCTCTGTACACTCTTCGATGAATGGGTGAAAGAAGATGTAGGCGACTATTATATCCAACTCTTCGATTCTACCCTTGCCAACTGGGTAGGCGAACAACCGGGAGTATGCTCCATGGCAAAAACATGTGGACACGCCGGCGTAATGGAATTCAACGGAGACGTCTACTCATGTGACCATTTCGTGTTTCCGGAATTCAAACTGGGCAACATTTACAATCAAACTTTGGTAGAGATGATGTATAGTGAACGCCAGACTGCTTTCGGACAAATGAAACAAAAGTCACTTCCCACCCAGTGTAAAGAGTGCGAATTTTTATTTGCCTGCAACGGTGAATGCCCCAAAAATCGTTTTTGTCGCACAGCAAATGGTGAACCGGGACTAAACTATCTGTGCAAAGGATATCATCAATTTTTCAAGCATGTGGCTCCTTATATGGATTTCATGAAAAACGAATTGATGAACCAACGGCCACCGGCCAATGTGATGGACGCTATCAAAGAAAACAAATTGATCATAGATTAAAATAGTAAAACAACGAATCATTCTAATTTTTTTATAAACTAATGAACAGACTCAAACTTTACTTACTGGCGCTGACTGCGCTGGCCGTTTGTTCCGCAAAGGCGGACGAGGGTATGTGGTTACTGCAATTAATGCAGCAGCAACACTCTATCGATATGATGAAAAAACAGGGACTGAAACTCGAGGCACAGGATTTGTATAATCCTAACGGAGTCTCACTGAAAGATGCCGTAGGTATCTTCGGGGGAGGATGTACCGGCGAGATTATTTCACCGGAAGGATTGATATTAACCAATCACCACTGCGGATACGCTTCCATCCAACAACATAGCTCTGTAGAGCATGATTATCTGACAGATGGATTTTGGGCAACCTCAAGAGACAAAGAATTGCCGACTCCAGGACTGAAATTTACATTTATCGAACGCATAGAAGACATTACGGATATTGTAAATTTAAGAATTGCCGCTAAAGAAATCACTGAATCAGAATCATTCAGCAGTACATTTCTTAATAAACTGGCTAAGGAGTTGTTTGAAAAGAGCGACTTGAAAGGAAAAAAAGGAATCGTTCCTCAAGCTTTGCCTTTTTACGCCGGAAATAAATTCTATATGTTTTATAAGAAGGTATATCCGGACGTACGTATGGTTGCCGCTCCTCCTTCATCAATCGGTAAGTTCGGTGGTGAAACAGACAACTGGATGTGGCCACGCCATACCGGTGACTTTTCAATGTTCCGTATCTATGCCGACGCGAATGGCGAACCGGCAGAATACAGTGCTTCCAATGTCCCCCTGAAAACCAAGAAACACCTGAATATCTCTATCAAAGGGCTGAAAGAGGGAGATTATGCCATGATTATGGGATTCCCGGGAAGCACCAGCCGTTATCTCACCGTCTCGGAAGTGAAAGAACGCATGGAAGCAAGCAATGCCCCCCGTATCCGTATCCGCGGAACCCGTCAGGACGTGTTGAAAGAAGCGATGAATGCCAGCGATAAAGTACGTATTCAATATGCCAATAAATATGCAGGTTCAAGCAACTATTGGAAGAACTCCATCGGCATGAACAAAGCTATCATCGATAACAATGTTTTGGGAACAAAAGCAGAACAGGAAGCTAAATTCGCTAAGTTTGCCAAAGAAAAAAATAATACCGACTACATGAATGTAGTGGCAAAGATCGACGAGGCTGTAGCTAAAACTTCTCCAATCAAATATCAACAGACCTGTCTGACGGAAACATTCTTCGGCGGTATTGAATTCGGTAGCCCATTTATGGTAATGGACAAACTGAAAGAAGCATTGGAACAGAAAAACGATTCAAGTATTGAAGCTAACATCAAAGTGTTGAAAGAGGTATTCAACGACATCCATAATAAAGACTATGATCACGAAGTAGACCGTAAAGTAGCCAAAGCCCTGTTGCCACTATACGCAGAAATGATTCCTGCCGGACAGCGCCCTGCCATCTACGATGTGATTGAGAAAGAGTACAAAGGCGACTACAATGCATACGTAGATGCAATGTACGATACTTCAATTTTGGCCAATCAGGCAAACTTTGATAAATTCATCAAAAAACCGACTGTAAAAGCAATCGAAAAAGATATAGCCACTCAATATTCACGTGCCAAGTTTGACAAATACACCAATCTGGCCGAACAAATGGGAAAATTGCCGGAAGAACTGGCTTTATTACACAAAACATATATCCGCGGACTAGGTGAAATGAAATTGCCTGTACCATCTTATCCGGATGCCAATTTCACTATCCGCCTGACCTATGGCAATGTGAAACCATACAGCCCGAAAGATGGTGTATATTACAAATACTACACAACAACCGACGGAATCCTTGAAAAAGAAAATCCGGAAGACCGTGAATTCGTAGTACCTGCCAAACTGAAAGAGTTGATCGAGAAAAAAGATTTCGGACGCTATGCATTGCCCAATGGTGAAATGCCGGTTTGTTTCCTGTCTACCAATGACATCACAGGCGGTAACTCCGGAAGTCCGGTACTGAACGAAAACGGCGAATTGATCGGTTGTGCATTCGATGGTAACTGGGAATCACTGAGCGGTGACATCAATTTCGATAATAACCTGCAACGCTGTATCAACCTGGACATCCGTTATGTACTCTTTATTCTCGAAAAGCTGGGAGGATGCGGACATTTGATTAACGAAATGACGATTGTTGAATAATGATGAAAAGAAACTTATTATCTGCTGCGTTTGCACTGATGGCACTGGCCGTCAGTGCTGACGAAGGAATGTGGATGCTGACTGACCT
>QWCY01006954.1_pt1 | contig 10054 bp, 10 predicted proteins | sample 1972631 | NCBI WGS metagenome assembly QWCY01 (sample SAMN09866696, study PRJNA288562) | Human gut metagenome isolate pre1_stool, whole genome shotgun sequencing... | isolation source: gut | host: Homo sapiens | place: USA: California
CACAAAAATTGCGCAGGCAGTGCAGATAACCGTTACAGGGGAAAACGTGAATATACAAAGTGCACAAAAAAATCAAAACTAAGATGGGGGATGGAAACCACAGATGTGGATAAAATGAAAAAATTATCCACTATCCGGAATCAAAAAATGCCGAAAAATTGAGTTATACACGAAGTTATGCACATTATCCACATAATTTGGGATAAGTTGTTTGTGGATGACAGGGATAAAAACAAACGATTGTTTTGTTAACAACGCATAAAAAGCATGTATTTGAATGATTGCAAACGGGAGGTATTTTTGATATACTAGGGAAGTTATGATTAAAACGATTGATTTTGCTGGAATTGAATTGGACAATTATACCGTTCGGGAAATGATCATGAATGTAGAAAAGGATATGTCTGATCATGGATTCCATACAATAGAAGAAGTAAACATGGATACGCTTATGCTGGCAGAAACGGATGAACTTGTCCGCAAAGCCATAGGGTTTGCGGAACATACCGTGATTGCGGAAAACGGAATTTTAGAAGCTGTTGGTGCAGGATCTTACCAGCACCGTCATGAGCAGGATCTTACCAGCACCGTCATGAGATCGAACATCATGATTTCTTTTTTGAACTGATGAAGCGGGTGGAACGCAATCATCAGACGGTGTTTGTGATCGGAGATACCACGGAACATGTGGAAAAGACCTGTGCTTTTTTATCAGAGCATTTTGGAAAATGCGAGATCCTGGGAGCAGAAGCGTTTGAAAACTGTCAGGGGGGGACGGATGCCATGGTCAATGAGATCAATGCACTGACTCCTGATATGATCTTAAGTGTTCTGCCAAGTCCGGATCAGGAACATTTCCTGATGGAGAATTGTGAGAAACTGTCTGCCGGACTGTGGTATGGAATCGGTTCCTGGGATTTTACAAAGCGCAGACAGGGACTGCTCGGAAATATACGGAATCTGATCCGCACGCATAAACTGGAGCGGCAGCTGATTCATTATCATGGAAAGCAGGAAAGCATATCATGAGGGCAAATGTCTGGAAAGAATTGGAAAATTATTTCCTGATTTTGCTGGGCACTGCACTTATGGCCATTGCCATTCAGTGGATTTTTGACAGGGTGGGGCTGATCACCGGAGGGTTTACTGGTCTTACCATTATCATACGAAATCTTACGGAAGCGCTTCTGCCGGGAGGAATTCCTCTGTGGCTGACGAATATTGTGCTGAATATTCCGATATTTCTGTATTCCTATATCCGGTTTGGAAAAAATTATATCGGGAAAACGGGCTTTGCAACCATTTTGCTTTCGGTGTGGCTTTATCTGATACCGGTGATAGATATGTCAGGGGATGATTATATGCTTGCAGCCCTGTTTGGCGGGGCATTTACCGGCATTGGCATGGCACTGGTTCTTAAGGCGGGAGCAACGACCGGCGGAACCGATATGGTTGCGGCGATCATCCAGTCACACATGCGGCACTATACGGTGGTTCAGGTGATGCAGGTACTGGATGCAGCCATTGTGATTCTCGGATTATATGTATTTGGTTTAAGACCTACACTTTATGCAGTTGTTTCTATTTTTGTGTCGACAAAAATATCCGATGCCTTTCTGGAGGGCTTTAAGACTTCCAAAGCAGCTTTTATTATCACAAACCGGTATGAGGAAGTGGCAGAACGGCTGATGGATGAGCTTGACCGCGGGGTTACGGGACTGCACGCACAGGGGATGTACACAGAGGAGAAAAAGTGCGTTCTGTATTGCGTTGTATCAAGGAAAGAGATCGTGCGTGTGAAAGAGATTGTAAATGATGTGGATTCCTCTGCGTTTGTAATCGTATCGGATGTCCGGGAGGTTTTGGGCGAGGGATTTCTGGAATATTCGGATGATTTTTAGAACGATATTGTTAAAATTTTATAGTGAAATATTACTAACCGGAAAAAGTAGTAAGAGAGGAAATGCATAAAAAATATACATTTCCTCTTTCTTTTTTTGGAAGAATGTATTAAAATAAAAGTAATTGTTCAGAAAACAGGTGGGGGAACGATAGATTTCTGGATGAAATATGGGGATAAGGAGAGCTGACTATGATATCCAATCAAATACTTCAAAATACAATTGACGGACTGAAAGCAATTACACGTACAGATTTATGTGTGATTGATGTAGAGGGAAAAATTCTGGTCGCGACATTTCCGGATGCAGAACAGTTTGTAGCTCCGGCACAGACCTTCGTGGAATCGCCGGCGGACAGTCAGGTGGTAAATGGCTGCCAGTTCTTTAAAGTGTTCGATGATCATCAACTGGAGTATATTCTGCTGGCATATGGAGACAGCGAGGATGTGTATATGATTGGAAAGATTGCTGCTTTCCAGATTCAGAATCTTTTGGTTGCCTATAAGGAACGTTTTGATAAAGATAATTTTATCAAGAACCTGATTTTGGACAATCTGCTTTTGGTAGATATATACAATCGTGCCAAGAAACTTCATATTGAAACAGAAGTACGCCGTGTGGTATTCTTGGTGGAGACAAACCGTGAGAAAGATGGAAATGAGCTGGAGAAGATCCGGGGACTTTTTGGTGGAAAATCAAAGGATTTCGTCACAGCGGTAGATGAAAAAAACATTATTGTAGTCAAAGAACTTGCAGAAAATGAAACCTATGAGGATTTGAATAAGACAGCAGATGTAATCATCAGGCTGTTTAAATCTGATACCAATTGCAATATTCATATCGCATATGGTACCATTGTGAACGAATTGAAAGAGGTTTCGAGATCTTATAAAGAGGCGCGCATGGCACTGGATGTCGGAAAGATCTTCTTTGAGGGACAGGATGTGATTGCGTATTCCCAGCTGGGAATTGGCCGACTGATTTATCAGCTTCCAATTCCATTGTGCAAAATGTTTATCAAGGAAATCTTTGGTGGAAAATCACCAGATGATTTTGATGAGGAAATTCTGACGACGATCAACAAATTCTTTGAAAACAGTCTGAATGTGTCAGAGACGTCAAGACAACTGTACATTCATCGAAATACGCTGGTATATCGTCTGGACAAGCTGCAAAAAAGCACAGGTCTGGATCTGCGGGTTTTTGAAGATGCAATCACGTTTAAGATCGCACTCATGGTAGTCAAGTATATGAAGTATATGGAAACACTGGACTATTAGAAATTGAAGGAGAGATTATGATTACACTGGAACATGTCAGCAAGACATATGCGGCAGGAGTTCCTGCCTTAAATGACGTGAGTCTGGAAATAGAAGATGGTGAATTTGTATTTGTTGTAGGAGACAGCGGTTCGGGAAAGTCAACCCTGATTAAACTGTTGTTAAAAGAACTCGAACCAACGGAAGGAAGTATTACCATTGGCGGAAAGCAGCTTGGAAAGATCCGAAGGAAGCAGATCCCGAAATTCAGGAGAAACATCGGAGTGGTATTTCAGGATTTCCGTCTGTTGAAAGACCGCAATGTCTATGACAATGTAGCATTTGCACAGAAGGTGGTTGGTGAGCCGAACAGCCATATTAAGAAAAAAGTACCGCTTATGCTTTCTATGGTGGGACTTGCCGCAAAATACCGTTCTTTTCCGAAACAGCTATCCGGAGGTGAGCAGCAGAGAGTGGCGATTGCCCGTGCTCTGATCAATGAGCCGAGCATTTTGCTTGCAGATGAGCCGACCGGAAATCTGGATAACAATAATGCGTGGGAGATTATGAAACTGCTGGAGGAAATCAACAGTAAAGGAACTACAGTGATTGTTGTAACCCATAATCTGGAAATTGTGAAAGTTATGAAAAAACGTGTGATCACAGTGAAAAAGGGTACGATTGTCAGTGACAGTAAGGAAGGTGGCTACGACGATGAGAATTAATACCTTTTTTTATTCGATCAGACAGGGCTTAAAAAATATATTTCGAAATAAAATGTTTTCGCTTGCTTCCGTGGCAACCATGGCGGCCTGCATTTTTATGTTCGGTCTGTTTTATATTATTGTAACGAATTTCAGTGCGACGGTACATTCTATTGAAGAGGGTGTGTCAGTTACCGTATTTTTTGAACATGATGCGACAGATGCACAGATCCGTGACATCGGAGAAAAGATTAATAAGCGTGCCGAGGTCAGCAAAAACGAGTATGTGTCTGCCGACGAGGCGTGGAAAGAATATAAAAAAGTATATTTTCAGGGAAAAGAAGAACTTGCGGATGGATTTACAGATAATCCGCTTGCGAATTCTGCACATTATCAGGTGTATCTGAACGATGTTTCGATGCAGGATTCCCTTGTAACCTATATCAAGGGACTTACCGGGGTGCGCGAGGTAAAAGAGTCTGCCCAGGTGGCAAATACACTGACGGATTTTAATAAACTGCTGGGATATGTTTCCGGAGGAATTATTCTGATTCTGCTGTGTGTGGCTGTCTTTTTGATCAGCAATACCGTAATGGTCGGTATCTCGGTCCGTAAGGAAGAAATTGCCATTATGAAGCTGATCGGAGCAACGGATTTTCTTGTGCGTGCGCCGTTTATTGTGGAAGGAATTGTGATCGGACTGATCGGAGCAGCGATTCCGCTTGGTGTGCTGTATTTTATGTATCAGAAGATCATTGTCTATATTGCAGCGAAATTCAATTTTATCGGTTCGATGATCGTGTTTGAACCGGTGAAGGTTGTTTTCCGGACACTGATTCCGGTGGGAGTTATCCTTGGAGCCGGTATCGGATTTATCGGCAGTCAGATGACGATCCGCAAACATTTGAAAGTATAATATTGTTATTGTTGTCATAAAATGACAAGAAGCCATGCTGCAAGGTGTGGCTTCTTGATTTATAGGGAAAATTATGGAGGCAGGAATGCAGGAAGAACAGGAAGAAATGATCAAAACCGGGAAACCGGAAAAAAGAAGACCATCGGGCTTTAAAAACGGAGTGATTATCGGGCTGGTGCTAGGACTGCTGATTACGGGAATCGGTGCCGGAGTCGGAATTCGTGCGTATGCGAATCTTACAAACAATTATGTTATATTTGGACCACAGGGAGTAAAACAGACAGCCAAAGACAATGTTCTCGACCAGGCAGCAATAAAGAAAGTGGATGAGCTGTTGTCATATATCGATTTGTATTACAACGATTCTTACAAAGAAAAAGATATCCGCAATGCCATTTATAAAGGAACGCTGAGCGGGCTTGGAGATCCTTATTCCGTATACTACACGGTAGATGAATATAAAGATCTGCAGACATCAACCAATGGAAATTATTATGGAATCGGTGCGGCGCTTTCACAGAATGCAAAGACCATGGAAGTGACAGTGGTTAAAGTGTACGAGGGAACACCGGCAGAGGAAGCGGGGCTGAAAAACGGAGATGAAATTCTATCCGTGGATAAGTATGAAGCGACCAGTATGGAACTTTCCAACCTTGTAAAAAAGATACGGGGAAAAGAGGGGACAAAAGTCCATTTGAAAGTTTATCGTTCGCAGACCGGGGAAAATCTTGAATTTGATGTGGAACGTAAAAACGTGGATATTCCGAGTGTGGATTCCAAAATGCTTTCCGATGGGATCGGCTACATACAGATCAGCGAATTCCAGAGTAATACCGCAAAACAGTTTAAAAAGGCACTTGTAGCACTTGAAAAGGAAGATATGAAAGGGCTGATTGTCGATGTGCGGAGCAATCCGGGCGGACTGGTGACTTCTGTCGTGGATATTCTGGATCAGATTCTTCCGGAGGGAACGGTTGTTTACACGGAGGATAAATATGGGAAAAAAGAGACATATACATCCGATGCGTCCTGCATTCATTATCCGATGGCAGTTTTAGTTAATGGAGACAGTGCCAGTGCATCAGAAATCTTTGCCGGAGCAATCAAGGATTATGATTATGGAACATTGATTGGAACAAAAACGTTTGGCAAGGGAATTGTCCAGACGGTATTTCCTCTGGAAAACGGGGATGCCATTAAAATTACAACCGCGAAATATTATACGCCAAAGGGACATTACATTCACGGGAAAGGCATTCAGCCGGATATCAAACTGGAATACAAATACAGCGGTCCGGAAGATGAAAGTTATGACATGAAGTACGATAATCAGTTACAGAAAGCAATTTCTGTTGTGAAAGAAAAAATAAATTAAAGGGTAACAATGAAAAGAAAACGTGTATGGAGAATTGTCAGTGTTGCGTTGATCGTTGTATGGGCTGTGGTTATTTTTTCGTTTTCCGCACAGCCGGATACGGAGTCTTCGGAAATCAGCGGGCATGTGAGTTACCGGATTGTTAAGATGTGGAATCAGGTGTTTGGATGGAAACATTCCGGGCCGGAACTGGAACAGATGGCACAGAAAATTGAATATCCTGTGCGCAAAGCTGCACATATGAGCGAATATGCAGTTCTTGCACTTCTGATATTTCAGGCATTGACGGCATTTGACCGGAAAAAGAACCGTGGATGTATGGCACTTGGCATAACGGCAGCCTATGCAGCAACCGATGAATTTCATCAGCTGTTTGTGCCGGGAAGAGCCGGAAGAGTGACGGATGTGCTGATTGATTCGGCAGGAGCATTTCTTGCATTGCTTGCTATTCATATTATTTTATATTATCATAAGTCTGAAATAAGAAATAGAAAGAGGTGATTCTGTGGTAGAATTGGATAATTTTAAGAGCCAGCTGCAAAGCTACAAGGCTCCACTGCAGGAAGTGAGGGATTCACTTTGACTTAGCTGGCAAAGAACAGCGGATTCAGGAATTGGAACGGGAGATGGAGGCACCGGATTTCTGGAACGATCCGGAAGTTTCCCAGAACAAGATGAAGGAAGTCAAAAGTTTAAAGGACGATGTGGCAACTTATGCGGCATTGTCGACGCAATATGATGATATTGAAACCATGATCGAGATGGGATATGAGGAAAATGATCCGGAACTGATCCCGGAGATCGATCAGATGATGAAAGAATTTGTTCAGACCTATGAGGATATCCGTATGAAAACGCTTCTGTCGGGAGAATATGACAGGAACAATGCCATTGTTTCCCTGCATGCGGGAGCGGGTGGCACGGAATCCTGTGACTGGGCAGCCATGCTCTATCGTATGTATACCCGATGGGCAGATAAAAAGGGATTTTCCGTGGAAGTGCTGGATTCTCTGGATGGAGAAGAGGCCGGAATCAAATCCATTACATTTCAGGTGAATGGGGAGAATGCGTATGGATATCTGAAATCGGAAAAAGGTGTGCACCGGCTGGTTCGTATTTCTCCGTTTAACGCGGCAGGAAAAAGACAGACTTCTTTTGTATCCTGCGATGTTATGCCGGATATAGAAGAAGATGTCGATGTGGAGATCCGGGAGGAAGATATCCGTATTGATACGTTCCGCTCCAGTGGTGCCGGAGGACAGCATATCAACAAGACGTCTTCTGCTATCCGTATCACGCATTTTCCGACCGGAATTGTGGTGCAGTGCCAGAATGAGCGTTCGCAGCATATGAACAAGGATAAAGCGATGCAGATGCTCAAAGCGAAACTGTATCTTCTCAAACAGGAAGAAAATGCAGCCAAAGCAGCTGGAATCCGGGGCGAAGTGACAGATATCGGCTGGGGAAACCAGATCCGTTCTTATGTTATGCAGCCGTATACCATGGTTAAAGATCACAGAACCGGTGTGGAAAGCGGAAATGTGGACGCAGTGATGGACGGAAACATTGATCCGTTTATCAATGGATATCTGAAATGGCAGAGCCTGGGATGTCCGAAAAATATGGACAGTGATGATGTGTAAATAAAAACAGGAATAAGGAGGAGCGTAATGGGAATTATTAAGGCAGTAACGCAGGCAGTTGGAGGTGCATTTGCAGATCAGTGGCTGGAAGTCATTGAAGCAGATAATATGGGGGATCAGACCGTTTTTACCAAAGGAACACTGATCCGCCGTGGGGAAAATAAAAAGGGAACGGACAATGTCGTGTCGAATGGTTCCATGATTCATGTATATGACAATCAGTTTATGATGCTGGTGGACGGAGGCAAGATTGTAGATTACACAGCAGAGCCGGGATATTACAAAGTGGATCATTCTTCCATGCCGTCACTGCTCAACGGACAACTGGGAGATTCCATCAAGGAATCGTTTGACCGTTTCCGTTTCGGCGGACAGACGCCGCAGAAACAGCGGGTATTTTTTGTCAATCTGCAGGAAATCAAAGGCATTAAGTTCGGAACAAGACAGCCAATCAATTATTTTGATTCGTTCTATAATGCCGAACTGTTTTTGCGTGCACATGGCACATATTCGATTAAAATTGTAGATCCGCTCAAATTTTATGCGGAAGCGGTTCCCAAAAATAAGGATCATGTAGAGATTGACGAAATCAATGAGCAGTATCTGTCTGAGTTTTTAGAGGCTTTGCAGTCATCCGTAAATCAGATGTCGGCAGATGGTTTCCGTATTTCTTTTGTTTCGAGCAAGGCAAGAGAACTTGGAAAGTATATGTCATCGGTTCTGGATGAGGAATGGAATCAGACCCGTGGTATGGAAATCCAGGCGGTAGGTATGACGGTTTCTTACAGCGAGGAATCGCAGAAACTGCTGAATATGAGAAATGAAGGAGCCATGCTTTCCGATCCGACGGTCCGGGAAGGATACGTGCAGGGAGCGGTAGCCAGAGGGCTTGAGGCAGCGGGAAGTAATTCCAATGGTTCCATGGCCGGTTTTATGGGAATGGGAATGGCTTCCAATATATCCGGTGGTATGATGGGAGCGGCATCAAATGTGAATCTGCAGCAGATGCAGATGATGAATGGAGGTGCACAAGCTGGAATGACGCAGGGGGCGGTGCTTGCGATACCTCCTGCTGGGCAGGAGGCACCGGAAGGCTGGACCTGTGCATGTGGACAGAAGAATCAGGGAAAATTCTGTTCCAACTGTGGAAAACCGGCACCGAAAACCGAGTGGACCTGTAGCTGTGGACAGGTTAACAGCGGAAATTTCTGCTCCAACTGCGGAAAGCCGAGAGCGTAAAAATCGGGGACAGATCCCCGATACCTCTTGCAAGATTGATGTTCTTATGGTAGAATCTTTCAAGTGAGCACAAGTGTCGGTCGTAGACAGACAATACATAAGGGAGGAAATTAGGATGGGCGAGAAGGCATCTTTCTTCGTATTGCGGGCAAAAGCCGTGCCTGAGGTATTGCTCAGAGTCGTGGAAGCGAAGCGGCTGCTGGATTCCGGTAAAGTGGAGTCTGTGCAGGAAGCCACAGAGATGGTACAGATCAGCAGAAGCTCTTTCTACAAATATAAGGACGATATATTTCCATATCATGAAAATGCAAAAGGAAAAACGGTCAATATGGTGATCCAGCTGGATGATGAACCGGGGCTGTTATCCATGGTATTAAAAACAATTGCGGAATTTCATGCAAACATTCTGACGATTCATCAAAGCGTTCCGGTTAATGGAATTGCTTCATTGTCGCTCAGTATTGATGTGTTCCCTGCGACGGGCAATGTGGAGGATATGAGAAACAGTATTGAATCTGTGCAGGGGATTCATTATGCAAAAATATTAGCCAGGGAGTAAGAAAAATGAAGATTGCAGTTATGGGCTATGGCACCATTGGTTCCGGTGTCGTAGATGTATTAAGAATTAACAAGGAAAAGATCACAAAGCGCGCGGGAGAACCGGTTGATGTCAAATATATTCTTGATCTGCGGGAATTCCCGGGAGACCCTATGGAAGATGCCATTGTACATGATTATCAGACGATCGTAAACGATCCGGAGATCGGCATCGTAGTAGAGACCATGGGAGGCGTGGAGCCGGCATATACGTTTGTAAAAGCAATGCTTGAGGCTGGAAAACAGGTTGCCACTTCCAATAAAAACCTGGTTGCAGCCAAGGGAGCGGAACTGATTAAAATCGCACGGGATCACAACGTAAACTTTCAGTTTGAGGCAAGTGTAGGCGGCGGAATTCCGATTATCCGTCCATTGAATAAATGTCTGACTGCCGATGAGATCGAAGAGATTACAGGTATC
>QWCY01011823.1_pt1 | contig 10048 bp, 5 predicted proteins | sample 1972631 | NCBI WGS metagenome assembly QWCY01 (sample SAMN09866696, study PRJNA288562) | Human gut metagenome isolate pre1_stool, whole genome shotgun sequencing... | isolation source: gut | host: Homo sapiens | place: USA: California
TTATGCCACCAAAGCTGATAAGACTACTTGGGTGGCAGAGAAAATTCAGAAAGAATTTGGAAAAGATAGGATAGAAGTGGTGCCTATTGAGCAGGCATGGCAAAATGATTTTGCAGCTTACGATTGTTTTATAGTAGGTGCTTCGACCTGGTTTGACGGAGAACTTCCTACCTATTGGGATGAGTTATTGCCGGAACTTCGTACATTGGATTTGAAAGGGAAAAAAGTAGCTATCTTCGGTCTGGGTGATCAGATTCGTTATCCCGAGAACTTTGCTGATGGTATCGGACTTCTGGCTGAAGTGTTTGAGGAAGATGGAGCTGCATTGGCAGGCTTTACTTCTTCCGAAGGATATACTTTTGAACGTTCTAAGGCATTACGTGGTAATCAATGGTGCGGGCTGGTAATTGATCTCGATAATCAGTCCGGACAAGCAGAAAAGAGGATTAAGGAATGGTGTGAACAGGTGAAGAAAGAGTTTGATTTGAAACCTTAATATTTTATATCTGTTTCCTGATAACAAATGCTCATCTCGTACACTACCAGATGAGCATTTCGTATGTCTAATCTTTACAGCAAACGAACTTTACTGCTGCCCAGCGGTTCTTCTCCTTATGATGTACGAAGGTAAGTCCATTCTTTTCTGCTTCTTCGCGGATGAAAGGAATGTCATCTACATAGAATCCACTCATGTAAAGTTCCGATCCCGGATGCATACAGGCGACATATTGCTTCATGTCATTCAATAAGATATTCCGGTTAATATTAGCGATAATTATATCGAAGGGACCTTTGTCTGTGAGCGATGAAGCGTCTCCTTGTGAAACGGCAATGTCGTCTACACGGTTTAACTCGATATTTTCGATGGAGTTTCGTACACACCATTCGTCAATGTCGATAGCGGTACATGGACGCGCTCCCCGCATACGGGCAAGAATTGCTAAGATCGAAGTTCCACAGCCCATATCCAGAAGTGATTTATCTTTCAACTCATTGTCCAATAACTCCCCGATGATGAGGCTTGTCGTTTCATGATGTCCCGTGCCGAAAGCCATTTGTGGATTGATAACGATATCATAAGTTGCCTGGGGTACATCTTTATGGAAGGTACTATGGATAACACATCGGTTATCGATCACAATCGGCTGAAAGAAATTCTTTTCCCATTCTTCGTTCCAGTCTTTGTCTTCCGCTTCAACGTATGTATAAGTGATCTCCGTATCGGGCAGAGGAAATTCGGTTATTGCATTTTTTATTGTATTTTCATCGCATAATGCCTGTTGTATGTATGCAGTCAGTCCGCCTTCGCTTTCAACAAAACTTTCAAATCCGGCTTCACCTAATACGGCAGCCAGTACGTCATTTACTGTTTCTGTGCATGGACTTGTATGGAATGTGAACTCAAAATACTTCATAGTTGTTTTTAATTTGGTGAATCTTTTGCAAAGATAGTTAGAAATAGGGATTTCCCTATTATCCTTTGGGGAAAATCTCCCTAAAGTGGCGAATCTCTTCCTTATCTTTGTAATGTGAATAAGTTTAAGTAATTACATAAACCGAGATGATATGAAAAAGATTGTTTATTTCTTGCTAATTGCTTTATGCCTCCCTATAGGCTTGATGGCACAAAGCGTTGATGACGACCTTTATTTCGTACCTTCTAAAGACAAAAAGGAGAAGAAAGAAACGACTCCGGAAAAGAAGGAACCGAAAAGACAAGTCACGACCAACATCTATACATCACCGGGCACTACCGTTGTAGTTCAGGACCGCAAGGGAAAAACACGGGATGTGGATGAATATAACCGCCGTTATGACGCTCGTGAGAATGAATTCGTAATGGAAAACGATACCTTATATATAAAAGAGAAAGCTCAGCCAGACTTGGAAGGAGAATGGGTAACCGGTGAATTTGATGGTTCGCAAGAGGACTATGAATATGCCGAACGTATTATCCGTTTCCGTAATCCACGTTTTGCTATCAGCATTAGCAGTCCACTCTATTGGGACGTTGTTTACGGACCTAATTCATGGAACTGGAATGTATATACTGATGGTATGTACGCTTATGCTTTCCCGACATTTAGTAATCCGCTTTGGTGGGATTGGCGTTACAACTCCTACGGTTGGGGATGGAACTATGGCTGGGGATGGAATCGTCCTTACTATGGTTGGGGATATTACCCGGGTTCATGGGGCGGCTGGTATGGTGGCTACTGGGGTGGCTTCTATGGCGGCGGTTATTGGGGACATCATCACCACTGGGGTGGTGGTCCTAGCTGGGGCTGGGGCGGTGGATGCTCCTAATAGGTCAATCTCTACCTCTCGTCGTTCTGATTACAACCGTTCACAGACTCGTAGAGCAACAAGTGTAAGCTCGGGTAGTGGTCGTACCAGTACGACAGGACGGGTAGTTTCAAGAAGAGAGTCTGCTGTACGTTCAGGAGTAAGCACTCGCTCAGACGCTTCTTCTTCAAGAAGGAGTACCTATACACGTCCAAGTAGTACTCGAAGTAGTTCTACCTATAATAGTACACGAGGAAGTAGTAGTACACGTAGTTCGTCTACATATTCTCCTTCTTCTTCATCAAGAAGAACAAGTTCTTCAACTTATAATAGAGGAAGTTCTACATCACCTTCACGTACTTATTCAGGAGGAAGTAGCACACGTAGTAGTTCTTCATCTACTCGTAGCTATACTCCTAGTAGTAGTTCTCGCTCGAGTGGTAGCTATTCATCAGGAAGTTCCTCTTCCCGTTCCAGTGGCAGTAGCTATTCTTCTGGTGGTGGTAGTTCATCTCGCTCTAGTAGTGGAAGTAGTGGCGGTGGCGGATCTTCCAGTAGAAGTAGCAGACGATAAAGTTGAGTAATAATATTCAAATGAATAATTTAAGATTATGAAAAAGATAATAACATTAGCATGTGCCTTGTCTTGTATAATAGGTGCTAGTGCGCAATCTATATATGATGCTGTAAAGTTAGCAGAAAAGGATTTGAATGGTACTGCTCGTTTTGTGGGAATGGGTGGAGCAATGGGAGCCTTAGGGGGTGACATAACTACAATGGGAACGAATCCTGCCGGTATTGGTATATATAGAAGTAACGATGTGATGACTTCGTTTAGTTTCTCCGCTTATGGTGCAGAAAGCAAATATGACAGTGAAACATTTAATAATGATAAGAATCGGTGGTCGTTTGATAATATAGGCTTTGTTTTCTCTACCAAAGTTGGTAACGAAACCCCATTGCGTTATGTGAACTTTGGTTTCAATTATAAACGTTCGAAGTCGTTGTATAAGAATATGTCGATGGCAGGATTTATGGGTGTATATGGTGATAGGCCTGTATCACAGGCTAATTACATGGCTCAACAGGCCACTGACGCTGCAAAGTATGTTTGGGATGCCTATAGAGAACATTTGGACTATAGTAAAAAAGGCATTTATAGTGATAATGAAGCGGGATGGCTTGGAGCAATAGGATTTCAAGGTGGAATGATAGAAAGAGATGGTGCCGATATTGATTTGTATCATCCATTAAATTACGGCGAACCCTATTCAACTTTTAATTCAAGAGAACAAGGTGGAGTTGGAGAATATGATTTCAATATAGCTTTTAATATTAGTGATCGTGTTTATTTAGGTGTGACTGTTGGAGCCTATGACGTTAATTATAAAAAGTTCTCAGGCTATGATGAGTCGTATGATAATAAAGAAGGATATTTATTAGATAGTTATAGTAAGATCAAGGGATCAGGATTTGATGTAAAACTCGGAGCGATTATTCGTCCGTTCGAGAATTCTCCTTTTCGTGTTGGTTTCGCTGTACATACACCGGTTTTTTATAAGTTGACTTATGCAACAAGTGCTCGTATGACTACTGATTACATTACATCAAAAGGTGATTGGGATCGTATAATAGTAGATACTTATGATTATGTAGGAGATATGGAACGAGATTACCGCTTAAATACCCCATGGTTATTTAATGTGAATATGGGATATACAGTTGGAAGTTCTTTAGCTTTGGGCATGGAATATGAATATGAAGATTATTCGACAATGAAGTTTAAGTATCCTGGTAATGAAGGAGGAGGCGATATGGAATTTGAGACAGCTGAGGCTAAGAACTGTTTGAAAGGTACACATACCTTCCGCTTGGGAGCGGAATATAAAGTAATTCCTCAATTTGCATTCAGATTAGGATATAATTATACGTCATCAGCTTTTAATGATGAGGCTGTGAAATACCTTTCTTCTAATTCTATTATGACTGATACTGATTTTTCTAATAAGATGTCACAGAATGTATTTACATTAGGTATTGGGTACAGAGGAAGTATGTTTTATGCGGATCTAGCTTATAAATTCTCTGCATACAAAGAAGACTTTTATCCTTTCTTTAATGAATTTCAGGATACTAAGTCTGGTGAATGGGCTTTAGTTACGCCACAGGCGACAAAAGTAACTAATACACGTAGTCAAGTACTGATGACTTTAGGTTTACGCTTTTAATTAGAAACTGTTTTCAATTTCAATAATAACTTTTGTGTGTTAGAGTCCCTGGAATGCTGAGTGTCTACAGCAGACTACTTATTTTCTTGTTATTTAAAATAAATTTATATTTTTGTAATCGTAGTCAGAACCAAACTATGAAATATTGACGTCCTCTCTACACACAGACAATTTTTATTAACCTTAAAAGAGCAGTATTATGTTTAAACCACTCAAATCAGTAAGTGTGCTGTTGCTCTTGTTTGCTATGCCGGCAGCAATTTCCTATGCAGCCTCTGAGAATGGAGCAACAAGTGTGAGTGTCACACAGCAAAACGGTACGTGTAAAGGTGTAGTAAAAGACAAGGCAGGTGAAGCGGTTATTGGAGCTTCAGTTGTAGTCAAGGGTACTACAAATGGTGTAATTACCGACTTGGACGGTAATTTTGTTCTTTCCAATGTTCCTGATGGAGCAACGATTCAAATCTCTTATGTAGGTTATACCCCACAGGAAGTCAAGTTCACGGGTAAACCTTTAGACATCACCTTGCAGGAAGATACGCAGACACTCGATGAAGTTGTAGTGACAGCTTTGGGGATTAAGCGTCAGAAAAGGTCCCTCGGCTATTCTACAACGACAGTAGGAGGAAAAGATTTCACGGAAGCTCGTACAACGAACATTGGTAATGCACTTTCCGGTAAGATTGCCGGTGTTTCCGTTTCCGGAAATGCAACAGGTCCGGGTGGTAGTAGCCGTGTCGTAATTCGTGGTAATGCTTCTTTGACGGGAAACAACCAGCCGCTTTATGTTATCGACGGTGTTCCGTTTGATAATACTAATATTGGTAGTGCAGGTCAATGGGGAGGTAAAGATATGGGCGATGGTTTGTCAAGTATCAATCCGGATGATATTGCAGATATTCAAGTGTTGAAAGGTGCTGCTGCATCTGCTCTTTATGGATATCGTGGTGGTAACGGTGCTATCTTGATTACTACTAAATCCGGTCAGAAAGGAAAACCGGTCTCCGTTGAATTTAACAATAACTTGGCTTTTGATGTGATTTATGATTACCGCGATTTCCAGAATGTCTACGGGCAAGGAACTCAGGGTAACCGTCCGCTTTCTGCAGATGTGGCAAAAGCAACGGAAACATCTAGCTGGGGTGAAGTAATGGATGGAAAAAAAGCAGTAAACTTCTTGGGGAACGAATATGCCTATTCTCCTGTAGATAACTGGAAGAACTTCTATCGTACTGGGATTAACAATACAACAACTTTGGCAGTAAGTGGTGCTTCCGATAAGATATCCTATCGTTTTGGTGTTTCCAATATGGCGGTAAAGGGGATACTTCCCAATTCCAGCATCAGTCAGCAAGGTATCAATATGAATACGACTTATGACATTTCTTCAAAAGTTCATTTAATGGTGAATGCCAACTACGTATTCGACAAGAATAAAGGTCGTTCTAACTTGTCCGATGGTAACAGTAACACGAATGCCGCACTTCTTTATCATGCCAATTCATTTGATATCCGTTGGATGGAACGTGAAAATCCGGATTGTGACTGGGGTACCGGTGCTGACGGCAAAGAGTTGTTAGGTGGTACGAACGGTTATTTTAATAATCCGTATTGGTTGCAGTACAGGGTTACCAATGAAACCAACCGTAATCGTCTGACTGGTGGTATGACTTTGAAGTATGATATCTTTGACTGGTTATACATTCAGGGGGCTGTGACACGTGACGGTTATAATCTGGAATATTCTGAAGTGAAGCCAATCGGTTCCGCTTCTCCGGAAGATCCACGCGGTTATATAAAGGAATACACTCAGAACTTCTCTGAAATGAACCTGAACTATTTGATCGGATTCAATAAGACATTCGGAGACTGGAGTGTCGGTGCTACTTTCGGTGGAAACCGTCAGAGAAATATTACAAAGAAATACGGTCTGGATGATAAGGCCTCTTCATTCTTTGTGCCCGATTTTTATTCAAGCAGCAACACTGCGAAGCATGTGTATAAGAAAGAATATACAGAATACCGGGTAAATTCAATCTATGGTACTGCAGACCTTGGTTATAAGAATCAGGTATTCTTAAACTTAACCGGACGTAATGACTGGTTCTCTACATTGGACCCGGATAATAATCATTATTTCTATCCTTCTATCGGTATGTCATGGGTATTTAGTGATACATTCAAGACTCCCGACTGGTTTACTTTCGGAAAGGTGCGTGCATCCTATGCAGCTGCATCTAACGGAACCAAAGCATATCAGAATCTTCTTACCTATAAAGTAGATAATTACCAATCGAACGGACAGCCTGTAGTAACGATCAATAACTCGACCGTACCTAACAAAGGACTGAAACCGGTTCAGATTTCTGAATGGGAAATTGGTTTGAACCTCTCTTTCTTGGATAATCGCCTGTCATTGGATGCTGCATATTATGTAAAAACAACCAAAGATGATATCGTGCAGGTAACCACCAGTGGTGCTTCCGGTTTTGAATCAGCTATCCAGAATGTCGGAGAAATCAGAAATAATGGTGTGGAAGTAATGGTGAATGCCGTTCCTGTTCATACAAAGGACTTTAACTGGAATTCTACATTCAATATCGCTTATAATAGCAGTGATGTGAAATACCTGGGAATAGACGGAACGGGAGAAAAGATAAAGAGATTAACTCTTGACGGAGCCAACTCACGTGTAGGTAGTGTTTCTGTTCAGAATATCTTGGGGCATCCTTATGGTGAATTAGTCGGTTATGAATACAAACGTACTTCGGACGGACAAGTTATTTTTGAAAACGGTCTTCCTGTACACTCAGACGAGGTTCAGGTATTAGGAAACGGCGTTTATAAGGTAACCGGCGGATGGCGCAATGAGTTTACTTACAAAAACATAACTCTTTCTTTCCTGATTGACTTCAAAGCAGGAGCTAAGATGTTCTCCGGAACCAATCTGTCTCTTTACAGCAACGGTCTGCACAAGAATACTTTGCAGGGACGTGGTGCTGACGGTAAAGGAACAATGGTGGGCAATGGTGTAATGTCTGATGGTAAGGGGGGCTATGTGAAGAATACCGTAGCCGTTTCTGCACAAGACTACTGGCAGGCTATTACCAGTCAGAATATTGCTGAAGAGTTTGTTTATAATGCGAGTTTTATAAAATTGCGCGAGCTGTCAGTCGGATATACTTTGCCGCAGGCATGGTTGAATAAGCAGACACTTATAAAAGGGGTAACCCTTTCCTTAGTCGGTCGTAACCTTTGGACTATATTGAAGCATACGGATAATATTGATCCGGAATCAGCTTATAATAACGGTAATGCTCAAGGTCTGGAATTGAACGGATATCCTGCCACGAGAAATGTGGGATTCAATGTAAATGTTAAGTTCTAACATCTTAAATACTGTAACAATGAAAAAGTTTACTTTATATATATTGACGGCTTTCGGTCTGATGGGATTAGCGACAAGCTGTAATGACTTTGGGGATGTGAATAACGACCCTATGAACCTGAATCCCGGAGTGGTGGATTATAAAATGGAATTTACTCAGGTTGAAGCACAGATATGTGGCTCCGACTGGGACGTGTGGCGTAATGGCTGTATTTACACAGCCAACATGATACAGCATACGGCTAGCGTAGATTGGGCGTATGGAGTTTTCTATACATGGAACGATCAGTATAGTGGTGCTTATTGGGGAGGATTCTATTCTGGTGGGCGTGCAGCTATTCGTAATATTATAGATGTGATGAATAATTGGGAAGGAAATCCCGCTTATGCGAATGAATATCAGATGTGCCGCATTCTGAAAGCATATATGTTCCAGAATATGACTGACCTTTATGGAGACGTTCCTTATTCTGAAGCAGGGCAGGGGTATTCTACCAATCCGATTCCGTATCCTAAATATGATACACAAGAAGCAATCTATAATGATCTGCTGAAAGAACTCGATGAAGCACAAGCTGCATTAAGCACTTCTGCCGGTAATACGATAGGGGCTGCCGACGTTATCTATAACGGTGATGCTGCGAAATGGAAGAAATTTGCAAACTCACTGATGCTCCGGGTAGCCATGCGCCTGACCAAAGTAGCTCCTGATAAAGCGAAAACATGGGTAGCTAAAGCGGTTTCGAATGGCTTGTTCGTAAGCAACGATGATAATGCGATCGTCAGACATACCAATGGTTCACCAAGCGATGACTCTGCCGAACCTTACGGAAAAGTATTTTCCAGTCTGGATACTCAGGCGTTCTATATCAGCGAAACATTTATAAACATCCTTCAGGACGATCCTCGTCTTCCTCTGATTGCTACAGTTTGTACCAGAGATCCTAAACCGGGATGGGGAGATGCCGATTTTGATTTAGGTGACAACACGGCTGCTAAGCAGAAAGGTATGCCGGTTGGTTATGATGTGTCAGGAGGAGACTGGGATTTGAGTAAAGCTCCGGGATATCCAGGAGAAAATTGGAGAAAAGCATATTCTGTTCCTAACCGTACAGTTTATGCACGCCCGGATTCACCCTCTATGCTTGTCACTCATGCCGGTAACTTGTTATTATTGGCTGATGCAGTGAAACGTGGACTCTATACAGGAGATGCAGAAAAACTTTATAAAGATGGAGTAACTGCTGCCATGAAACAATTCTCCTATTATGAAAAAGCCTCTGCTGCGATTACAGATGATGCAATAACTGCCTATCTGAATGCTAATCCATTGGATGCTGATACGGAAAAAGCGCTGGAACAGATTAATACGGAATATTATATTCATACGTTCTGTAATGAGTATGAAGCTTTTGCAAATTGGCGTCGTACCGGATATCCTAAATTAACCCCGTCTCGAAATGCAGCCAGCTATCCTAACAATGTGACAAATGGAGAGATTCCTCGTCGTTTCATTTATCCGGCAAGCGAAATTACAGCCAATCCTGTTAATTACAACGATGCAGTAAAGAGACTCAGCGACGGTGATAAGATGACATCACGTGTATGGTGGGATAAAAAATAATATGTTATAAATAAGTCGGTCGGTTCTTAGGAGCTGACCGGCCTTATATAGTTTTTAGGTATAAATAAAAAACGGGATTCATCATGAATCCCGTTCTTTTATTTATATAATCTGCAAGATTGCCTTTAAGTACAATCTTCTTATCTGTACAATGGAACATTACCATCAATAATACCGCCTCCGAATCTTTTTGATAATCTGACAGAAAGTGTGCTTCCGGCTTTTAAATCAAGATCTTCTACTGCACTGATCTTCTGGGTGACTCCTCCGATAGTGATCGTTCCTATTTCCTCTCCGGCACTGATCTTTTGCGGGAGAACATTGGTAGTAACGCCTTCGGATACTTTCTTTACTTCGATATTCTCTGACAGCGCATTTTCGTTGATTTCAATGGTACCGTTCAATAAATCTTGCGTACCTTCATTTTTCAGGCTGAGCTCAACTTTAGCTTCGCCTTCATACGGACGATCGTTCTCATCAAGTATAATAACCGGCACGGTCATTCGTTTGAATTTCAGCGAT
>QWCY01006621.1_pt1 | contig 10042 bp, 18 predicted proteins | sample 1972631 | NCBI WGS metagenome assembly QWCY01 (sample SAMN09866696, study PRJNA288562) | Human gut metagenome isolate pre1_stool, whole genome shotgun sequencing... | isolation source: gut | host: Homo sapiens | place: USA: California
TGTTCCGGCGGCTCGTCCGGGAGATCCGGCACGGTGAGAACCTGGAGACGGTTCAACAGTACATCAGGCGGAACACTCACGGAGGTAAACGGGATTAATGGAGGTGATTTAAATGATGGATTATTATCACGACTGTTCAGACTGTAGATATGAATTTGATTGCAATGCAGATATTGAATGTGATGGAGATTGTGAAGCTTGCGAATATTCTTTTCAATGTGCATATTGTTACTATTGTACCAGACGTCTTGAAACTCAGTCAGATGTGTGATATAATGTAACGAGGGAAGAGTTACATAAAAATATAGCCTATTGCGTAAAAGAGAAAATTAATCACCCGGTTTTTTGTGAGATCTTCACGATGAGCCGGGTGTTTTTCTTGTGCATGATTTTATACTATAACAATGTAAATCCCCCGGAGGAGATCCGGGGGATCATGTTTATTTGACGAATGTGTTTTTCTCGGTGTCCCATTTTTCCATGAAGTAGGTTACATTCTTGTATGGTCTTTCTTTTTGCAGTGCCTTCAGGAAAAGTTTTGCGTTGCATTCTTGTGTAAATCTTCCCTCTAACCATGTAAATGGTTTATCACCCATCATAACATTTTTATCTCTTATATATACGCAATATTCAATCATGGTGTAGTTCCTTTCTGTCCTCAGCAGGTCGAGGACTTGACAAGCTCTCACGTTCGTGTTATAATAAAGCCGTCGGAAGCGTGAGAGTGCTTCCGGTGGCTTTTTGGGGAATAGGCGGTTGAAGCTTGCTAGGCGAACCGCCTATTTTGTTTTATTTCCCCTTTTCAAGTTCGCTGATTCGTTCTTTGAGTTTTTCCAAAGTGTTCCGAATATCGCGAATTTCTTCATTCATTGAAGCGTTCTCGGCTTTGAGTCTTTCGTTTTCACGAATAGCCTTGATGAACTCATTAAGTTCATGAACGTTCATTCCTGACATTGTTCCTCACTTCCTTTCGTAAGAGGTTCGCACCTCTCTCTCACAATACTATTATATCACATTGCGCAATAAAATACAATTGACATAGTATCTAAATGTATTGCGCAATATTTGTTTATATTGTATATTGTGCAATATGTAATACGTATGCTATAATATTAAAGAGGTGATTAATACTATGGGAACTAGAAAATATGCACATGGGACAGAAAAGCAGGCATATAGTAATGTTCGTAATGAGTTCATCAAGGAAAAATATGACCGCTTTAATCTTACGTTTCCCAAAGGGAAGAAGGAAGAGTATCAGGATCTAGCCAGAACGGAAGGACTAAGCCTCAATGCTCTAATTAATAAGCTCCTGGAGGAGTACGCAGAAAATCACAAGTAAAAGTCCAAACGTTTGGAAAACTCTACGAAACTCTATTAGTGTGGAAAGCAGAAAAACCGAAGATCTTCGCCCTGATCCCGCTGACTTCAAGCAATAAATCCTGCCGAATAATCCGCCGAGCCGCCAGACTTCGGAGTAAACAATCTGATAAAAGGACATCAAGCAAAGCCCGTCCCGCTTTTATGCCGCGAAAGCCCCCTTGACAGCGATGAAAACCTGTGCTACCCTGCGCGCAAGGGGAGGCGGCAAAAAGACAACAGACCGCCAGCCGTCCGCATTTCCGCCACCCCCATAGACAGCGCAAGCGCAGGGTTTCAAGCCGTAGTGTTCTACAAAATCGTCATGGGTTCGGGGTCCCATGGCGATTTTGTAGGTAACACTACGAGCGTTCGCTGTCAAGGGGGACCGTGGAATAAATGCGGGACGGTCTGGAAGTTAAAAAGGCGGATTATTCGGCACGCGCTCAGAAAAGGGATAAGGGCGAAGATAAAAGAAAAATAAATGCCCCCTTTCAAGATGAGAGGGGGCAGCAGGGGAGAGATGAACGGCTGAAACTTCAGCCGTAAAGTTTCGTTAAATAGTTTAAGGCACTACCGAGCTCCGGCAGTGCCTTTTTTTATTTGCAGTTTTGTTCTTCACACCATGCATCAAAAGATATTGACCAACATTCTTTTTCATAATCAACGCCTAATATTGGTGCAATTTCTCCGTAGTGATCTTTGTGACCTGCACATACCATATTCCCTTTGTTATCTGGCATGTAAAACTTACATGTTTCGCAACATATATTGACTTTATTCATTTCTTTTCCTTTCACCATGTTTTGTTTTTAATGTTAGTCAGCCCGGCAATATAGTCTATTGATACATTGTAATATTTTGCAAGTTTTATTACTATTTCAAAAGGTATAGGATATTGTCCTGTTTCCCATCTGCTGTATTGTTTTTGTGTTGTTTCCAGTATTTTTGCAATATCGATTTGTTTTAAGTCTTTATCTTCTCTTAAATCTTTGATTCTTTGGTATTTTTGCATAAATTGCCTTTCATGCTTTTGGCTGTTTAATAGAATTATATCATATACCATATTTGGGGTATTGACAATAGTACAAAATTGGGGTATTATATAGTCGTACCCCAGATTTGGGGTATTAAACCCGACCGAAAAAGGGAAGCTCCCGCCGGAGGGCGAGAGCTTGAAGAAATCAGTGCATGAAAAGCAGATACAATGCAATCATGCAAATTGAAACAAAAACTATGTCTTTGAAAAGGGACGTAGCAAAATCAATGATTTTGTGCATTTAAACAGCTTCTTTCTGTGTGTTAAATTTTGGTTGCAACTTAATTATACCACAAGGTCGGGTTTCAAATGTCAATAAGCGGTGACAGTATAATGTACATGCCGTGACCGTTTAGAGAAAATACCATGAAACCGGAAATGCTGAAACTCGCAGTAGGTGCGGGTGCTAAGCCGGTAAACAGGTTGATTGCGTAGCCCAGCAAAGCGAGGTAGGTAAAGACCTCCACTCTGAACCGTAACAACCTTGTAAATACAGCCGCTAAAGCTGGGCTACACGAAAATCCCCGCCTGCTCCGGCAGACGGTGAAATAAATATCATCTGTGGAGGAGGTGATAAAAATGGTGATAAATGTACCTGACTTATCCGAAGAGCTTACAGAAGGGGTTATTTCTAATGCTTTTGTAAAGGCTGAAAATGATTCGACCGAATGGGATAGACCCTTTTATGTTATAACCCCTGTTTCTGGCTGTCTGCGGTTTGTCCGCTGTTGGTATTGCGGTGTTGTTTGTTGTGTTCCATTCGCAACGGCCGATAGGCCTAATCTTCCTTTATTTGGCACTTGTTGCAACTGTGCTGAAAAGGGTTGAATTTTAGCTCTGAAATAAAAATATCATCTGTGGAGGAGATGAAACAATGACAACAGAGATAATAAATCCGCCTGAAACTGATGAAGAAATGTTCATCAGCTACATTGACAAGATCCGCAAAGAGGTTGAACGTGCTGCCGATAACTGGTTGCATATCGCGTATTACGTTTATGAACTGAATTATTTCGGCTACTACAAAAAGCACTTCGAAAACATAGTTGATTGCTGTCAGGCGAATTTCGGTTTCAAGAAGTCGACGACCTACAATTTTATCAACATCGTTGAGCAGTTTGCAGATAAGCGCTCTTTTACTGTTGGTATGGTAAAATCAAAGTCAAAATTGCAGTATGTAGGGTTTAACGATTTCTTTAATGCGGTCAGGCAGTGGAGTTATTCGCAGTTAGTCGCTATGTTATCGCTTTCAGATAAGCAGCGCGAGCAGGCAACGCCGGAAATGAGCGCCAGGGAAATAAAGCGATTGAAAACGGATTCCAAACGTTTGGAAAACAATTCGGCTGAATCTTCTGAAACTGCTCCGGCTGAAATTGTAGTGCCTGCTGATCCTGAGCTTGTTCAGGTTCCGGCAAGTAATTTTGAGACTGAGCAGCTTAAATCTGAAATTGCTGATTTGAATAATAAGTATTCTTCCGAGCGTATAACAAATAAGCGGTTAAATACAAAGCTTGTTGACATGACCGCCGAACGTGATAAAGCCTTGCAGGATATTGACGAATTCAAGCAGCAGCTCAAAAAGCTTCGTTCTGAAAATCGAAAGCTTAAAGCCGAGATCAAAGCATTGAAGTCCAGTTCCGAACCTGGTTCGGATTGTTGATATATTCCATCTCTCTTATTCCCCCCCCTTATCTCGTTTAGCGGTTGCGAGTATAAATAAAACCGCCTCCAGCCCTGAAGGGCGATAAGTTACCTTGGCATTAAAAAAATAATTTAAGGAGGATTTAAAAATGCCTGAAGTATTTGTTGGCGCAGAGGTACGCGCCGGAAGTTTCACCGATGAGAAAACCGGAAAGCTCATCAATTACAACAATCTGTTAATGACCTTTGCAAAGCCTGCGACGGTTGGCTTTGTTATCTCGAATCCGAAAAAGCCGGTTGTAAAAGTCAAGAACACCCGCGAGGACATTTTGCGGATATTCGGCGAGATGATAACTATGAAGTGGCTGAATGACCGTCGCAACTGGTACGCCGATGTGTTCTATGACGATAAAAACAACGTATCAAGAATCATGTTCTACGGTCCTGATGACCCTTACGCAGATAATTCCGGTTCTGCTCCGGCTCTGTCTGCTGATGAGGGTATCACCGATTACGAACACGGCGGCGCTCCTGCCAGTCCTCTGGGTGAGCTTGAGAAGCAGTTAGCCGAAACCGCCGAGCCTGCGAAAAAGGAGGGCAAGAAATGATTGATTGGGGTGTATCCGCTGTGATCATCGCTGTGATCGCGTTTGTTTCTACGTGTATTACTGATTCGAAGATGAAAAAGCTTTCAAATAAAGTCGCTGAGCTTGAGAAAGCGGCGGAGGTGGTAAACGATGACGGAGGAAACGACACAGACGTTTGACGTCTACGGCGAGACTGATTACTCGTCTATTCTGGAAGAAATCAGGAGCGAAGCACAGTATCAGACGGAACTACTTCAAAGTATTCACGAGCTTGAAAGCACTCGGACTGAATATCTTCAGACCTATCTTCCGGAGTTCTTCAAAGTGTCCTGGCTTATCCTCGGTTCGTTTATCGCGGTCACATTATTCAGATGGTTGATCTCTTTCCTAGGCAGAGTTTTCAACGATACAACTAAATTCTAAGGAGGTTAATACATATGGGAAATATGCTTCTTCTCTCTGACGCTGGAGCTGTCGCCGCAAAGACTATGATCGACGTATCAGCCGTTGATTTTACGTCTGTGCTCAATGAGATGGTTGCCCTGCTTCCGGTCATGCTTCCGGTCGCGGTTAGCTGCATAGCTTTCCGCAAGGGTATCTCGTTTATCCTGTCCTTTATTCGCGGTGTTTGATCTCTAGCCGCCTGCAAGCTCCCATCTATAGGCGGATGGGAGCTTAATTTTTTTGGAGGTATAATATAAATGAGTAAAACTTTAAGGATCCGAATATTTAGTTTTGTGCTTGCGGCTGTTCTGTCGTTCTTCGGGACTGCTTATAGTGTTTCGCTTATTGCTTCGGCTGCAAGCTTTACCAGCTGGGACGATGTAGGCGCGGACGCTATTGCCTTGAAGAATGCTTATGTTGAATATGTCAAATCCTTTGGTTCTGGAGATATCGGCGAGGTTATTGGCAAGGGCGTTGATATTCCTATTTCTTGGCTTAAAACTTTGTCCGATGGTGCACTTGCTATATCTCCGGTTGATGATTTATATTACTACCTCTATAATGGTGTTTTACAGTATGATGATAATCGTGAGCACCGTTCAGGCGGTGGCGGCGGTCGCCGCAGGGGAGAAGCAAAAGAGATTCAGCCAGATATCACCGCAGAATTTGCTAAGAAGGTAAAAGACTACTGGAGCGACTACTACAAACCCCACGAGAACGCGCAGCAATTTGTCTGGAGCTACCAGACGCGCGGTTGTACTTCTGCTGCTCCTTATTGTCTTAGTACTGATGTTCCTGTTTATCTAGATGATGGCAGTGGGTGGGGGGGTAAACAATGGTCTGGCATTTATGTTTTACCCTTCCTTAAAGATGATGATGGTAGTAGTACTTTTTATGGAAAGAACTACGGTCATTTTTCATCTCATCGAGATGAAGATGGAAATTTGTATTTGGATTATGAGGTTTTAGTGCTCTCTACTGGGGATAGTGTTTTCTTAGGTAATGAAGCTATAAAGAATTCTTGGTCCTGGAATACCAAAACTCGGAAATTTATTGTCTACAACTTTTCTGATACTGGTAATGCTCTTGTTCGCTCCTATAGTGATTATGTCGACTATGTCAATAGTATTAATTCGAGTAGGATAATAAACTGGGCAGTTGCTGCTATATCTAATATGGTCTCTTTTGACTTTTCGCAAAATGATGTCCCTATTAAAACATTATGGGGTAATGTTAGCTTTACTCCAGATACAAATAAAAATGATGATTGGGGCTTTATATGTTCTTCTGAGCCGTTTCAGCTTTGCGGTACTCAGACGAGCATTGACTACAATAAAATACCCGATAATTACACCATCACAATTAACGGTGATAATATATACAACTACCCTATAACCGACCCTACAAACGGTAAATCAGCTACTATAAACAACTACATTACTAACAATTACATTTTGGGTGACGATTCCGGCGGAGGCTCTGGCGGAGATACTACAAATAACGTTTGGAATATTGATTTTCCTGACTTTATTACGAATATAACCACGTCTATTGAGACGGCTATAACAAACGTGTTTGTTGCTGATGTTGATGTTATAAACAATTATAACTTCGAGCTTCAGGACACTTTCAATAAAAAACTCCCTTTCGTGAATGATTTCGGCGATATATTCAAGAGCTTGTTTGTAGATATCGTTGATAATAACTTTGTGTATGCAGGTGATATAAAGCCCTCGTATTCGTCTCCTGGCTCTGAACCTGATTCAGGGGGAACCGCCGAAGCTTCCGGATCCTCCGGCTCTGTTCGCGAGGAGTCTATAATATATCCAAAGTGGACTATAGATCTTTCGTTTTTCGGGAAGGAAATGGAGTTGACTATACTTGATTTCAGTATGTATGCGGAGCCTCTTTCATACGTCCGTCTTATAGTCTGCGTGTTTATATATGCGGTGTACTTTGTCAACCTTATGAAATATCTTCCTACTCTGATCGGCGGCGTTATTGATATGGGTACTGGAGTATATTCTACTGTTAATCCTCCGAAGAAGGAAAAGGGCGGTGATTAAATGATTTTAGAGGCACTCTATGGAAATATAATTAAATCTGCGGAATTTTTCTTGAACCTGCTTCCGAATGTGGATACTTCTTTTATGGAGCAGTGGCAGTATATTAAATCTGTCCTGGTTAATATCTTTACCGGCCTCGGCTGTCTTATTCCGTTTGGCTCCCTGTTCCCGCTTCTCTGGGCTACGCTCTCTTTATGGGCGTTCCGGCTGATCCTGGCTATTATTCTGCGTATTAAATCTTTCATTCCGTTTATTGGAGGCTAATAAATATGCTTAGTAATTTGTTTATGGTGGCGCTGCATTTCATTGTAGGCCTTCTCAAATGGGTTCTTATTATCGGCAGTGCTGTAGCATTGCCTTTCGTGATAAGCGGCCTTATTCACTTGATATACTACAGGCATAAGGGTATGCGCTTCAAGCAGCGTAAATATACCCCGACTGTAAGACGGCGTAACATTTTTGTGAGGCTGTTTAAGGACTTCCCAAAACGTGTAGTTCTGGATATGCTCCATAAGGATCCGGACAGCTTTCCGCATTCCGGTATAGTGATGATTGTAGGCGAGCAGGGCGCGGGAAAAACGACCTGCGCGGCTCACCTTCTGCGCTGTATGAAGGATAAATATCCTCATGTGAAGATACTCTCTAATACTCCTCTATCGTTCGCAGACGGCGAAATTACAAGCCCTGACGATATTATATTCTGCAACAATGGTACATTGGGCTGTATAAAGTTCCTCGATGAAATACACTCCTGGTTCAACAGCTCCGAAAGTCAGTACTTCCCCCCTGAAATGCTGTCTGAGGTGTCTCAGCAGCGGAAGCAATTCAGCTTAATAATTGGAACTGCTCAGAGGTTCGATAGAATAAGTAAAGCAATCCGGCAGCAGACAGGCTATATAATAAAGCCGATAACGCTTGCAGGGTGTTTGACTATATGCAGGGTATACAAGCCCCGAATAACGGACACCGGCGAAATAATCAAGCTGAGAGGCATTAAAACATACTTCTTCGTTCATGATGATGAACTGCGTGACTGCTTCGATACATTCGCTAAGATCAAACGTCTTTCAATGAAGGGTTTCAAGCCCAGATCTGAGCAATATACATCAGACAATGACCCATCACCAATAATTGTGACTGATAATCAAAAGAAAAATAGGAAGTGACCCGCTTTTTTTCGGCGCTCCTCGGAGCGCGCCAGCGCGACGAGGGCACCGAAAAAAACGGTCGCTTCCTTATACTTGATATTAGCCATGAAATGTGCCCAGTAAGAATTGCGCGACAGCGCAAATAAAAAATAAATAGATAAGGAAATTGATTAAATGCCTATAAATAATCTATCCTTGTCAGAAAATCAGGTCTTTCATAACACGAAAATCAAGGTTTATCCAGATGGAAGCACAAATATTACATATTGCAGGCAAGCTATTTTTAAGGACAGCGGCACAGAGATCCGCGAGAACGTCCGGGAGGATGTTAAAGCCGAAGTTAAAGCACAGAGACAGGAAACAGACGAATTAACCTTGAAAAGGGAAGAGCAGAACGAGCGCGAAAAGCCCGCGAGAGATAGGACTTCTGAAATGATTCGTATTCATCGTGACCGTGTTCGGGATATCGTAATTATGAACGACTTCACGCATTTTTTGACGATTACTATTGATCCGGAGAAAATAGACAGCTTCGACGTTGTTACAGTCCGAAAAAAGCTTAGTAAGTGGTTACATCATCAGACAGAACGCAAGGGACTTCAATATGTCCTCATTCCGGAGCTTCACAAAAGCGGACGTATACACGCGCATGCGCTTATAAATGACGTGTTCAAGCTCGTTGATAGCGGCAAGCGTACAAAGTCCGGGAAGGTCATATATAATTGCCCTGAGTGGCGTTACGGCTTTACTACGGCTATTCCTTTGGACGATCAGAAAATAAGGGTCGCGAATTACGTCACAAAGTACATCACAAAAGGTAGTGATAAGATATTCGGGAAATACTTCTGGAGTTCGAAGAATATACAGCGTGAGCCGCATGTTATTCTTACTGACACAGATTTCAGCGCCGTAAATGCGGAGGTGTTCCAGCCTCTGGCCTTCAACGATAATCTTCAATTCAAGTATGAAAGCAATTTCATGTATCTTGCGGACGTTCCAAAGTGTTCGTTGTTCGCGGAGTGTAAGAGGAAGTATCCGGATAGGAAATACCCGCCCTGCAACGGTTGTCCGAATAACCTTGAATCTGCTCTAGATGAATGTGCTATGCTTGCTACAGAGATGGAGGCTTCAGAATGAATAAAAGTAAGCTGTTTTTGTATGAGATTGGCGGAAGCTTTGGAACTCCGAAGAAATCGGCGCCGGTCTTCAAGCCCTCTTTCAGTGCCGAGCTTTTCCATAGTATGTGGATACATAGAACGGCCGAAGGTGTTGTATTCGTTGGGTCAAAAGGTGCTGATTTTCCGTATAAATTTGTAGTCCAGACCGAGGAGGAATTTGCACTAGCTTTCCTCTATGTGGTTTATAAGGATAACGCCACGCATGGAACGTATACGCAGGCGGCAAAATCGGGTAAGTTTGTTTATACTCATAGCATGTATGACCGTGTTCGGCGCTGGTGGGCTCGTCCTGACAGCGTAAAATATAGGGGGTATCGTCTTGACGTGTGATTATTGGGAATGTAGATACCGGGAGAACTGCCCGGCGAAGAGTCCTGTTTATCCTCGTCCTCCTTGTGCAGGTTGTCCGAAGTTCGACGGCTGCGAGGTGTGCGCGCATTATATAGAGTGCTGTGATCTTGTGGTTAAGTGGCTGCCGAATATGTTCCGGCGGCTCGTCCGGGAGATCCGGCACGGTGAGAACCTGGAGACGGTTCAACAGTACATCAGGCGGAACACTCACGGAGGTAAACGGGATTAA
>QWCY01006623.1_pt1 | contig 10038 bp, 8 predicted proteins | sample 1972631 | NCBI WGS metagenome assembly QWCY01 (sample SAMN09866696, study PRJNA288562) | Human gut metagenome isolate pre1_stool, whole genome shotgun sequencing... | isolation source: gut | host: Homo sapiens | place: USA: California
CCTTCGGTATGCTGTTCGGTTTTGCAGAAGTTGCAGAAGATGGTTCTGAGATCTGGGGTAACCTGGCACAGGTTATGACTCCGATCGCTGCCTACGGATTCCTGGTATTCAACCTGTTATGTGCACCATGCTTCGCAGCAATGGGAGCTATCAAACGTGAGATGAATAATGCAAAATGGTTCTGGTTCGCTATCGGATATCAGTGTTGTCTTGCTTATATCGTATCTCTGTGTATCTATCAGTTTGGTACCCTGTTTACAGGTGGGGGATTCGGACTGTGGACAGTAGTTGCGGTTGTGCTGCTGATTGCATTCCTGTACATGCTGTTCAGACCTTATAAAGAAAGCAAATCACTGAAAGTAGCATAATTAAGGAAGGAGACCTTTGCATGGGAACAGTAGTAGTTGGTGCGGTTTTAGTTGGTGTAGTTGCATTGATCGTCCGCAGCATGGTTAAAGACAAAAAGAACGGAAAATCACTGCAGTGCGGTGGTGACTGCTCACATTGCGGAGGACATTGCAGCCATTAAAGGTACTATTTGGAGGTGTTGACATCAATTGCAGAAAGAGCCAAAGAGTATCATAATTTCAAAATTAAGAGAGCGTGGCTGCCGGATCACCCGGCAGCGGCGCATCATCCTTGATATTATTCTGGATGAGGACTGCTCTTGTTGCAAGGAGATTTATTACAAAGCCTGCAAACAAGATCCCAGTATCGGGGCCGCAACCGTTTACCGCATGGTGAATACATTAGAAGAGATCGGAGTGATCAGCCGGAAAAACATGTATAAGTTTACCGGTAATGCTGATGATGAAGAGATAGAATGTGTTCCGTATTGCAGAATGGAACTGGATGATGGCACGGTACTTCAGCTTTCCGACAGAAAGTTTCGTCAGGTCTTAACCTGTGGACTGGAGAGCTGCGGCTATATGACTGGAAAAAGAATCGTAAAGTATACGAATAATCCCGGACAGGCTTCCTAGCCCCTCCGGGATTTCTTTTTGAGAAAAAATCTCAATTAGAAAAAAGTTCTTGCGAAATTTTCGCGGGGCGATATAATAGTAGGTAAACAAATTTGATAAACACAAAGGAGATAATATTATGGCAAACATTTTAAAAAATTTCGACGCAAAAAAAACTGGTATTTTCGCAGGTGGTGTACTGTTCGGTACAGCAGGAATCAAGATTCTGGCAAGTGATGATGCGAAAAAATTCTATGCAAACTGCACTGCAGCTGTTCTGCGTGCAAAATCCTGTGTCATGAAAGTTGTAACATCTGTTCAGGAAAATGCAGAAGATATCTACGCAGAAGCTCAGCAGATCAACGAAGAGCGTGAAGCAAAAGCAGCAGTTGTAGAAGATGAAGAAGTAACAGAAACAGCTGAAGAAACAGAAGAGACTGAAGAAGAAGACTTTACAGAAGCATAATTAACTTGCACAAGGACAGTGTTATTCTATGAAATTTATAATTAAACATGAAATTAAAGGACGTATGCGTGTCCATCTTCTTCAGAACCGTATGACATTTGAACAGGCGGATACGTTACTGTATTATCTGAGCAGCCAGAAACTGGTAACAGGCGTAAAAGTCCGGGAGAAAACACAGGATGCCACGATTAATTTTGTAGGTGACCGTGAAGAAGTGATCCGGGCACTGAAGGCATTCCACTATGAGACTGCCAAAGTGCCGGAAGTATATCTGAAGAATTCCGGTCGTGAACTACAGAATGAATATTGGGAAAAACTGGTAAATAAAGTGGTCATGCGTATGGGAAGCAAGATGTTCCTTCCTGTATCGGTGCGTTCTGTGATCACAGCGATCAAATCAGTGAAATATCTGTGGCATGGCGTGCGGACACTTGCAAAAGGAAAACTGGAAGTTCCGGTTCTGGATGCAACAGCAATCGGCGTATCGATCTTCCGCGGTGACTTTGAGACCGCAGGTTCCACGATGTTCCTTCTGGGAATCGGTGAGATTCTCGAAGAGTGGACTCATAAAAAATCAGTGGATGATCTGGCAAGAAGCATGTCACTGCATGTATCCAAAGTATGGATGGTAAAAGACGGTCAGGAGATCCTGATTCCGGCAGATCAGATCCAGGCAGGAGACGAGATTGTTGTCCATATGGGTAATGTCATTCCGTTCGATGGCGTGGTAACGGCCGGAGATGCAATGGTAAATCAGGCATCCCTGACAGGTGAGTCTGTTCCGGTACAGAAAAATGCACAGAAGTATGCGTATGCGGGAACTGTTGTGGAAGAAGGCGAACTGACCATCTGTGTCAAAGAAGTAAATGGCGGAAGTAAGTTTGAAAAGATCGTTACAATGATCGAAGAATCTGAAAAACTGAAATCCAACGTAGAAGGAAAAGCAGAACATCTGGCAGACCGTCTGGTTCCATATACACTGGCAGGTACCGGTCTGACCTATCTGATCACACGCAATGTTACCAAGACACTGGCGGTACTGATGGTAGATTTCTCCTGTGCACTGAAACTGGCGATGCCGATCAGCGTACTTTCTGCAATCCGTGAAGCAAGCCTTTATGATATTACCGTAAAAGGCGGCAAATTCCTGGAGGCAATTGCAGAGGCAGATACCATTGTATTTGATAAGACAGGTACACTGACAAAAGCAGAGCCGACGGTTGCAAAAATCGAAACATTCTGCGACCGTTCCGAAGAAGATCTGCTTCGTATTGCAGCCTGCCTGGAAGAGCATTTTCCTCATTCTATGGCAAAGGCTGTTGTTGATGCTGCCAAAAAACGGAATATTTCCCATGAAGAGATGCATTCAAAAGTAGAATACATCGTTGCACATGGAATTTCCACAACGATCAATGGACATAAAGTAATCATCGGTAGTGCTCATTTTGTCTTTGAAGATGAACACTGTGTGATCCCGGAAGGTATGGAAGAAAAATTCGCGGCACTGCCGGAAGAATATTCTCATCTGTATCTGGCAATTGAAGGGGAACTGGCTGCGGTTATCTGCATTCATGACCCGATTCGCCCGGAAGCATCTGCAGTGATCAATTCTCTGAAACGTGCCGGTATCAGCAAAGTAGTTATGATGACCGGTGACAGTGAGCGTACTGCAAAAGCAGTAGCAGCACAGATCGGTGTTGACGAGTATTACTCTGAGGTACTGCCGGAAGATAAAGCCGGATTTGTAGAGCGTGAAAAAGCAGCGGGACGAAAAGTCATCATGATCGGTGACGGTATCAATGATTCACCGGCGCTGTCTGCCGCAGATGTCGGAATCGCAATCAGTGACGGTGCGGAGATTGCTCGTGAGATCGCAGATGTGACAATTGGTGCAGATAATCTTTACGAAATTGTTACATTAAAAGCAATCAGTAACGGACTGATGAAACGGATTCATAAGAACTACCGTTCGATCATTTTGGTCAATGCCGGACTGATCGCACTTGGTGTAACCGGTATGATCCAGCCGACGACATCTGCACTGCTGCATAACACTTCTACTCTGGTTATCGGACTGAAGAGTATGCAGAATCTGATTGATTAAGTACAAAAAAGCCTGTAAATAAAGGGAATTTTCTAAAAAAGAGAATCGAAGAGAAAAGATCGGTTCTCTTTTTGCATGTGGAAAAGAAAAAATATGCAGTGCGATACACCGGAAGATTTCAGGAAAAAATCAACAAAATCCACTGAAAATGTGAAAAGTCTGTGAACATTTTGCGAATTCTGAGACATACTTCTTGCATTTACAGGGGGAACGTGTTAGTATGTAAAAAGTAACGAAATTGTTACAAAGTCATTAAAAACAAAGTAACAAGGGCAACAAAAAGAGAGGTTTTACATGAAAAAAAGAGTAGTATGTGCGTTTTTGGGACTTGTAATGATGGTATCTCAGTCATTTGCCGTTTTTGCGGATACGGAATCCGATATCAAACAGCAGAAGGCGCAGGCAGAGAGCCAGTTAAGTCAGACGAATGAGACAATCGCATCTCTGTCTGAACAGCAGCAGCAGATCCAGTCAGAAATCAATGCTATGGATGCAGATATGGTAGACCTGATGATCCAGATTGATGCTACCAAGACAGACATTGCAAGTACAGAAGATGGAATTGCACAAAAAGAAGCAGATATTACAGAAAAAGAGGGAGAGATCGAGACAACCACCAGTCAGCTGGAGGCGGCGGAAGCAGATCGCGACAAGCAGTATGCGGATATGAAGAAACGTATCCAGTACATATATGAAAACGGTGGCAATGAAGCATGGCTGAATATGCTGAGCGGTGCGGACAGTATCACATCTCTTCTGAATAAAGTGGAATATGCACAGAGCATGCATGACTATGACAGAAAACAGCTGGAAGCTTTTAAAGAAGTAGTACAGCAGGTGTCTGATCTGAAGACAGATCTGGAAAATCAGAAAGCAGATCTGGAAACCCAGAAGAGCGATCTGGAGACACAGGAAGCATCTCTGGAAAGCCAGCAGGCAGATCTGCAGAGTCAGCAGTCAGACTTACAGGCGCAGATGGATGCGAAGAAAGCAACCAGCAGTGATTATGAAGCACAGATTGCAACGGCACAGCAGCAGGCCGCTGAGATCAGTAACCTGATCAGCCAGCAGCAGGCACAGCTGGATCAGATCGCAGAAGAAAAACGTCAGGCAGAAGAAGAGGCAGCCCGTCAGGCAGCAGCGGAAGAAGCGGCAAGACAGCAGGCAGCAGCAGAAGAAGCAGCCCGTCAGCAGGCAGCAGCAAGCGCAGCAAGTTCTTCTTCCAGCAGCAGTTCAACTTCACAGAGCAGTTCCGGCAACAGTGATAGCAGCTCCAACAGAAATAACAGTACAACAAGTAACAGCAGTTCAAGCAGTAGTAACAGTACAGCAAGCTCCAGTAGCACCAGCAGTTCCACAAGCAGCAGCGGAGTATCCGGAAGTGCTATCGTAGCTTATGCCGATCAGTTTGTTGGCAACCCATATGTATGGGGTGGAAATTCTCTGACCAATGGTATTGACTGTTCTCACTTTGTATATCAGGTTCTGAAAAATACCGGAGCATACAGTGGTGGATATACAACATCCGCAGGATGGAGAAGTCTTGGAAAGGCAGTATCCAGTCTGTCCGAAGCAAAAGCAGGTGATGTCATCTGCTATTCCGGACATGTAGCAATCTACGACGGTAACGGTGGAATCGTGGAAGCAAAAGGAAGTAAATGGGGAATTACCCATGACAGAAGCGCAAACTGCAAGACCATTCTTGCGATTCGCCGGTTTACCTGATTGTGATACAGGTACTTTGAAAGTATCTAACGGTTCAGCAGGTAATATTATAATAGGTAGAAACACAGTAGATGTATCGTCAGAAGGATTCATGTAATGACCAGATGATATATATTGTGATAAAAAAGAAAAGTGATCAGAATCTAGAGTTCTGGTTGCTTTTCTTTTTTGCGTGAACAATGAACCAAAATCCATGCCTGCATGTGAGTTTATATAACATAGCAGTTTGAAAGGTTTTCACGAATTTTACTTGCATTTTCAACAGAACGTGATAGAATAAAATATGAAAATCAGCACTCGTAAAGAATGAGTGCTAACAAAAGAAGAACAAGGAGGAAACATCATGATTACATTGCCCATTTCTGACCTGTTGTTACTGCCAGGTGTGACATTTTTCTTTAAAAAAGATGTGTTTCCCAGTGGAGAGATAACAGCAGAGTCTGTTGGAGAAGATATATTATTTGCAATGGAAAAAGAAGAGAAGGAACAGATGACACCGGATGATTTTTATCCGATCGGTGTGATCGGCGCGATCGACAGCGTGGATGACGAGGGAAATGTGCGCGTGAAAGTGAGAGAGCGTGTGCAGATCTCTGATATCGAGCTGAAGAAAGACGGCGTGATCACGGCGGATGCTTCGATCCTTCCGGATGTGGACGATTTCCCGAAGGAAGAGGCGAAGGCTCTGTTTGAGAAAATGAAACAGGATATTCTTCGGTTTATCAAAGGATTTCCGTGGGGCGTCTGGGCGCGTGGCGTGATTCTGCACTGGAAGAATGTGGAAGAGATCGGATGTGCGCTTTCATCTTATTTTAATATCACATGGGAAGAAAAATATGGTATCATAGAGACAGATTCGAAGAGAGAACGGTGCAAAAAGATTGAGGAAGCTGTTTATGAATTTATGGAGGTCTTCCAGGTGGGAGAAGAAGCCGAGGAAGCCCAGAAAGAGATTCATGAACAGGTGTACCGGGAATCTGCCATTAAAAAACAGATCGAACTGTTGCAGCAGCAGCTCGATGAGATGCATCCGGAAAATATCTCGGATGTGCGGAAGTTTGAGACGAAGATCGCACAGTCCGGTATGAACGAGGAAGCCCGAAAAGAGGCGGAGAAAGTTCTGAATCGAATGAAACAGGAAGGAAAAGACAGCCACGAATACGGTATGCTGTACGATTATCTGGATTTTGTGACTTCCCTTTCCTGGAAGACAGAGGAACAGACCGAGATTAATCTGCAGGAAGCAGAAGAGATTCTGGACGAAGATCACTATGGTCTGAAAAAAGTAAAAGATCGCATCATCCAGCAGCTTGCGGTAATGGCACTGAATAAAAAACAGTCCGGCTCGATCCTGCTGTTCGTGGGTGCGCCTGGTACCGGTAAGACCAGTATCGGACAGAGCATTGCGAAAGCGCTGCACCGTGAATATGTGAGAATCAGTCTTGGTGGTATCCGGGACGAGGCAGAGATCCGTGGACACAGAAGAACGTATGTGGGGGCGATGCCTGGCCGGATCATGGAAGGCATGAAACGGAGCAAAGCACAGAATCCGGTTATGGTACTCGATGAGGTGGACAAGCTGGCGAAAGATTACGGCGGAGATCCGGCGAGTGCTCTTCTGGAAGTGCTGGATCCGGAACAGAACTACAGCTTTACCGACCATTATATGAATGTACCGTATGATCTGTCGAATGTATTTTTCGTATGTACGGCAAACAGTACGGATACGATTCCGGAACCATTATTGAACCGTATGGAAGTGATCCAGTTCCCGGGGTATACACCGGTGGAGAAGTTTCATATTGCGAGAAAACATCTGCTTCCGAAGGCGATGAAAGCGATGGGAATCAAGGCGCAGAATCTGAAAGTTACCGATGGAGCGCTGGAAAAAGTCATTGCAGAATATACCGCAGAGTCCGGTGTACGTGGTTTAAAGAAACAGATCGATGTTCTTTGCCGGCATGCGGCAGTGAAACTGGTAAAAGGAGAACAAAAGAGTATTACCGTCAATGAAAAACGGGTGCAGGAGTTTTTAGGACAGGGAATCATTCACGATACGATCCTGAAACATCCGCAGCCGGGTGTGATGACCGGCCTGGCATGGACCAGCGCAGGCGGTGAGATCCTGTTTATTGAGACTTCCTTCACGAAAGGATCCGGCAAGATCATCATCACCGGACAGCTGGGAGATGTGATGAAAGAATCGGCACAGATCGCGATCACACTGGTGAAAAAACGATACCCGGACAAAGCGGATTTATTTAAAGAAAATGATCTGCATATCCATGTGCCGTCCGGTGCGGTTCCGAAAGATGGTCCTTCCGCCGGTATTACACTGGTGACAGCGCTGACTTCCCTGGTAACGGACACACCGATCAACCCGGAATACGCCATGACCGGTGAGGTATCCCTGCGTGGCGGTGTGATGCCGATCGGCGGTCTGCCGGAGAAATTGATGGCAGCACAGCGGGCAGGCATCAAAAAAGTATTGATTCCGGCGGAAAATGAACGGGATCTGGAAGAAGTAGCAGAAGAAGTGAAAGAAAAACTGGAAATTGTCCCGGTAGAGACGGTGGAGCAGGTTATGAAACTGGTGTTTGCCTGAACGAACGGGAAGGCAGCAGACAGAAAAGAACAGGGTGAACAAAGAGATGGATACAAGAGAAGTATTGGAAAAAGTAAAACAGGGTGAGATTTCTATCGAGGAAGCGGAGCATTATTTTCGGAAGGCTCCGTTTGACGAGATGGGTTATGCAAAGCTGGATATGCACCGGCAGATCCGCTCCGGATTTCCGGAAGTGATTTTCTGCAGCGGAAAGGCAGATGCACATCTGGTGCCGATCGTAAAGCGGCTGTATGAAGCAAACGGAGAGGTATTTGGAACCCGGGCTTCCGAGCAGCAGTATGAGATGTTGAAAGAAATCTATCCGGAGATTCAGTACGATCCGATTTCACATATTCTGAAAATAGAGAAAAAAGAAAAGAAAGAGGGTGTTGGTCTGATTGCTGTGTGTACAGCAGGAACGGCGGATATCCCGGTAGCGGAAGAGGCTGCACAGACGGCAGAATATTTCGGGTCAAAAGTAGAGCGGATTTATGATGTCGGTGTGGCAGGGATCCACCGTCTCTTTGCCAGACTGGATGCGATCCAGGATGCGAACTGTGTGATCGCAGTGGCAGGTATGGAAGGTGCGCTGGCAAGTGTACTGGGCGGTCTGGTGAACAAACCGGTGATCGCTGTTCCTACCTCGGTTGGCTATGGCGCCAGCATGAATGGAATCTCCGCACTGCTTACAATGATCAATTCGTGCGCGAACGGAATCGCAACCGTAAATATCGACAACGGTTACGGCGCCGGTTACATTGCGACACAGATCAACCGGATGGGTTTGAAAGAAAAATAGAAAGATAAAATAAAAAGAAGGAAGATATCGAAACCACGATCATTCTGATGGCTCGATATCTTCCTTCTTTAAGTTTAATAAGTACCACTTCGTATCTTTTCCCGGTACTGTCGGGGTGTCATACCAATCTGCTGTCGGAAGTGATAACAGAAAGCAGCAGAATCATGGAATCCACAGGAATAGGCAATTTCTGTCACGGTATAATCCTGTGTCTGCAACAGTTTTGCCGCCGCGCGGATCCGGTACTGGAGAAGATATTGTTTGGGAGAAATCTGTGCCTCCCGCATGAAGATCTTATACAGATACGTTCTGTCCACACCTATATAATCCGCAATATCCTGAATCCGGAGATTGTAGGAATAATTGTTGGTGATATATTCAAGTGCCCGCTGATAATACTGTTCGTTATGATCGCTTCGCCCGCCGCTTTCCGGCCGGGTCATACAGGAAAACAGCTGTAAGAATGCAGAAGCGAGTGCCAGAGGATTCTTCTCCGGGGAAAAAAACAGGGTATTCAGCTGGAGCATAGGCTGACAGCACAGATCCGATGGACTGTAAAAGACCGGTGAAGAGCGAAGGACAGTTGTATTCAGTATCTTTTCCACACAATTTCCGTCAAATCCAACCCAGGCATATTCCCAGGGATCCTCTTTATCTGCCTGATAATAATGTGTCTGCATCGGTTCGATCAGAAAGGCATCTCCGGAAGAAAGGGCATATTCTTTTCCGTGATACAAAAAGGTCCCCTTTCCGTGCAAAATCACGTGGAGTAAATAATGGGGGCGGATAGCCGGCCCCCAAAAATGTCCGGGAGCACATTGCTCCCTTCCGCAATAATAGATACGAAGTGCAGTGGTATGTTCCGTATTTGGATGTTCCACAGCCATAACATTCCTCGCTTTTATTTATTACGATGTCCTCTGTATTTTTCTTCACAGTATTTGCAGCGGTATACTTCTTTCTCTGGATCGGTCAGGATAAATACCTGATCCAGTTCCTGTTCAATCGAAGTGATACAACGTGGGTTTTTGCAACGGATCACGTTGACTACCTGAGAAGGCAGATGCAGTTCTTTCTTTGAAGTGATCTTGCCGTTCTGGATCACGTTCACCGTGATGTTGTGATCGATAAATCCGAGAATGTCAAGATCCAGCATATCTACGTTACACTCTACTTTGATGATATCTTTTTTGCCCATTTTATTGCTGCGGGCATTTTTGATGATGGCAACACAGCAGTCCAGCTTGTCCAGTTTCAGATCATGATAAATTGTCATGGATTTGCCGGCTTTGATGTGGTCCAGAACAAATCCCTCTTCGATACGTCCTACATTTAACATACTTTTACCTCCAGTAACGTCAGGATCAGTGCCATACG
>QWCY01009660.1_pt1 | contig 10024 bp, 7 predicted proteins | sample 1972631 | NCBI WGS metagenome assembly QWCY01 (sample SAMN09866696, study PRJNA288562) | Human gut metagenome isolate pre1_stool, whole genome shotgun sequencing... | isolation source: gut | host: Homo sapiens | place: USA: California
TTATCGCCGTTGGAGCCGTAGTAGGTGGGCAGGCTCATGATGACGTGGCCCTCGACGAGGCTCTTGATGAAGTCGATGCCCTCGGCGATCTGGTCAGCGTCGTAGTTCAGGGTGGAGGTGGTGGGGTCTGCCCAGTCCTTGCCGTACTTGGACTCGAGGTAGAAGACCATCAGGATCATACGGTCGTATGCGCCCAGATGCAGGGGATAGTAGTCATCGCCCAGCTTCTCCTGGAAGGTCTTGCCGGCAGCCATCAGCTCGTCCAGAGTAGTGGGGTAGGAGATGCCGGCCTTGTCGAAGGTGGTCTTGTTCCAGTAGAAGATACGGCCAGTCATGGAGACGGGCACGCACTGCTGAGCATTTGCCACGTTGCAGGCAGCCAGCTTAGCCTCATCCCACTGGGTCAGGTCGAGGTAATCCGTGACGCTGTTCAGGTCGATGAAGGTCTGGCCGCTCTTAGAATAGTTGTACAGCCAGTTCCAGTTGATCTGGCAGACATCCTCAGCGACGCCGCCTGCGAACTTGGTGGACATGGTATCCTCCCAGCCGGACCATGCAGCGAAGGTGGGGTTGATGGTGATGGTGCTGTTCTTGGCCATGAAAGCCTTGATGGCCTCCTGATAGGCGTTGTGACGAGACTCGCCGCCCCACCAGCTCATGGTCAGGGTGACGGGGTCAGAAGACAGGCCGGCCACGGATGCTGCGGAAGCAGCAGTGGAAGTGGCGGTAGAGCCAGCGTTGCCAGAGCCGCCGCATGCGGCCAGAAGGCCGGCAGCGCCCACAGCGCCGGAGACCTTCAGAAAGTCACGACGAGAAATTGCCTTGCTCATTTTCGTTCTCCTCCTAATGTAAAAAAACAACTGCTTGCACGGACGCCTCTGCAAAGCATCCGTTGTATACAAATATGATACCAAAGGCAAGAAGAAAAAGAAAGATGCAAATTGTAGGGATAGCGGCGGAAAACGAACAAATATTGCGCTTATTTTTTGCACGGTTTTGACGTCATTGCCATAATGAATAAACTTGCGGCCAAAAACTGTGCAACTTGTATACTTCAACGATTTGCATAGAAAACTGGGATGCAACAGGGAAAGAATGGCCGGATTTGCAAGAATTTTGTAACCAAGTCATATTTTGCCGAATGGACGTTGTATACATCAAAAGCGACGATGACAGAAACTTCCGGCCATGAACTGATATATCAATAGCGCAAAAAACGTGCGAATCGGGCCTTGGCTGATATATCACGGATGAAGAAAAGATACAAAAAATGCCGCCCGGCGTGCGGACGGCATGAAATCAGGGAAAAGGATCATCGGCGGGCGGCATAGAAAGCGCGGCGCTCCCGGAAATAGCACTGGGGGCACATGCTGACGTACTGGACGTCGTTCTGAAGGTCGATGGCCACCTGCTCGCCCTCAAAGACGAAGCGGCCGTTGACCTTGCGGCAGTTGCAGGTGGCCTTGCGGCCGCAGGCGCAGATGGTCTTCATCTCCTCGATGGTGTGGGCCAGCTCCAGCAGACGGGTGGAGCCGGGGAAGCCTTTGAGGGAGAAGTCGGAGCGCAGGCCGTAGCAGATGACCGGGATGTTCAGATCCACCGTCACCATGAACAGCTGCTCGGCCTGTGCGGCGGTAAAGAACTGGCTCTCGTCGCAGAGCACGCAGGCCAGAGGCTTGCCCTCGCTGCTGGCGGCCCGGACGGCCTCCACGAGGTCCATATCCGGCGGCACCAGCAGGTCGGCGGGACGGCGGACGCCCAGACGGCTCACGAGGTCGCCGCTGCCCTTGGTGTCCACCTTCGGTTTGAGGATGAGCACCCGCATCCCCTGCTCCTCATAGTTGTGGGCCACCTGCATCAGCGCGGTGCTCTTGCCGCTGTTCATTGCGCCGTAACGGAAATAAAGCTTTGCCATGTCGAAAAAATCTCCTCATGAAAGGACCCTCCCAGCCAGAGCCTGACGGAGAGGGTCGGCATTTTGCAGTAAGATGGCTCAGTCCTGATTGCGCAGCCGGTAGCCGAGGCTCATCAGGCTGTCGCCGAGATGGACGTTCTCCACGACGACATCGGGGTAGGACACCGACAGGTCGTAGTGGGAGAAGTTCCAGAAGCCCTGGATCCCCAGCGCCACCAGACGGCCACTGATCTCCTCTGCGCCGCTGCGGGGCAGACAGAGGACGGCCACCTCGGGGTGATGCTCGGCGCAGAACGTCTCCAGCTCATCGATGTGGAGGATCTGGATGCCGTTGATCTCCTTGCCAACCTCGTCGGGGGCGTTGTCGAAGGCGGCGATGAGCTTATAGCCGTTGGTGTCGGTGGTGATAAAGCGGCTCACGGCCTTGCCCAGACGGCCGCAGCCGATGAGGATGGTGGTCAGACGGTCACCGTTGCCGAAGAGCAGGTCCTCAAGGATGTTCAGCAGGTTCTCTACCGAATAGCCGATACCTTGACGGCCATTCACATCGCCGATGCAGTTGAAGTCCTGCCGCACCTGCGAGGCGGTGGTGCCCATCTGGGCGGCCAGCTCGCGGGACGAGATGCTGGTGATGCCGTCGTTTTTCAGGGTGCGCAGGTAGCGATAGTATTTGGGCAGGCGCTTGATGACGGGCAGGGAAGCTTTGCCGGGAGTATTCATAGGGAGTTCTCCTTTCTTTTTGTCCGCAGGATCGCCGGGGGGAGAGGTGCGCAGCGGCAGGGCGCTCCGGCAAGGAATAGATGTGTACTTTTTCGTACAATAATGACACTTATTTGACAATCTTATCTCTAGTATAAAGTATACATCGGGAAGCGAGAATGTCAAATCCTTTGGCGCAATTTTTTGCAAAAGCAAAGAAATCTTTGCCGAAGCATAACCGACAGGAATGCCGGACAAGCTGAAATGAAGCAAAAAGGAGGGCGCAGAGAATGGCACAGGAAGAGAAAAATATCCCCGTGGAGCAGCAGCGATTGGAAAAAGAGCAGATCGAGGACATGGGCAGCGTCTACCGCACCCGGGGCGCTCACGCCATCCACTGTCTGACTGTCATCGGGCAGGTGGAGGGCCATGTGGAAGCCCCGCAGGGCCAGAAGACCACCAAGTATGAGCACGTCATCCCCCAGCTGGTGGCTGTGCAGGAAGACCCTGACATCGAGGGGCTGCTGGTGCTGCTCAACACCGTGGGCGGAGATGTGGAGGCCGGGCTTGCGCTGGCCGAACTCATCGCCAGCATCTCGAAGCCCAGTGCGGCGGTGGTGCTGGGCGGAGGCCACTCCATCGGCATCCCGCTGGCCGTCAGCGCCCAGCGGAGTTTCATCGTGCCCACCGCCACCATGACGGTCCACCCCGTCCGCCACTCGGGGATGATCTTGGGCGTGCCCCAGACCATGCGCTGGTTCGAGCAGATGCAGGAGCGGATCACCGGCTTCGTCGCGGCCCACAGCGGCATCTCGGAAAAGCGGTACACCGAGCTGATGATGCGCACCGGCGAGCTGGTCATGGATGTGGGTACCGTGCTGGACGGCCGGAAAGCCGTGCGGGAAAAGCTCATCGACGAGCTGGGCGGGCTGTCGGATGCGCTGGCGTGGCTCTACCGAGAAATCGAGGGGAAATAAATTGCCATTTGACTTTTCCCGTGGTACAATGAAAGAATCGAATAGTATCGGGATTCTTCCATCGTCACCGACAGAGCCGCCTCGGGCGCGCCCTGCTTCTATATATAGGATAAGGAACGGGTTTTAGGGATCATGGCAAAAAGAAAACGCAGAACTTCCGCGCGGGGCAGCGCCTCGCGCCGCAAAAAACGGTCGCAGGACCGGATGCCAGCGGGGCTTGTCACCCTGTTCGCAGGGCTGGTGCTTATGGCGCTGGCCTTCGTGCCGGGCAGCTCGGCATGGCGCACGATGCACGACGTTCTGTTCGGCCTGTTCGGCTGTGGAAGCTTTGTGGTGGGGGCGGCGCTGTGCTATCTGGCCATCCTCTACACCCGAGGCGAAGACCTCCTGCCCCACATCGCCAAGCTTATGCTGGGCCTCATCTTCGCCAGCGGTACGGTCATCGTCTTTTCGGACATCCCCACCGACCAGACCGCCGCGCAGATGAGCGCCGCCTGCTATCAGAACGGGATGAGTGCATGGCTCTCGGGCGGCGCACTGGGCGCTGTGCTGGGCGGGACGCTCCTGCTGCTCTGCGGCAGACCTGCCGCCAATTTGGTCATGGCGGCGCTGGCGGCCTGCGCCAGCCTGTACATCTTTGACATCACCCCCGCCGAGTGCTGGCAGTGGCTCTGCAATGTGGGCGGCAGCGTCCACGAAAAAGGTCTCGCAGTCCACGAGCAGAACGCCGCCCGCCGTGCCGAGCGCCTTGCGGCCCGCGCGGCAGAAGAGGCCGAAGCGGAGGAGTACGATGGGTATGACGACGATTTCCCCGAGGACGAGGAGGACTACAGCGAAGAAGAGCCGGAGGCTCCGGCGTTCCACATCCAGCCTCCCGGCTGGCTGGCGGGCGTCTTCCACTGGGGCCATCAGATGATGCAGGGCGGCGGGCCGGCCGCACCTGCGCCTGCCGAACCTGCTCCGTCTCAGCCCGAGCCTGTCCCGGTGCAGGTGGAAAAGCCCCGGCCCCGCGCCCCCTTTGACATCGACCTCGGCCCGGACCATACGACCGTCACCGAGGGCGGCAGCGAACCCATCGAGCCGATCATCCTCGGCCCCGGCGGGACCTTTGGGATGGACCCGCTCCGTCGTGCACCCATCCGCGCCACCGTGACCCCCATCGTGCCGGATGCGGTGGATACCGCCGCCGAAGATTTCTTTGCGGCTCAGTCGGAACCGCCTGCCGCGCCGACCGTGACGCCCGCTGCCCCGGTGGAAGAGACCGAAACTCCGGAGCCGCCGCTCTCCTTCGGCATCCCGCTCTATGAGCCGACGCCTGCGCCGGAGGCTGCCCCGCAGCCGGTCAGTGCCGAGAATGCTGCGGCCTTCCGCTCGGAGCCGGATGAGGACGGCTGGATCAGCATCACCAGCGAACCGGTGGAGGAAAAAGACCTCAACACGTTGGTGGCGGCGGCCATGGAAAAGCCCGCTGTCTCGGAGGAACAGGCCGCGAAGGCCCCCGCAGAGGAGGCCGAGACGGAAGAGAGCTTCCAGTATCAGTACCCCTCCATCGAGCTGTTCGAGCGTGCTCCCGACGAGGGCGACCCCGGCGCGGAGGATGAGCTGAAGGCCAACGCCCAGAAGCTGGTGGACACGCTGGAGAGCTTCGGCGTCCGCACCCGTGTGCTGGACATTTCCCGCGGCCCGTCGGTCACACGGTATGAGGTGCAGCCGATGGCGGGCGTCAAGATCAGCCGCATCACCTCGCTGGCGGACGACATCGCCCTGAACCTCGCGGTGGCCGATGTCCGTATGGAGGCCCCCATCCCCGGCAAGCCCGCCGTGGGCATCGAGGTGCCCAACCACAAGAAAACGCCGGTCTACATCCGCAGCGTCTTCGAGAGCCAGAGCTTCCTGCGGATGACCTCGCCGCTGGGCATCGCGCTGGGCAAGGACATCGCCGGTGTGGCGCAGGTGGCCGACCTGTGCAAGATGCCCCATCTGCTCATCGCGGGCAGCACTGGCAGCGGCAAATCGGTCTGTGTCAACAGCATCATCATGAGCCTGCTCTTCCGTTCCAGCCCCGAGGACGTCAAGCTCCTGCTCATCGACCCTAAGGTGGTCGAGCTGGCGGAGTATAACGGCATCCCCCACCTGCTGATGCCCGTCGTCACCGAGCCGCGCAAGGCGGCAGGCGCACTGGGCGGCGCGGTGCAGGAGATGGAGCGCCGCTACCACCTCTTTGCCGAGAACAATGTCCGCGACATCAAATCCTTCAACAAGCTGGCAGCCAACGACCCGAACCTCGAGAAGATGCCCTACATCGCCATCATCATCGACGAGCTGGCCGATCTGATGATGGTGGTCGGCAAGGATGTGGAGGACTCCATCTGCCGCATCGCCCAGAAGGCCCGAGCGGCCGGTATGCACCTCATCGTAGCCACCCAGCGCCCCAGCGTGGACGTCATCACCGGCCTCATCAAAGCCAACATCCCCAGCCGCATTGCCTTCGCCGTGTCCAGTCAGGTGGACAGCCGCACCATCCTCGACGGTGCCGGTGCCGAAAAGCTGCTGGGTATGGGTGATATGCTCTTTATGCCGGTGGGCGCACCCAAGCCCACCCGCATCCAAGGCACTTTTGTGCGGGATGAGGAGATCAGCCGGGTGCTGGACTTCATCAAGAAGAGCGCCACCGTCCAGTACGACGAGGCCATGATCGAGGCGATGGAAAAACACGCCATTCAGGACGGCAAGAAGGGCAGCGGCTCTGCCGACTCCGATGAGGAGGGCGGCAGCGACCCGATGCTCAAGCAGGCTGTGGAGGTGGTCATCGACGCCGGTCAGGCGTCTACGAGCCTTCTGCAGCGCCGCTGCAAGCTGGGCTACGCCCGCGCCGCCCGCATCATGGACGAAATGGAAGAAAAAGGCATCATCGGCCCTTACGAGGGCGCGAAGCCCCGCGCTGTCCTCATCAGCCGCCAGCAGTGGCTGGAGATGCAGATGAATCAGCCGGATGAATGACCGCTCAGTCAAAGCCTTCCAGTTTTGCCAGCTTCCCTGTTAGAAAAGCCGCTGGCGTGCCGGGCAGGTATTGTTTAACAAAAGAGATAAAGGATAACTATGGAACATTACACCGAATTTCTCCCCATCAGCCGGGCCGACATGGAGGCCCGGGGGTGGGAACAGCTGGACTTTGTGGTGGTGGGCGGCGATGCCTATGTGGACCACCCCAGTTTCGGCACCGCCATCATCAGCCGCCTGCTGGAAGCCGAGGGCTACAAGGTGGGCGTGCTGGCCCAGCCCCGCTACACCGACTGCGAGGACTTCAAGCGGTTCGGAAAGCCGAAGTACGGCTTCTTCATCGGCGGCGGCAACGCAGCGCCACCGTCTACACCAGACTTGCAAAGCAGGCTTACCCCGATCTGCCCGTCATTCTGGGCGGCCTCGAGGCCTCGCTGCGCCGATTCGCCCATTACGACTACTGGCTGGACACCGTCCTGCCCAGCATCGCCGAGGACTCGGGTGCGGACATCATCAGCTTCGGCATGGGCGAGCACCAGACCGTGGCGATCGCCCGCCGTCTGGCGGCAGGAGAGCCGGTGGAGAGCATCACCGACGTGGATGGTACCTGCTACATGACCGACTTCGACCACCTGCCCGAGCGGTATGTGGAGTGTGCCGGCTTCAAGAAGGTGGCCTCCGATAAGGTGGCTTACGCCAAGGCCTGCCGCATCCAGATGGACAATCAGGATGTCGTCAGCGGCAATATCATCGTCCAGAAGCAGAGCGAAAAGTACCTCGTCCAGAACATCCCCGCCAAGCCCCTCGTTCGCTGGGAGCTGGATAAGGTCTACGCCCTGCCCTACACCCGCCGCTACCACCCCATCTACGAGGCCATGGGCGGCGTGCCTGCCATCCGCGAGGTGCAGTTCTCCATCATCCAGAACCGCGGCTGCTTCGGCGGCTGCAACTTCTGCGCCATCCAGCTGCATCAGGGGCGGCGCGTCACCAGCCGCAGCGCCGACAGCATCGTGGCCGAGGCGGAGCGGATGACCCACGAGCCGGATTTCAAGGGCTACATCCATGACGTCGGCGGCCCGACGGCCAACTTCCGCTTCCCGTCCTGCCGGGAGCAGATGCTGCGCGGTATGTGCAGCGGCGGCAAGCACTGTCTTGCCCCCACCACCTGCTCTCACATGATCGTGGACCACAGCGACTATCTGAAGATCCTCCGCCGCGTCCGGGAGCTGCCCGGCGTCAAGAAGGTCTTTATCCGCAGCGGCATCCGCTTTGACTACCTGATGGCCGACCCCGACGACACCTTCTTCAAGGAGCTGGTGGAGTACCACGTTTCCGGACAGCTGAAGGTCGCGCCCGAGCACTGCGCCCCCAACACCCTCGCCTACATGGGCAAGCCTCCCATCGAGACCTTCAACAAGTTCAAGGACAAGTTCTACGAGCTGAGCAAGAAGGCGGGCAAAAAGCAGTACCTCGTGCCCTACCTCATGTCCAGCCACCCGGGCAGCACCCTCAAGGATGCCGTCTATCTGGCAGAGTATCTTTATAAGAACCATATGCGCCCCGAGCAGGTGCAGGATTTCTATCCCACCCCCGGCACGGTGAGCACCTGTATGTTCTACACCGGCCTCGACCCCTACACACTCAAGCCTGTGTTCGTGGAAAAGACCGCCGAGGGCAAGGCCCTGCAGCGTGCCCTGCTCCAGTACTATGAGCCGCGCAACGCCGAAAAGGTCGTCAAGGCGCTGAAGATGACCCACCGGGAGGACCTGATCCCCCTGCTGGTGCCCGCTGCGGGCCGCATCGCCGTTCAGCGCTCGGCCCGCAGGGCGGAGGCCGCAGACGTGACCATCCACGGGGACGGCACCTATACCGTCCGGCCCAGAGGCAAGGGCAGCAAAAATGCGAAGCCGCAGGGCAGCAGCCCGGCGGGGCGCGATCCGGCGGGCCGCCAGCCCAGCCCCGGCGCACGCTTTGCGCCCCACTCTGCCCCGGCGCACAAACCGAAAAGTAATCAACAGAAAGAGAACGCATCGTGGAAAACTTCAAAAAAGAAAAAGTGACCGCCCGAAAGCTCATGAGCCGGCTTGCGGCGCTGGCCCTTGCAGCGGCCCTTGTGCTGGGCCTTGTGGGCTGTGATACCTCATCCGCCCTCCCCGGCGGCAGCGCCGACCTCATCCCGAACCCTGCCGCCTCCCAGACCGTCCCGGCCGACGGACAGGACGCCGCCTTCCAGATGCACTTCATCGATGTGGGGCAGGCCCTCAGCGTCTTGGTGGAGTGCGACGGACAGTTCATGCTCTATGACGGCGGCAATGTGGACGACGGCAGTCTGGTCGTCTCCTACTTGCAGGATCAGGGCGTCGAGCAGCTGGAATACGTCTTCTGCTCCCACGCCCACGAGGACCATGTGGGAGGTCTGGCCGCTGCGCTGGCCTACTTCCCGGCCTACCACGTCTACAGCCCTGTGACTGAGGCCTCCACCAAGTGCTTCAAGGACTTCGTCAAGTACACCCAGCAGCAGAACCTCCAAGTCGAGGTGCCCGCAGTGGGCACCCAGTGGGCGCTGGGCAGCGCCACCGTGACCATGCTTGGCCCGGTGGCCCAGTATGAGGAAACCAACGACACCTCCATCGTCCTGCGCATCGACTACGGCGCAACCAGCTTTCTGCTGACAGGCGATATGGAGGCCGACGCCGAGCGCGACCTTGTGGCCAGCGGCGCGAACCTCAAGGTGGACGTCTTGCAGGTGGGGCACCACGGTTCCAGCACCTCTACGAGCTATGTTTTCCTGAACGCCGTCCTGCCCGAAATGGGCATCATCTCCTGCGGGGTCAACAACAAATACGGCCACCCCCACGAGGAGACCCTGAGCATCCTGCGGGATGCTGGCGTGAACGTCTACCGCACCGACCTTCTGGGAACCATCACGGTGTCCAGCGACGGCCAGAACTACACGGTGGCCACCGAGCACTATGCCACCGACGCCGAGCTGAACCCCACCGACCCGGCGGCGTCCAGCACCGCCCAGCAGGCCTACATCGGCAACGTGAACAGCAAAAAGTTCCACCTGCCCAGCTGCCCGAATCTCCCGGCGGAGAAGAATCAGATCCTCTTCTCCAGCTACGACGAGGCTGTGGCCGCAGGCTACAGCCCCTGCTCTACCTGCATCAAATAAGATGACCGCTCAGTAAAAAAAGGCCAGAGTTATTTTCGCTTGAAGGTGTCATCAGCGAAAGATTCTATCGAACCATCCGCTTTTTCCATTCCTGTCGCAATTTTTTCAACGCTTCAAACGTATCTAAATTAAAGTGGCATATCATCTCCCTTTTCACACATCCTTGCCGTTTTCAGACAGGAGGTTGCTTTTATGAAAGTATCTGCCGACTATCGTATGCTCGCTCTCGATGCCCTGCGCGGAAAATGGAAAACTGCT
>QWCY01006633.1_pt1 | contig 10023 bp, 8 predicted proteins | sample 1972631 | NCBI WGS metagenome assembly QWCY01 (sample SAMN09866696, study PRJNA288562) | Human gut metagenome isolate pre1_stool, whole genome shotgun sequencing... | isolation source: gut | host: Homo sapiens | place: USA: California
TATTTAGAAGTTTTACGGCTGTATAAATTCCTACTATCATTGAGATTGTAAAAAACCAAGTATGAAGCGAGAAATAAGGAAGTCCGGTAAAAAAGTTAGCTAAATTACACCCGTATGCAAGTCTTGCACCAAAACCTGTTAAAATTCCTCCAATTATAGCCTGAAAAACTCTAATTTTACTTGCGGGAAATCTAATTTTAACCTTATTGGCAAGAAGTGCTGCAACAAAAGCACCAATAAACATACCTATAAGCATAACTCCAGCTTTTCTACTAAGTGGTGTTCCATCAAGTTTATAATAAGAATATTTGCTCAAGTCAGCTCCAAAAAGCTCTAAAAACTCGCCACCCCATTTTGTCATCTCACCAGTTACAGCCCAGCCACTGCCCATTAATCCATAATAAGCAGTCGCAAATATAGCTAAAACTATCATGGCTTTGCCGGTATGCCAAAAATTAACCAAAAAAATCTGTTTGAATTGTTTAAACATAAAAATTCCTTAAAAAGTAATTGCCAAAACTTAGCACTTAAAACAAGATTATATATAAATTTAACTTAAAGTATAGTTTGAAATTATAAGTAATTATTATATTTAATTTTAGCCTCATATTTCCTAGAGGCTAAAATTTTAAAGTTTTTTAGCGTAATAAAAAGTTCTAAATGAGTTAAGTATAGCCAAAATTGTAACTCCAACATCAGCAAATATCGCCATCCAAATATTTGCAAATCCAAATATGGCAAGTATCATAACTAAAACTTTAATGCCAATTGCAAAGACTATATTTTGATAAGCGATATTTATCGTTTTTTTAGAAATTTTAATTGCAGTTTTTATTTTTGAAATGTTATTATCCATTAAGACTATATCGCTTGCTTCCATGGCTGCATCTGTTCCAAGCATAGAAATTCCAACATCCGCTCTTGCTAAAACCGGAGCATCATTTATCCCATCGCCTATATATGCAACTGTGCCGTTTTTTGAATTTTCATTTATAATTTTTTCTAAATTTGTAAGTTTATCGGCTGGAAGAAGTTCTGCATAAACTTCATCAATTTTAAGTTTTTCATTTATATTAAGTGCTACTTCAAGCCTATCGCCGGTTAGCATAGCAGTTTTTATATTATTATCTTTAAGCCATTTTATAAGTTCAAACGAGTTATCTCTTAGTTTATCTTCAAAGGTTAAATATCCTGCAAATTTTCCATCAACTGCGATAAATGAAGCAGTTTCTTTTAAATTTGGAAGTTCAAATTCACTTAAAAATTTCTTACTTCCTATTTTTATATTTTTACCAAAAATTGTGGCATTTATTCCATTTCCTGGAACTTCTTCAAGTTTTGTTATAGAGTTTTCATTTATTTTTTTATTATAAGCTTTTACTATTGAAATGCCTATTGGATGCGTGCTGTATGATTGTGCATAAGCTGCAAGTTTTAAAATTTCATCTTTTGATATAAAGCTTTCATTTACAATGTTTTTTAAAGCAAATTCTCCCTTAGTTAAAGTTCCAGTTTTATCAAAAACGAAGCTTTTAACCTTTGCTAGAATTTGTAAATAGTTGCTTCCTTTAACTAAAATTCCCTTTTTGCTAGCTCCACCAATTCCTCCAAAAAAGCTAAGTGGAACAGAAACTACCAGTGCGCACGGGCAAGACACAACTAAAAATATTAAAGCTTTATAAACCCACTCTTTAAAATCTCCTGCAAATATAGGAACTACAAAAGCTATAAAAAAAGCTAAACCTACAACAATAGGTGTATAAATTTTAGCAAATTTTGTAATAAATTTTTCATGACTTGATTTTTTAACGGTCGCATCTTCAACAAGTTCTAGAATTTTACTGACTGTTGAGGTTTGAAATTCGCTTGTTACTTTAACTTCTAAAAGTCCATTTATATTTACACTTCCACTTAATATTTTAGTTCCTTTTTCAACCTCAAGAGGAAGTGATTCGCCAGTTAGTGCTGATGTATCAAGAGTTGAGCTTCCGGTTGTTATAATTCCATCAAGTGGAACTTTTTCTCCAGGTTTTACTACGATGATATCATTTATTTTAACATCTTCTGGATTTATTTTTTTTACGCCATTTTCTGTTTTTAAATTTGCGTAATCCGGAGCAATACTCATAGCTTCTTTTATTGATTTTCTTGATCTATTTATTGAGTAATCTTCAAACGCAACACCAATCTTATAAAATAAAATAATAGCAACTGCTTCTATTTGCTCGCCTATTAAAAACGCTCCTATTGAGGCTATTGCCATTAAAAAATTCTCATCTAAAAATCCACCGTTTTTTAAACTTTTATATGCTTTTATGAAAATTTGAATACTTACTATCATGTAAGCAAACAATAAAAAAGCCGTTTTAAGCTCAGCATTAGAAACGATAATAGATAATACTACAAAGCTAATAGAGATTAAAATTTGCTTAATATCTTTTATTAATTCTTTATTCATTTTACACCTCTAAAACGGTGTCAGGCTCTAGTTTTTTAATAATTTTTCTTATATTTTCAATGATTTCATCACTTCTATTTTCATCAAAATCAATTTTCATAGTAGTGGTCAAGAAATTAACACTTACACTATTTACACCATCAATTTTGGCAACATTTTCCTCTATTTTTGCTGCGCAATTTGCACAATCCAAATTTTTTAAATTAAATTTTTTCATTTTTTATCCTTTAATATTTACTCACTTATATGAGTTAAACCTTGTTTTAAAATATAGCTAATATGCTCATCTAAAAGTGAGTAATAAACAACTTTTCCATCGCGTCTATTTTTTACAAATTTGTTTTGTTTCAATACTCGAAGCTGATGAGAAATGCTTGATTGACTCATATTTAAAAGTGCAGCTATATCACAAACACACATTTGATTTAGGCTTAAAGCCCATAAAATCCTAACTCTTGTGCTATCTCCAAAAATTTTAAAAAAATCAGCCAATTCATTAAGCGAAGTATCATCTGGCATTTTTGTTTTTGTATTTTCAACCACTTCTTTGTGTATAACTACACTTTCGCAAATTTCTTGGTCATCTTCTAAAATTTTATTTTTTTTATCCATTACAATCTCTTATTAATCAAATTGATATATGAATATATGTTCATATATAGAATTGTATTGAATTTATTCTTAAAATTTGATAAATTTAGCTCCATTAATTTAAAAATATAAAAAGTGAAATAGTTTGAAATGAAAATAAGTAATAAAGGTTTAAATTTAGCCCCATTTTTTGTAACAATTGGCGCCATAAGTTACGGCATTCCTGCAACCATATACAATACTGCTTTTAAACATGGTGTAACAAGTGGAGTTTTGCTTTGCGGTATGTTTCTTTTAGGATTTATTATGTTTTTTGTGCTTGTAAAAATTCTAGCCAATAATCATAAAATTTTAAAAATTACAAAATTAAAGGTAATTATAAGTGGAAGTAGTATTGCCTTAACAAATACATTTTATATGATTTCTCTTATACATACAAGTGTTGCTGTGAGTGCTGTTTTGCTTATGCAATCAGTTTGGATTTCTATTTTAATAGCTTGTTTTGTAAATAAAACAATGCCATCACTTTATCAAATTTGTGTTGTAGTTTGCATAATTTTTGGTACTATTTTAGCAACTGATTTATTAAATCAAAATATTAAATTTTCATATCTTGGGGCTTTTTTGGCTTTACTTTCAGCCATAACTTATGCTTTTACCATCCAATTTACTAAAAATTTAGCCTTAAGCTTAGACCCTATTATAAAGGCAAAATTTATGTGTTTTGGGGCATTTTTAACTATTTTTATTATATTTATTATTTTAAATATTTTTGGCTTTAACTCAGATTTAAAAAATTTAGATTTTAAAATGCTTGAGAAAAGTTTTATATTTAGTCTTTTGGCTGCATTTTTTTCTCTTATTGTTCCGCTTGTTACATTTTCTTATTATATGAAAAAATTGCGTCCAGGAATTGGAGAGATAATAACTTCAGTCGAGCTTCCATCGGCTATATTTTTTGCCTATGTTTTTTTAAATCAAAATGTAAATTTAACTCAAATTATAGGAGTCTTAATCATTTTAATAAGTGTTGTTTTTGCAAATTATGAGAAAAAAATTAAAATTTAGATATAATTTTATATTATTTTATTAGGATTATTTTATGATTATTGGAATATTATTAAAGAATTTTAAAGTTTATGGCGGTTTGAAGTATATCCCCATATCTACAAAATATAATTTTTCAGCTTATATAGGAGACAACGGCATTGGAAAAAGTTCTATACTAGAAGCACTTGATACTTATTTTAATGACAAAAGCTGGAATATAACAAAAGGTGCTAGTACAACAGGGGCAAATACACCACATATAACATTAGTCCACTTAATAGAAAAAGAGAAAATGTCATTTTATTTAAATAGCAGTAAAAATAAAGATGAAGTATTGGAAGATATGGAAAGAATTAGTGGTTATGCCTGGAAAAAAGAAAATCCGAGCAAACATGAGGATGTAAAATTGCTGATTGAAGATTTAAAGAGACTAGATCAAAATTTAAAAGAAACACATTTTTTACTTTTTTCAGGTGTTGGATATAGTGGAAAAGCAAATAGTTGTTTTTTTAGTTCTTTTGATACACCTATTGCTGATTCATTTAGTTTAGAATATAAAAGTCAAGACGAAACTAAAAATAAAGAATTTAGAGAAAGATTTATAGACTATAATGAGAGTATAAAAAATTACTATTCATATGTTTATATTCCAGCAGATATTCCCATAGAAGATTTTACCAAACTAGAAACTCAAAATATGCAAAAGCTTATAGGAAAAAATATAAATGATGAAATTGCAACCATTGTTGAAAATAAAAATTTAAAACACATTAATGACAATTTGAATAAATTTATAAAAACATTAGAATGTGATTTGAAAAAGTACAGATACGACAATAAATCGGGAAGAAAAAATATAAGTATGAATGAGTTAACACAAAAAATTATAGAGTTATTTTTTTCAATAAGAACCCTTTATAAAGATAATATTGAAGCAGAAAATTTAAGTTCAGGAGAAAAAAGACAAGCATTGGTAGATATGGCAACAACACTGATAAGAACTCAAGAATTTGATAATAAAGAGTTAATATTAGCCATAGATGAGCCAGAAGTTTCTTTGAATATTTCAAATATATTTAATCAGTTCCAAAAATTACTTGATTTAAGCAGTTTAAATGCACAAGTTCTTATAACTTCGCATTGGTATGGTTTTTTACCTATTGTATCAAGTGGAAATGTTCATTTTATATATTATAAAGACAAAAAACCTAGTTTTAAGACATTTGATTTATTTAATTATAGGGAGAAAATAAAACAAAATTTAGAAAATAATAGTGGCAAATTGTTGCCAAGTGAAATAGAGTTAAAAAGCATAAATGATTTAACGCAATCTATTGTGTCATCTTTAAAGTTGAAAGAACCATATAATTGGTTAATATGTGAAGGTAGTTCAGAAAAAATATATTTTGAATATTATTTTAAAGATTTAATAAAAAATAAAAATTTAAGAATTTTACCAGTAGGAGGAGCCAAAGAAGTAAAAAGATTATATGATTATTTGGAGCTTCCATTACGCGAAAAAGAAAATATTAAAGGAAAAATTTTTTGTTTAATAGATACCGATGAAAATTTGGTTAGAATTAATGAAAACAACAATATTAAAAGTATTGTTGCAAAAAGGATATTTAATGAAAATAAAAATACTATTTTAATTGATGCAAATAGCGACCAAGCTAGTCAAATAACAGAAATAGAAGATTGTTTAAATGGCAAAATTTTTATGGATACATTAAAAGATTTTGATGATGATGAAATAAATACTATATTAGAAGATAAAAATAACATAAGCGATATTTCTTTAAATTCTTTCTATTCTTTTAATCTAAGAGATTCTGATAGAGAAAAAATTAAAAACTTTTTTGATTTGGAAAATGGTTATATGAAAATAAAATTTGCAAAAAAGTATATAGAATTAGCTGAAAAGGATTGTAGTAATAATTCAAACATGGAATGGATTGATAAAATAAAGCAATTTTTTATGGATAAATAGTTTTTAAAACTCTTTTTATCCACATAGTTTTTGGTTTTATAATCTCACTTTTACTACCATTTACACTGTGATAAACTGTTGTATTATGCTTTGTGGCAAAATATTTTATTAATGTTTTTTGTAAAAAAGGCTCAGTTGATGGCACAAACCAGCCATTATTTGAGATGGCAACTACAAAATTTGGCGAGTTTTGATAAATCTCAGGGCGTGTAGCCTCATAGCAAATTGCATTTGTAATTTTTGCACCATTAATTTCATAAAAGCTTACATTTTTTGCCTTTGTAAAATCCTCTGCACCGTTAAAAAAAACTTTATTAAAAATATTTTTTAAAAAATTTGGTAAAGGAATTTCTTCTCCAAAAGGAACTAAAATATACTTATCAAAACGCGATATTTTTCCATTTTGAAATAAAAAAGCCGAGTTGTAAATTTGATTATTTTCAAAAGCTAAAGCTCCGGTTAAAATAGAAATTTGAAAAGATTTTTCTTTTAGCTCTTTTTCTAAATTTTTCTCTAAATTTAAATAAGCCGCAATAGCATTTTCAGGAAAGATAATAAACTCAAAATTATTTTTAATTGCTTCATCAATTTCTTTTAAAACTGCATTAATTTGTGGATTTTTATACTCATTTAGCCATTTTATATCTTGTGAGATAGTTGTATTTACAAGCTTGGTTTTAAAGCCAAAATCATAGCTGTAATTCTCAAAAATTTGAAGAGAAAAGCAAAGATAAACTATAAAAATAAAAGTTTTTTTAAATTTACTTTTTAGCTCATAAAGAGCTATAATTCCTAAAAATATGAAAGCTAAACCGCGGATATTTGGTTCAAAAATTCCTGGCATTAAAACTAATTCCAAATTTAGCCAATTAAAGTTAAATGGATAAAAATAACTTATTAAAAGTAGCATTACCATTTTATAAAATTTATTATTAAACCAGCCACATATTAAAAACAAAATTCCATATACAAAAGCTATAAACAAAATTTCTAAAGGTATTAAAAAGCTAAGTCCATAAAATTTCAAAGAAAAACTAACCCAATAAAACCATAAAATTCCTATAAAAAATCCTGTGAAAAAAAATGCAATTTTATTACAATTAAATAGCTTATAAAAGCCATATATTGCGATAAATGGCGAGATGAATTCTAAAAATAAATTATCAAAAATTCCACCAAAATTTTCAGATAAAAAGCCTAAAAATATAAAATTTGAGATAAAAACAGATATAACAAAGCCTTTTATAATTTCATTTGTGGTAAAATAACGCTTTATTAAATTTTTTATAAAGGATTTACATGGAACAAGGAAGCGTTTTAGGGACATTTTTTCCTTTCATAATCTTTGGTCTTATTTTTTATTTTTTACTTATTAGGCCACAGCAAAAACAAGCAAAAGCTCATGCTTTAATGCTTGCAGGACTTCAAAAAGGCGATAAAATAGTAACCTCTGGTGGTCTTAAATGTACGGTTATAAAACCAGGTGATGATTTTATCAAAGTTTCGCTTAATGATAGCACAATTGTTGAGATTGCAAGAACAAGCGTAGCAAGAAAAATAGAAAGATTAGAAGAAACACCAAAAGTAGAGAAAGACTCTAAAAAACAAGAAAAGACAAAAAATGCGTAGTGGAAAAGTTACATATAGATTTATTGTTTTAATAATAACTTTTGTATTTTCTGTTATTTTTTCAATTCCTTCTTTTTTGCAAATTGACAAAATGCCAAAAATAAACTTAGGGCTTGACTTACAAGGTGGACTTCACATGCTTTTAAATGTTGATTTAGATGAAGCAATAAGTTCTAAGATTAAGTCTGTAGCATCAAGTTTGAGCTATTCAGCAGGCAAAGAAGATCTTTTATATAGTGACTTAAAAATTGAAAGTAATTACTTTGAGTTTGAAGTTTTGGATAAAGATGAGATGAATAAATTTGATGCTATTTTAAATAAAATAACAGGGCTTGATATTCAAAAAAATGGTCAAATTTATAATGTTTCTTTAACTGAAAATGAGATTGCTTCAACTAAAGAATATGCTATTGATCAAGCTGTTGAGACCATAAGAAATAGAATAGATCAGTTTGGTTTAAGTGAGCCAACAGTTGCAAGACAGGGAAAAGAAGATATTTTAGTTGAGATTCCAGGAGTTAAGAGCAATGAAGATAAGCAGCGTGCAAAAGATTTAATAGCAACTTCAGCTCATTTACAGCTTATGGCACTTGATGATAAAAGACAAGATAGGGCTCATCTTTTAACTAAGGCTCAAGCTGCAAGTTTTGGTGATATTATATTAAACGATGCTAAAAATCCTGAACAAAAATATGCTGTAAAGCAACTTCCAGTTTTAGACGGTTCAATGCTTGTTGATGCAAGAGTTGGATTTGATCAAGCAAATCAACCGGTTATAAATTTCACACTTAACTCTGAAGGCGCTGCAATATTTGGTGATTTTACAGGAAGCAATGTGGGAAAAAGACTCGCTATTGTTTTGGATGATAAGGTATATTCTGCACCTAGGATAAATGAAAGAATAGGTGGTGGAAGTGGTCAGATAAGTGGTGGATTTACTATGGAAGAAGCAAGAGATGTTGCAATTGCATTAAGAAGTGGAGCTCTTTTAGCCCCTGTTACAATGGGCGAAGAAAGAACTATTGGACCAAGCCTTGGTGCTGATAGTATAAAACAAAGTAGTTTTGCTTTAGCTCTAGCATCTATTTTAATAGTGGTATTTATGGTGCTTTATTACGGACTTGCTGGAGTTGTAGCAAATATTGCATTAGTTGTAAATATTTTATTTTTAGTTGCAATAATGGCACTTTTTGGAGCTACATTAACTCTTCCTGGAATGGCCGGTATAATTTTAACCGTTGGTATGGCGGTTGATGCAAACGTTATCATTAATGAAAGAGTTAGAGAGATGCTTAGACATGGAAATAGCATAAAAAATAGCATTGAAAAAGGCTATCATAAAGCAATGAGTGCTATCATCGACTCAAACTTAACTACTTTGATAACTTCGGCTGTACTTTATGCTTATGGAACAGGTCCGGTTAAAGGCTTTGCCGTTACTATGAGCATAGGTATAATAGCTTCTATGATAACAGCAATTTTAGGAACGCATGGAATTTTTGATTTACTAGCGGATAAGATGGAAAGAAGCAAAAATACAAAACTTTGGTTTGGCTATAAAGTTAGAAAGGCTGAAAATGCAAATATTTGATAAAGATAAAATTTATAATTTTATGGGTGTTAGGCACCTATTTTTTGCAATTTCTTTGATTTTAATGCTAGGATCCATTTTCTTACTAGGAACTCAAGGGTTAAAATTTGGAATAGATTTTTCAGGTGGAACTTTAATTCAAATAAAATATGATAGCAAAGCTCCAATTGAAGATATTAGGCATAAGCTAAATCAAGTAAATGAGTTAAAAGGTGCAAGTGTAACTGAGTTTGGAAGCAGTGAAGAAATTACTATAAGATACTCAGGATCAAATGAATCACTTGGAAAAGATGTAAGTGCTACTATTAGTCAAATTTTAAAAGATACTGGAAATTTTGAGATAAGAAGAGTTGATGTTGTTGGACCAAAAGTTGGAAGTGAGCTAAAAAAAGGTGGTTTAATGGCGGTTATTATCTCACTTATTGCCATACTTATTTATCTTGGTGTGAGATTTGAGTGGAGATTTGCTCTTGCTGCAGTTCTTTCTGAAGTGCATGATATTTTAGTTGTTCTTGGCTTTATCTCTTTAATGAAAATAGATGTAAATTTAGACACGTTAGCTGCAGTTTTAACGATAATTGGTTACTCTTTAAATGATACAATTATTATTTTTGATAGGATTAGAGAGGGCATACAAGAAAGCAAAGAAGATTGCATAAATGGAGTTATTAACGAGTCAGTTTCAAGAACTTTATCAAGAACTGTTTTAACATC
>QWCY01006639.1_pt1 | contig 10015 bp, 13 predicted proteins | sample 1972631 | NCBI WGS metagenome assembly QWCY01 (sample SAMN09866696, study PRJNA288562) | Human gut metagenome isolate pre1_stool, whole genome shotgun sequencing... | isolation source: gut | host: Homo sapiens | place: USA: California
GGATATGGACAGGCTCATTGCCAAGCAATCGGCAAAAGAAAAGGAAACTTCGGAGAGAGAGGCTTGTGAATCTTCGGATATTGTAACCTGTAAAATGGAGGAAACGGCATGAAGACAATCAATAATCCCAAAAGAAAAGTAAGCGTAACCAATCAGCGCAGTTATTTCGACTGGACTGATGGAATGCATGTTGGTCGCAAGGGGAATGGCGAAATTGCCATGACGGAGAGCGAACTTGTGAAGTTCTTCGGGGTAACATGGAGAAAACTCAACCATAGGCTGAAAACGATAATAAAATCCTCCAGCCTGCACCCCGATGAGAGGGTTGCAGGTGAGGAAGTTATCAAGAAGGGAAAGACCGTAAGTTATTCACCACTCTATCCCCTTCCTACCATCATCGCCTTGTCCTTTCTATTGGACAGCACCGAAGCGCATTTGTTCAGAAAGTATGTCTGTCAGAGAGTGCAGAAACCTGCATCCGTGATAACACCGGTATTTCTGTTTGGCAGCACGGATAACTGATAATCTGTATTGATTTCCTCTTTCTTTCACCGATATTATCCTACTACTTACTACAACAAGAGATATGGCAGTGAAAGAAAAAGGGTTATAATGTAGTTAGAACAAGAAATGAAAATTACTACCCTATGACTACATTCTATCTTATATGGGAATGACTGAGAGCCGTTTAGCCCTTTGGGGGCATAATATTTAGGTATCTTACCTTTATTACATCTTCTTATTATGCAATTGCCTCTAAGAATGATATGTTTCTGTGAAATTATGTCGTGTCTTATTGGCAATCCTTACTAACATCAACATCACCGGAACTTCGACCAGCACGCCCACCACGGTAGCCAAGGCAGCCCCGGATTGTAAACCAAAAAGAGAAATAGCCACAGCAACCGCCAATTCAAAGAAATTACTTGCCCCAATCATTCCAGCAGGTGCGGCAACATCATGGGGTAATTTCCACCATTTCGCCCAGCCATAAGCAACGAAAAATATCAGAACCGTTTGCAACACAAGCGGAACTGCAATCAAGAAGATATGCAGAGGATTGTTCAGTATCGTTTCTCCTTGAAATGAAAACAGGATAATAAGCGTTAATAACAACCCGCCTACCGTATAATTATCAAATTTCTTAATAAATACGTTATTGAAATACTCCACACCTTTGCGGTGGATAACCATTATTCGGGTAATGACCCCGGCAGCAAGTGGTATCACAACAAACAGCCCTACGGACAACAACAGAGTGTCCCACGGGATTGATACGCCGCCAACTCCCAGCAAGAAAGCAACGATAGGGGCAAACGCTACCAATATGATTAAATCGTTCACAGCCACTTGTACCAATGTATAAGCGGCATCCCCTTTAGTAAGGTAACTCCACACGAACACCATAGCTGTACAAGGTGCAGCCCCCAATAATACCGCCCCGGCTAAATATTCTTCGGCTAATCCGGCAGGTATAAAGGCTTTGAAAACCACATAGAAGAACAAATAGGCTATTCCGAACATGCTAAATGGCTTTATCAGCCAATTTGTAACGCAAGTGACTATTATTCCTTTCGGACGCTTGCCGACATTCTTAACACTTTGAAAATCCACTTTTAGCATCATCGGATAAATCATTAACCAAATCAGGATTGCCACGGGTATAGACACGTTGGCATATTCAAATTTGCTTAATGTTTGCGGAATTTCCGGAAGCCATTGTCCCACGGCAATTCCAATAATGATGCACAAGGCAACCCAGATAGTCAGGTATTTTTCAAAAAATCCAATTCCTTGTTTCTTTTCCATAACAATAATTATTTAGCTTAATTGTGGTTTTAATTCGATCAGGTAGAAGTCATAGAAACGGGCTTTTATTTCATCCCGTACCCGATGAAATTCACTGTTTATAAACTCTGGCGTTCCGATTGCTTCCGAGGGGTCGTCAAATCCCATGTGCAGTCTCTTCCCGACTTTACCAGTAAACACTGGGCAGCTTTCATTTGCCCCACCGCAGACCGTAATCACATAATCCCATTCCTGCCCTATATATAGGTTTACACTTTTAGGGATATTATGGGCTAAATCTATACCTATTTCTTCCATAACCTTTACCGCCATCGGATGAACCTTTTCAGCAGGTTTTGTTCCTGCTGAAAAGACATCCAGTTTATTGTCAAATGATTGTAGAAAACCATGTGCCATTTGGCTGCGGCAGCTATTCCCCGTACAAAGAATTAAAATCTTCATGTTTTTAATTATTTTTCCAAGCTATCAGGGCAGCATTTCCCTTTGACAATTCTTCTACTTTCTTAATCCAAACCAATTCATTTTGCGCCTTTGCCCGCAAGAAAGAATTTTCGGTGTCAGTTAATGACAAGCAAGCATTCACGATCCACCATTTATTATTAATCCCAGCACGTTGTAAATCCATTTGCAAACGTTCGGCTTCAAATACGGGTGTTGCTTCGGGTAGGGTCACAATAACGACTTCTGTTTCCTGCTGGTTTCTCAAACGCGGTAGCAGCTTTCTTACGGAAGCGGGAGTGTCGCCATGTGTACGTTGTACTTCTTTATGGTAACTTTCCGTTGCATCCAGTAATAACAAAGTGTGTCCAGTAGGTGCGGTGTCAATGACTACGACTTCATTTTCTGCTTTATCGACAATTTCAGCAAAAGCCCTAAATACTGCAATTTCCTGCGTACACGGTGAACGTAAATCTTCCTCAATATATTCCATATCTTCGGCTGTCATTGTTTCCGCGGCTTTACTGCGAACCTCGTTTTTATAGGCTTCCAACACTTCCGCTTCGTCAATACGGCTTACCGTAATGCCAGCCTGAACAGCAAGGCTATAATTCAGATGGTTTGCGGGGTCAGTGGTGGTAAGATGCACCTTTGCACCCAGTTTTGTTAATTTCAGGGCTATTTCAGTGGCTATAGTGGTTTTTCCCACGCCGCCTTTTCCCATAGTAAAAACAACCCTTTTTCCTGATTGATAGAGGTCGTTTACCAGTTCATCCATCCCTTTGGCATCGGTAATCCGCTGATAGTTCGCATCATTTGTTAAATTATCACTGTAAAGCATCTGGCGGATATTCGCAATATTAGATAAATTGTATGACCGTAAAGGGACATAATAAGACGGATATTCCAGCAGCTCCGCAGGAATCTGTTTTAGGGTATTTTGCTGCCTGTCATATATCTGTTTCGATACGCTGTCGGCTTCATCTAATTGCAGCAAAAGCCCGTTGATTACCAATAGCTGGTTTTTAATTCCCAGTAATTGCAATTCGTGTGAAGAACGGGCGGCTTCTTTTAATGGTGCGATTTCAGGACGGCTAACCAATACTAAGCGGGTTGCGTTTGCATCCGAAAGTGTTTCAACTGCCTGCTTATAGATACCTTTCCGTTCTTCCAAACCGGATAATTGACCTAAGCAAGATGCACCGTGCGTACTCTCACTAATAAATGTACTCCACGCTGATGGTAATTGTAACATTCGTAACGTGTGTCCCGTGGGGGCTGTATCAAAGATAATATGGTCGTATTCTTTTGCTTTATCAGCATCCGTGATAAAATCGGAAAACTGGTTGAAAGCCGCAATTTCTACCGTACAAGATCCTGAAAGTTGTTCTTCCATATTCTGAATTACACTTTCGGGCAGTTGTCCCCGGAAAGGAGCAATAACGCTTTCCCTGTATTCGGCTGCGGCTTGTTCCGGGTCGAGATTAACGACCGTTAAGCCAGGTACTTCTTGAATATCCGTGCCGTGTCCGTTCAGTGTTTGATTAAACACATCTTGCAGGTTTGAAGCCGGGTCTGTACTGATAAGAAGTATTTTCTTTCCATTATCTGCCAAGCCTACCGCAGTAGCACAAGCAATCGAAGTTTTTCCGACACCGCCCTTTCCAGTGAAGAAAAGATACTTAGTCAAGCCTTTATCTGACAAATTGAATGTTTCCATTTTTATATAATTAGTTGGTGAAAACTTATTTTACTGGCATAAAAGCCAAATTGATACCCGTCCATTCACTCATTTGTTTGGTGGTAGGATAGGTTTTTGAAACAGCGATTTCACCGTCCACTAAAGTAATAGGCAGTGCATCCGCCCCATGTTTTTGCAGATGCTCGTTTACTGTTTTATTACTTACATATACTTGCGGTTCGTCACGTAGATTATGACGGGTAACGATGATACCATGTTTTTTCAATGTTTCAATAACAACAGCAATACGCATTAATTCAGGGTCAATATTTGTTCCACAAAGACCCGTAGGGCAACACATTGCTGGGTCGAAAATTTCTATTTTTTTCATATTGTTTTTATTTAAAATGATACTCTATGTTTATTTATAGATAAAAGACTACTGCATAATAAATTCCTACCGCGATAAAGAGAATGGCAACTATTTTACGAAACCATTTCTCGAATATTTGCATCTGGTTATAAAACTTACCCAGTCCGGCAACACTGTACGCTAAAATCCATGCAACAAGGATTACGGGTAATCCAGTAGCAATAGCGTAAATTACAGGTAAGAGATAACCGCCCGTTTCCGCTGCTGACATAGGCATAAGCATACCGAAATAAAATACTCCACTGGTAGGACAAAAAGCAAGGGCGAATAACATACCCAATAGCATAGCCCCCCAACCGCCTTTAGTCCTCTTTTTCAAACTTTCACCGCCGATATTGATTTTCGGTAGATTGAGTTTTATACCATCGAGTATAAATATTCCAATGATGATTAACGCCGGAGCAATCAGCATTTTCCCGTACTTGCTTACGGTTTTTTGAACCATAAACATACTTGCTCCCTCACGGAGAACTGGGATAAGGACAAAGCCAAGAACCGTATAGCTTACTGTTCTGCCGAAAGTATAAAGCAATCCGTTTATAAATATCCGGTGATGGTTTTCTATGTCCTTACTAATAAATCCGATTGCCGTTATGTTGGTAGCTAATGGACACGGGCTGACCGCCGTTAAGATCCCCAATATAAAAGCTGTAATAGCAGGAATAGAACTGTTATCTAATAGCGATTGAAGAAAGTCCATCTTACAACTGTTTTAACAATTCGTCAATCTTGCTTTTAATTCCTTCCTTAAACTTGTCTGGTGCATTTTTCGCATTGGAAAAACTAAACTCGGTCATGTTGTTTACATTCTCTTTCCCGTCTTTCCAGACGTTTACAAACAAAGACGACCATGTAACTTCGTACTTGTTTGCAATCGCTTCATTTTCTTTCTTTGAAATATCTATCACTTTATAGATAATTTTACCGTCTGCTTTTTCTTTTGAATAAAGGCTATCCAAAAGGGCTACTGTATTTGCTTCTATCGCCCGACAAGTGATACACCGTTGCGCTCCGTGAAAATATAGAACCTCTATACGGTTAGACTGTATTTCTTCCGCTTGATTTTCTACGGTCTTTTTCTTTGCACCGTTACCACAGGAAACTAAGACCAATGTTGCAATCAGTAGATAAAATAATTTTCTCATAGTTCATTTTTATTTGGTTATCAACTCTTTCACTTCTGCAAGGGATAACTTTTTCCCGGCTGATACGACTTTCTCGTCAATCACCAAAGCCGGAAGCCGTAAAATGTTATACTCCATGATTTTCAATAAATCTTCCTCTTTGATAAGGGTTGCATCGCAACCTAATTCTGAAATAGCTTGTTTGGTAGTTTCGTACAAGGCTTTACAGCTTGAACACCCAGTTCCTAATACTTTAATTTCCATTGTCATTATACTTTAATGTTAATATAATAATTGTAGTTCGTAGAACTACGAACAATTATTCCAAAAAAAAGTACTGCTATTCACAGCACGATGTACTTTTACATTTACAGTCTCCTAAAAAAGCTGCAAACAATTTTCGTGCAAGTTCCCAGTTCTCCCGGTTTATACAATACCGGACTTTGGGCGTTTCTATCTCCCCTTGAATTAAGCCAGCATCTTTCAATTCCTTCAAATGCTGCGAAACGGTTGCTTTAGCGATAGGTAGTTCTTCGTGAATATCACCGAAGAAGCAACTCTCTTGTTTTGCCAAGAAAGCAAGAATAGCCATCCGTGCCGGATGTCCCATTGCTTTAGCAAACCGAGCAATCTGTTCCTGCTCTGTTGTGTACTGTTTCTTTTTCACTCCAATTCTCCTTTCTTTTTTTTTTATTGTTCGCAAATCTACGAACAATATTTTTAATAGCCAAATAATACGGCATATTTTTTCGGATAGGTGCAAGTATATATATAGCTTGCACATAAGATAAGACATTTATATACAGAGATTTGCGTAATTATTTTTTTATTTTCAAGATTTTAGATGGGCGTTTTTTTGTAAAACAATAGGACAAAAACAGCAAATGGCTTTTCCAAAAAAAAGATAAAAATAAAAGGAAAAAGCTCTTTCGTTGAAGGGGCAACACGTGATTTCAGCCCTTTTTGATAATCGTATCAAAGAAGGCTATAAACATTCAAGATAGAAGTGCAATTCCTTTAGGTAGTTTGAGTTCACATTCTTCAAAAATAAGCCCACTTTGGTTATTGTTTCAAAGTAGGCTTATTTTTATAAATGGGAAGCTATATTCTAATACTTAGAGAAAGTTCTTATGGCTATCCTCTAATAATCTCTCCAAGTCCGACACCTTATAGAGTATCTTCCCTGCGAATTGCGTGTAGGGAATAATCCTCCTATCCCGATAGTCCTGCAAGGTATGAGGGCTGATATACAGCCGCTCGCATACTTCCTTGCTCGTTAGGAAATGCTCACCACCAAACAGCGGTTTATGTGTCTGTGCCACTTCCTTTATCCGCCTGTTCACTCCTTCAAGTGCGGACAGCACCACCTTCATATCATCCGCTTCCATATTCAAGTCCTTTATTGATTCCATTGTCATCTTGTTTTATTTGTTATTCTTTGATTTATCCGATTTTATCTGTAACAACTGCTCCATGTCCTCACGCATGTAATAGCACTTATGTCCTATTTGTGTAAACGGTAGCACGCCTGTATCCCGATAATGCTGCAAGGTGCGCTTGCTGATGTTAAGCAACTTGCATACATCACCGTTGTGCAGCCAATCGGTATGCCTGCTTTGTTCCCCGAATGCCTTGTGGCAGGTCTTGGCAAGGCTGAGAATCTCGTTCCTCAGCTTTGCCCAGTTTGAATCCGTAATGATAAAATATCCCATAGTTTTATTGTTGTTTTGTTTGTAATTCCTTTTCTTGTTTTGCGCTTCACCGCACGTTTCTACCTGCAAAAGTAGGGAGTGTTTTCCATACTTCAATGCACGATGGAACAGCAGGGAAATTCAGGGACTTTGAAGTGCTTTCCATAGATATTGAGAGAGCAAAGGCTGTTCCTATGGATAATGTCTATACGCAAGAAAAACCAGAAGTGAACACCCTCCAAAAATAAAGCCACCGAAACGGCATTGCGTTTCGGTGGCTTCTTCTCTTTCATTCTTTCGGCTCTGCCACCACTCCCAGAGCCATTCGGATTGCTTTCAGGTGGGAGAGACGGCAGCGGAGCGACGCCTTACGGATTCTCGTTGCCACCCTGCGGCGTGTCGTCGCCCTGCTGCTTGGCACGGCGCTTGGGATTGTCCACGCTCAACTCCACGCTCTTTGCCGACTCTCGCATCTGTGCCTTGGGCGTGAAGATGATTTTCGGGGTCTTCAGGGTGTCAGTGGTAACGTCGATTTCGTTATCCACCATCGACGACGGCACATAGACGCGGAACGATCCGAGGTCCGCCAAATCCACGCTTGCGCCCATCAGGAGGGCGTCGCGCACGATGGCGCCGAGCGAAATCATGGCGTTGGACACATCGCCGGCGGAGAGCGAGGTCTCGCGCACGATGCGATCCACCACCATCTTGCTGGTCAGTTTCTGCACGCTCTTGGGCTGTGCGTACCATACGGTCTGCCCCTTCTTTTTGCCGATGGTCTGCTTCTTCGATTTTACCTCAAATTCAATCATATCTGTTATCATTAAACGGTTATTCTGTTCGTGATATTTCCCGACTGTGCCGGGAGGGTGTTTAACACTGTTGATGAAGGGTGTTAAACACCCTTGCCCGTTAGTGTTAAACACTGTTGCCCATTGGTGTTTAACACTCTTGTGGTTTGTGCTGTTGGCAAATCATTTCCTCACCACCTTCCGTCCGTTCTCGATGACGATGCCCTTGTAGCTGTCGCCCACACGCTGACCGGCGAGGTTGTATGTGCCCTGCTTCTTCTGTGACACATTGACGGTCGGGGTGTCAATGCCGGTGACGGTCTTCTTGGTGAAGTAGCCCGTCTCGGGGTTCGCCATTGCTGCATTGTCCTTTCTACGGTCGTATGCCACGGCGCCCTTCAGCTTATCACAATTGCCAAACATTGATCCAGAAAGGCCGGTGTCCGTCCAGGTGTTGTTGCAGTAGATGGTGGTGAGTTCAGTGCAGTCGTAGAACGCACTGCGCATGTCGTTCAACGCTCTGCCGTGGAATGTGGTGAGGTCGAGCGTCTGCAAAACCGAGCAACCTTTGAATATGGAAGCTATATTGTGGAGTTTATCGGTGTTGCAATGGCTCATGTCCACAGCCTGCAATGCCGAGCAGCCCGCGAACATGAATAGCATAGTCTCTACGTTTGCCGTATTCAGATACTCCATGCCCTTGACGGTGGTGAGTGCCGACATTCCTTTGAACCATTCCCTGAGCGATGTGGGAGCGTAGCCGGCGAACGAGGCGTCGAACACGGCGGTGGTAATGCCAGTTGGATTGTAGGTTTCTGGGAATTTTATCCAGTCTTGAGTCTTATAATACCCATCTTCGATGTTTGCGATAGTGCCTGTGCGTGTAGCCTTCTGTGCGTCGTAGTAGAAGGTAATCGTACCCGCATTGTCGCGCACGGCGTATGCTTCCTTGGTCTGCGCCATTGCCTTTTGCGGCAGGGCGAACATGAGTGTGAACAGTGCGGCTATCACCACGAACGTGTTCTTTGGTAATATTGTTCTCATAAGATAATATTGCCTCTCCTTGACCCCTTGACCTTCTCCCTACCTCTCCCCAGTAGGGAGGGAAGCCCGATTGGTGGGCTTGCGAAGATGTGCCGTGGGGAACGCCTTGTAGGAGGCTGGGGCGTTTGGGTTGTTGGTTGATTATTTGTTTGTAGAGTTGTTGTTCAGCTGTAGAGACAGACCTTTTGTCTGTCCGCTACGTTTCTGTTTCTTTGTTTCTCGAACAGACACGAGATCCGTCCCTGTATTCTGTCTGCAACAAGCAGAAAGCCCTGCCCACATCTCCTTGTAGCGGAGATACGGACAGAGCTCTTCAGAGTGTGGGTCGTCGGGAGTGTTTGCGCAGAAAACTGCACAGGGCGCGCGAAACGCCTAAGTGGTCGCCCCCCCCCCGAATGGGCGAGAACGGCGCGCAACGGGTGCGTAAACCTCCTTTGCGCCGATGTTTTTATAGGCGGCATAGAGGGTTGTCGTGCGATGCCTCGTTTCGTGATATGTATTAGTTGTCTTCATCGTCATTAGGTCTTGGGGGCAGTCTTTTGGCTTTCGTATAAACCGTTGCTCAGACTTTTGTAGCAACCGCTGTCCTAACCATTCTCGTGCAAATTTACACAGTTTCCTCCAAATTTGCAAGAGATGAGACTAAAAAAGCGCCGATGGGACAATGAATTACGCCGATTGGCTCGGTCGGTCGATATATTCTGGCAGCAAAACGCCTTGTGCGTAAACGTTTCGTTAGCTGACACCAGCAAGACGTCAGTTTGTACCCACAAACTGCGCCCAGCCCCTCGTCAGACTATCGGGGAGATTAGACCGTAATCACTCCGTTCTCATCGGTCAGCATTCAGAAATTAAGAGGTAACAAATCATCTACAATGATTAACTTTCAAGGAAACTTATATGAGCAGATATAAAGGAAAAGCTGCCCGATGGCAGCAACAGGATAAAGAAGAACAGCGGATGAACAAAACGGAGTTCATCAAGGTAAGATGTACCAGTGAAGA
>QWCY01006642.1_pt1 | contig 10013 bp, 5 predicted proteins | sample 1972631 | NCBI WGS metagenome assembly QWCY01 (sample SAMN09866696, study PRJNA288562) | Human gut metagenome isolate pre1_stool, whole genome shotgun sequencing... | isolation source: gut | host: Homo sapiens | place: USA: California
GTTTGACGGACAAAGCCAACACCGCCCTGGCCTTTGTTTCGCTGGAAGCGGACGGCAACCGGACGTTCAGTTTTTACCGCAAGCCCTCAGCCGATTTGCTGTACGCCCCGGAGCAGGTGGATACCAGCCTGTTTGCCAACGCCTATGCCCTGCATTTTTGCAGCGTTGCCCTGGTGGAAAGCCCCATGCGGGAAGCCCACAAAACAGCCATTGCCGCAGCCCGCAGCGCCGGGACTATCATTGACTTTGACCCCAATCTGCGCTTTCCGCTGTGGCCGGACCGTGATGCTTTGCGCCGCACGGTGCTGGAGTTCCTGCCGCTGGCCGATGTGGTCAAAATCTCGGACGAAGAACTGGAATTTTTGACCGGCACCAGCGATATTGAAGCCGCCCTGCCCAGCCTGTTTGTGGACCATGTACAGCTGGTGCTCTACACCTGCGGCAGCGCCGGTGCCCATGCTTACACCCGCACTGCCCACAGCTTTGCCGCCAGCAAACCGGTAAAGGCCGTGGATACCACCGGTGCCGGGGACGGGTTCATCGGCTCGTTCTTGTGGCAGCTGCACAAAAACGGGGTGGACCGCGCCGCCCTGCCCGCCTTGCAGGCGGACCAGCTGAACCAGTGGCTGGATTTTTCCAACCGGTTCTGCGGTTACAGCGTGCAGCGCTACGGTGCCATTGACAGCTACCCCACCGCCGACCAGCTGTAACCTTCCGCCATTCACTGCTATTTCATCATAATGCAACCGCCCGGTACAGGATTTGTACTGGGCGGTTGCGTTTGTATCTGTTTACAAAGTGCCCGCCTGCCCACAGGATTTCCTGTCAGCAGGCGGGTTTTGCTTATTCTTCGGCCGGTTCCCCGCGCAGCTTGCGGTATTGCGCAGGGGATTGGCCGATTTCTTTTTTGAACACTCGGCTGAAGTACAGCGGGTTGTCATACCCAACGATCTCAGATATCTCTTTTACGTTATAGTTCGTATGTTCCAGCAGACTTTGTGCATTGACCATGCGCAGTGAAAGAACATACTGTGCGGGCGACATACCCATATACTGCCGGAAGTTATGGATGAACCAGTTGGTGCTGACATGCAGCGATTCGGCATAGGCGTCAATGCTGATTTTTGTGTTGTAATTCTCATTAAAATAAGCAGCCGCCACTTCAATCTGTTCCTGCATGCTGCCGGCCACCTTGGGCTTTTCATGCTGCTGGCGGCTGACGAGAAGCAGCATATCATTGAACAGCGAAGCAATATAATCCTCGTACCCAAAGCGGCAGAGCTGCAGTTCCTGAATAATTTGGCGGAACAGCGCTTTGTATTCCGGCAAGACCCCGCTGTAAAACACATGCTCCTCCAGCGAGATCCCGTGGTAGGTCAGAATATTTTTTACATCGTTGCCGGTAAAATGAATCCAGAATACCTCAGGGTGATCTTCCAGGTAATACACATACTTTTGTATCTCGTCCGGCTTATACAGCACCATGTTCCCGGCGCTTACCACCTGTTCCACACCGTCAAACCAAAAATGTGCTTTGCCGTTGGCAACGTACAAAATCTGGTAGTCACGCCGGCCTTTCTGCCAATAGGTCGGCAGCCTTTTGCGCGTTTTCAGGCGGTAAGTCCCGCAGCTGCCCACAATGAGCGGGGCCGAATAATCCTTGAAATCCAAGCGGGAGTTATTCAGATAGCCGGCGTTAATGTACACAAAAATCACTCCTCGTTTTTGTCAATTTCGCGCGTACAAACTTTGCTTTTGGCGGTTTCTGCCCCAAATCCATTGATTTTGTGTATGTTTGGTCCCAACCTGTTTATGTCTTTGTTCCCTATGGAAATTGTATAATATTTTCAAACGGAACGCAAGTTGTATTGTTCAAATCACAGGAGGACCGCCATGGTTATCCCACAGTATTACGAAAACCCACACATTTTGCATGTAAACACCATGCCAAACCGTGCCTATTTTATCCCGGATGCCCGCCGCAATGACGCCCTTGTGGAACACCGGGAAACCTCCCAGCGGTTCCAGCTGCTGAACGGGACCTGGCAGTTCCGCTATTACCACAGCATTTATGATTTGCAGGACCCATTTTATGCCCCCGGCTGTGACTTGGCGGATTATGATACCATTCCGGTACCCAGCGTATGGCAGAACTACGGATACGACCACCACCAGTACACCAACATCCGCTATCCCTTCCCCGCGGACCCTCCGTATGTGCCCAAAGAAAACCCCTGCGGTGCTTATCTTTATGATTTTGACTACCAGCAGGACGAAGTTGCCCCGCGCGCCTACCTGAACTTTGAGGGTGTTGCTTCCTGTTTTTATGTCTGGCTGAACGGCAAGTTCGTGGGTTATAGCCAGGTTGCACACTCCACCAGTGAATTTGACGTGACCGCATTGCTGCAAAACGGCAGCAACCACCTGGCCGTACTGGTGCTGAAATGGTGCGACGGCAGTTACATGGAAGACCAGGACATGTTCCGCATGAACGGTATTTTCCGTGATGTTTACCTGCTGTGCCGCCCGGAACAGCATATCCAGGACTATTTTACCACCACCGGGATCCTACCGGACCGCGCAGACATCAGAGTCCGCCTACGCTACCGCGATTTGGCCGTCGCCACCCGCATTACCATTTACGATGCGGCCGGTACCCTGATCGGCACTGCTGCCCCGGCAGCGAACCCCGATGATGAAGCCTTTCCCTACTGCGCGGTCATCCCGATCCCTGCCCCGGTTCTGTGGAATGCCGAACAGCCGTATCTTTATACCCTTGTGCTGGAAACGGCCTGCGAAACCATCACGGATCGTGTTGGCATCCGGGAAGTTCATGTGGCAGATAACCAGATTTTTGTCAACGGCCACTCCATCAAAATCCACGGCGTCAACCGGCATGAATCTGATCCCGTCACCGGTTATACCATCGGGCTGGAACAGACCAAGACCGACCTTGCCATGATCAAGCGGCACAATTTTAACGCCATCCGCACCAGCCATTACCCGGATGTCCCCTATTTTTATCAGCTCTGCGATGAATACGGATTTTTTGTGATTGACGAAGCGGATAACGAAAGCCACGGTGCATCGGAACTGTACTGTGACGGCAATGTTGACTGGAGCAATCATGTTGAGCACTGGAACGAGCCGATTTCCGACAACCCGGAATTTACCGAGGCCACCGTGGACCGCACACGCCGCTGTGTGGAGCGCGATAAAAACCGCCCCTGCGTGATCATCTGGTCTATGGGCAACGAAAGCGCTTACGGCTGCACCTTTGAGGAAGCTCTGGCCTGGACCAAACAGTTTGACCCCACCCGCCTGACCCATTACGAAAGTGCCCAGTATCACAGCCAGAAGCGCAAGTATGATTTTTCCAACATTGATCTGTTCAGCAACATGTATCCTTCCTTGGAAAGCATTCAGGCGTTCCTTGACCAGCAGCCGGACAAGCCTTACCTGATGTGCGAATACTGCCATTGCATGGGTAACGGCCCCGGCGACCTGGAAGATTACTTCCAGTTTATCCAAAGTCATCCCGGTCTCGTGGGCGGCTTGCTGTGGGAATGGTGCGACCACGGCATCTACAAAGGCAAAGCCCAGGATGGGCGCTCCATCTTTTATTATGGCGGCGACCACGGCGAGTGGCCCAACGATGGCAATTTCTGCATGGATGGCCTTGTTTACCCGGACCGCCGCCCCCACACCGGCCTGCTGGAGTTCAAAAACATTTACCGCCCAGCGCGCGTGACCCATTATGACCAAAGCACCGGCACCCTGACCCTGCACAACTACATGGATTTTGTGGATTTGACCGATTACGCCACGTTGAGCTATGAGCTCAACTGTGATGGTCAGGTGGTTTCGGCAGGCAGTGTTCCTTTCCCGGGTGGATTCCGGCTGCCGCCGCACGCGGATGGCACTCTGCCATTGCCGCTGGATGTACCGGCCAAGGGCAAATGCTTTGTGAACATCTTTTACCACTGCAAACAGGATGGCGCACTGATCAAAGCTGACCACCTGCTTGGCTTTGATGAAATTCCTTTGCAAAATAGCGACCCCCGCAACCAGGATGCCGTGCAGCTGCTGGGCCGCCCCGCCGGGGATGGGCTCATCACCATCCGCGAAACAGACCGTATGCTGGTTCTCAGCTGTGAGCAGTTCACCTATGTGTTCAACAAGTTGACCGGCCTGTTTGACAAAATGACCTTTGCCAATGAACCGCTGCTGGATCAGCCCATGGGCTTTAATGTCTGGCGTGCCCCAACGGACAATGATCGCAAGCTGAAAGCTGACTGGTATGCCGCCCATTATGACCATGCTGCCACAAACGCTTACCATACGGAATATACCGTAACGGCAAGCGGTGTAACCCTGCACACCCACGTTGGGATTGCTGCAATTTGCGTGCAGAAGTTCCTGGACCTGGATGTAACCTGGACCGTTGCCAACAACGGCAGTGTAGACCTTGCCCTGCATGCCAAACGCAACACAGTCTTCCCGGAGCTGCCACGCTTTGGTCTGCGGCTGTTCCTGCCGCAGGAGATGTCCCAGGTCAATTATTACGGCATGGGCCCCATGGAATGTTACCGCGACAAGCACCACGCCGCCAGCCACAGCAGCTACACCGCTACAGTCTGGCAGCTGCACGAAGATTACATCCGCCCGCAGGAAAACGGCAGCCATTTTGACTGCGATTACGTTATGTTGGCCGGAGATGCCGTGCGCCTGACCGCTGTGGGCACGCAGCCTTTCAGCTTTAATGCTTCCCACTACACACAGGAGGAACTGACCCGGAAAGCCCACAATTATGAACTGGAACCCTGCGGCAGCACTGTTTTGTGCCTGGATTATGCCCAGAACGGCATTGGCTCCGAAAGCTGCGGTCCCCGCCTGCTGAAACAGTACCGCCTGGATGACGCCACCTTTAATTTTGGCCTGCGCCTGTTCCCGGAAAAGAAATAATACACACCCTCTACACTTCAAAAAGAATGGAGAACGAACATGTCTGAAAGTACAGAAAAACGCTATTTGAAATGGTATAACAAAATTGGGTATGGCTCCGGCGATATTGCCGGCAACGTGGTTTACGCGTTCCTGTCCTCCTTTGTCATGATCTACCTGACCAACACGGTAGGGCTGGACCCCGGCATTGTCGGCACATTGATTGCGGTTTCCAAACTGCTGGACGGCGTAACCGACGTCTTCTTTGGTTCCCTGATTGACAAAACCCATTCCAAACTCGGCAAGGCCCGCCCCTGGATGCTGTACGGCTATATTGGCTGCGCTGTTACGCTGGTTGCCATTTTTGCCATTCCGGAAAGCCTGGGTCAGTTTGCCCAGTACGCCTGGTTCCTGATTGCCTACACCCTGCTGAACGCTGTGTTCTACACCGCCAATAACATCGCGTATTCTGCCCTTACAGCCCTTGTTACCAAAAACAGCGCCGAGCAGGTGGAAATGGGCTCCTACCGCTTCATGTTTGCCTTTGCCACCAGTCTGCTCATCCAGTCCATCACTCTGGGCGGTGTCACCGCTTTGGGCGGCGGTGTTCAGGGCTGGCGCACCATCGCCATCATTTACGCTATCATTGGCTTGATCGTCAACACCGTCTCGGTTTTTTCCGTCAAAGAGCTTCCGGAAAGCGAGCTTGTGAACACCAATGATAAAAACGAGATTGCCAAGGATGAAAAATACAACCTGATTGAAGCCGCTAAACTGCTGGGCTCCAACAAATATTACATGATGATCTGTGTCACCTACATTTTGCAGCAGATCTACACCGCCATGATCGGCATGGGCACCTATTACGCCATCTATATCTTTGGCAACGAGAACCTGTTCGGCGTTTTCTCCTGGGCCATCAATATTCCGCTGATCCTTGCACTGATCTTTACCCCCATACTGGTCGCCAAATGGCATGGTATGTACAAACTGAACGTGATGAGTTACGGCCTTGCCACCATCAGCCGCGCTTTGGTTGCCGTAGCCGGATTTATGGGGGCCAGTGGCAATGTTGGTCTGATGCTGCTGTTCACCGCCATTGCCGCCCTGGGCCAGGGTCCCTGGCAGGGTGATATGAACGCCGTGATCGCTGCCTGCTCAGAATACACGTGGCTGACCAAGCACAAGCGCGTGGATGGCACCATGTACTCCTGCACTTCCCTTGGTGTCAAGCTGGGCGGCGGCATCGGCACTGCCATTACCGGCTGGCTGCTGGCCGCCAGCGCTTTCGACAGAGCCCTGGCTGTTCAGCCGGACTCCTGCATCAATATGCTTAAAATCATGTACCTCATCATTCCGTTTGTGTTGGATGCCATCATCACCTTTATCCTTTCCCGTATGAAGGTGGAGGAAGCCAACGAAAAACTGCGCACCGAACTGAACCACTGATATTCTCCATTCTCCTTCCCGCCCGCAGCCCCAAAGATTCTTTAGGACTGCGGGGCTATTTTATACGAAAAAGGCGCGCTCTATGCAAAAATAGCATAGAGCGCGCCTCTGTATGTTTTATCTGATATTAAAGTTTCTTCAGTTTCTTCTTTTCGAAGGAACAAAATATCCCCGTAAAATCATCACAGATGCAGCACACGATCCTTGATTTCGGCGGTGCGGCCCTGGTTCCAGAACTGGGTACCGATGTAGCCGCAGGTGCGGCGGGCAACGTTCAGCTTGCTCTGGTCGCGGTTATGGCAGTGCGGGCACTCCCACACCAGCTTGCCGTCATCTTCCACAATCTTGATTTCACCATCATAGCCGCACACCTGGCAGTAGTCGCTCTTGGTGTTCAGCTCTGCGTACATGATGTTATCATAGATGAACTGCATCACTTTGATGACAGCTTCCAAGTTATCCTGCATATTGGGCACTTCCACATAGCTGATGGCGCCGCCCGGAGACAGGCGCTGGAATTCGCTCTCGAACTTCAGCTTGGTGAACGCATCGATCTTTTCGGTTACATGCACATGGTAGCTGTTGGTGATATAGTTGCGGTCCGTAATGCCCGGCACAATGCCAAACCGCTTTTGCAGGCACTTGGCAAACTTGTAGGTGGTGGATTCCAGCGGGGTGCCGTACAGCGAGTAATCAATATTTTCAGCGTTTTTCCACTCGTTGCACTTATCGTTCATGTGCTGCATCACACTCAGGGCAAAGGGCTTTGCGGCGGGATCGGTATGGCTCTTGCCGGTCATATATTTGCAGCATTCATACAGGCCCGCATAGCCCAGGCTGATGGTGGAGTAGCCGCCATACAGCAGCTTATCAATGGGCTCGCCCTTTTTCAGGCGGGCCAGAGCGCCGTACTGCCACAGAATGGGTGCCGCATCGGACAGGGTACCCTTAAGGCGGTTATGGCGGTACTGCAAGGCGCGGTGGCACAGTTCCAGGCGCTCATCAAAAATTTTCCAGAATTTATCCGGCTCACCGCCGGAGGACAGGGCCACATCCGGCAGGTTGATGGTAACAACACCCTGATTGAAGCGGCCATAGTACTTCGGCTTGCCCGGCACATAGTTCTTGGCGTTGGCCACGTTGTTCCAGCCAGTGCCGGAACGGTCGGGGGTCAAAAAGCTGCGGCAGCCCATGCAGGTAAATACATCGCCGTTGCCCTCGGTCTCACCCTTAGACAGCTTGTATTCCTTCATCTTCTTTTCGCTGATATAGTCCGGCACCATGCGCTTTGCGGTGCATTTGGCGGCCAGTTTGGTCAGGTAGAAATAGGGGGTGCCTTCGCGGATATTATCGTCTTCCAGCACATAGATCAGCTTGGGGAACGCGGGGGTGATCCAGACGCCCTTTTCATTCTTAACACCCTGGTAGCGCTGGCGGAGCATTTCTTCCACGATAATGGCAAGGTCAGATTTCAGGCGCTGGTTTTCGCCCGCTTCGTTCAGGTACATGAATACCGTGATGAACGGTGCCTGGCCGTTGGTGGTCATCAGGGTAACGACCTGGTACTGGATGGTCTGCACACCGCGCTTGATTTCCTCGCGCAGACGGGCTTCAACGATCTGGGAGAGCTTTTCTTCACCGGGATCAATGCCCAGTTCCTTCATCTCCGCTTCGGTATCGCGGCGGATCTTTTTGCGGCTGATATCCACAAACGGTGCCAGGTGGGTCAGGCTGATGCTCTGGCCGCCGTACTGGTTGGATGCCACCTGCGCAATGATCTGGGTGGCAATGTTGCAGGCCGTGGAGAAAGAATGCGGTTTTTCGATGAGGGTACCAGAAATAACCGTGCCGTTCTGCAGCATGTCGTCCAGGTTGACCAGGTCGCAGTTGTGCATATGTTGGGCGTAATAGTCAGCATCATGGAAATGAATGATGCCATCCTCATGTGCCTTTACAATCTCGGCAGGCAGCAGCATACGCATGGTCAGGTCCTTGCTGACCTCGCCGGCCATATAATCGCGCTGAACGCTGTTGACGGTCGGGTTTTTATTGGCGTTTTCCTGCTTGACTTCCTCATTGTTGCACTCGATGAGGGACAGAATGCGGTCGTCGGTGGTGTTATGGGTACGGCGCAGGCTCTGCACATAGCGGTAGGTGATATATTTGCGGGCCACCTCATACGCTTTGGTCTGCATGATGGCGTCTTCCACCAAATCCTGGATCTCCTCCACGTTCATGGCGTGGTTGCGGCTCTGGCATTCCTGCGCCACATCGTCAGCAATGGCCGTGATCTGTTCCTTGGTCAAGCGCTGGTTGGAGGCAACAACGTTGTTGGCTTTGGTCACCGCTGCAATAATTTTGGATATATCGAAAACGGCCTCGCTGCCGTTGCGCTTGATGATCTTCATGAACTGTTATCTCCTTACCTCAATAAAAGCTGCCGGGTTGATACCCCACACCAAAACCGCTCCATGATTTTGGCGAGCGTATTTATCTTACCGCATCGACCCGGCAAAGTCAAGCCAACACACCACAATATATTGTATATAATTTGCTAATAGTGCCCATATATGCCATATAGCGCGATGGGACGTTCAAAAAGATTGCAAAACAAAACGCCGAAAAAAGCGCTGGCTTTTTGGGTAAAATAGGCACTTTTTTCAAAGCTGCGATGATATGTGATTTTATTATTCCCTGGCCGCTTGCTTTTGCTCGGCACGGCTGGTATACTGGTGCAAGGCACCTGCCTATTGTGATGATTTGCCGCAGCACCATACAAGATATAGTGTTGCATTTTATAAGGAGGCTCCCCGCGTGAACTACGCAACCATAAAATACTGTGATATTGCCAACGGCACGGGCGTGCGTACCAGTCTGTTTGTTTCCGGCTGCCGCCGCCACTGCCCGGAATGTTTTAACGCCGTTGCCTGGGATTTTGGTTATGGCCTGCCCTTTGATAAAGCCGTGCGCAATGAAATTTTGGGCAGCCTTGCCCCGGATTATATTGATGGGCTTTCCCTTTTGGGCGGCGAACCCTTTGAGCCGGAAAACCAGCGTGCGCTGGTGCCGTTCCTGCACGAAGTACGGGTGTTGTACCCCCACAAAACCATCTGGTGCTACACCGGCAATGTATACGAAACCGAACTTTTGCAGCCCAGCCACGCCCGCTGCGAAGTGACGGACGAGATGCTGAGCCTGATCGATGTGCTGGTGGACGGCGAATTCATCCCCGCGCAGCACGATATTTCGCTGCGGTTCCGCGGCTCCGGCAACCAGCGCATCATTGACTTGAACGCCACCCGCGCCGCCGGGCACACCGTACTGTGGCAGGATGACCCGCTGTTTGCTGACCACAAGATGTAAGGCAGCGAGTTCGCGTTTTTGGATTTTGTGTAACTTTTAACAAATTTGACTTGTATTTCTGCCCCGCAGGGTGTTATACTGACACTAATTTAAGGTTGTACCAATCGTTCCAGGCACAACCGCCCCAAACAGCTGCCGGGCCAGCTGCCCGCGCACGAAAGGAGAAATTACTATGGCAAAATTTCATCTGATTCCCATTGTGCTGGGCGCAGCCATCGGTGTTGGCGTTTATGTTGTCAGCAAGTATCTGGCTCAGG
>QWCY01006645.1_pt1 | contig 10011 bp, 8 predicted proteins | sample 1972631 | NCBI WGS metagenome assembly QWCY01 (sample SAMN09866696, study PRJNA288562) | Human gut metagenome isolate pre1_stool, whole genome shotgun sequencing... | isolation source: gut | host: Homo sapiens | place: USA: California
GGAGGCGAAAGAATGCGGTTAAAAGAAACCATAGAGGCATACCGCCGCAACGATCCCGCAGCGCGCAGCGGCTGGGAGGTCTTCTGGTTATATAACGGCCTGCACGCCACGATGTATTACCGCGTGGCGCACTGGCTCTATGAACACCGGCTGCGATTCCTTGGCCGTTGGGTCTCGCAGTTTGCGCGGCGGCGGACGGGCATTGAGATCCACCCGGCCGCCAAGATCGGCAGACGGCTCGTCATCGACCACGGCACCGGCATCGTCATCGGCGCGACAACGGAGATCGGCGACGACTGCCTGCTCTATCAGAACGTTACGCTCGGCGGCACGGGCATGACGAACGGCAAGCGCCACCCGACGCTCGGCAACAACGTCATGGTCGGCAGCGGCGCAAAGGTCCTTGGTCCGTTCAAGGTCGGCGACAATGCCCGCATTGCGGCGAACTCCGTCGTACTGCACGAGGTGCCGCCGGATTCCACCGTCGTCGGCGTGCCCGGCCGTGTCGTTCGGCGCAACGGCGAAAAGCTCGACCATATCCACACGCCAGACCCTGTCCGGCTGGAGCTGGACGCCCTGTATGCGCGTATCGAAAAATTAGAGGAAAAATTGAAGGAGGATCAAGATGTATCTCTATAATTCCCTGAGCCATAAGAAGGAGCTCTTCACCCCCATCGACCCGAAGCTCATCAAAATGTATACCTGCGGCCCGACGGTCTATCACTTCGCCCACATCGGCAACCTGCGCAGCTATATTATGGAGGACGTGCTCGAAAAGAGCCTGCGCTACATGGGCTATCCCGTCAAGCGCGTTATGAACATCACGGACGTCGGCCATCTGGCCTCGGACGCCGATACCGGCGAGGACAAGATGCTCAAGGGCGCGCGCCGCGAGCACAAGACCGTCATGGAGATCGCAAAGTTCTACACCGACGCCTTCTTTGCCGACTGCGCCAAGCTGAACATCAAGCGGCCGGACGTCGTGGAGCCCGCCACGAACTGCATCCCGGAATACATTCATATGATCCAGACGCTGCTGGACAAGGGTTATGCCTATCTCGCGGGCGGCAATGTCTACTTTGACACGTCCAAGCTGGAAAAATACTATGTCTTCAACGACCATAAGGAGGAGGACCTTGCCGTCGGCGTGCGCGAGGGCGTCGAGGAGGATTCCAACAAGCGCAATCAGAATGACTTCGTTCTCTGGTTCACGAAGTCCAAGTTCGAGGATCAGGCCCTCAAGTGGGACTCCCCGTGGGGCGTCGGCTATCCCGGCTGGCACATCGAGTGCTCGTGCATCAGCATCAAGCACCTCGGCGAATATCTGGATATCCACTGCGGCGGCATCGACAATGCCTTCCCGCATCACACGAACGAGATCGCCCAGTCCGAGGCCTACCTCGGCCACAAGTGGTGCAATTACTGGTTCCATGTCCATCACCTGAACACGGAGTCCGGCAAGATGTCCAAGTCGAAGGGCGAGTTCCTCACAGTGTCCCTGCTGGAGGAGAAGGGCTACGATCCCATCGTCTACCGCCTGTTCTGCCTGCAGAGCCATTATCGCCGCAACCTCGTGTTCTCTTGGGAGAACCTCGACAACGCGGCACAGACCTACGAAAAGCTCATCGCCCGCATCGCGGCCCTGCGCCCGGAGGACGGCGCGGTCGACGCGGAGGCCTTCGAGGCGCTGAAGGAGCGCTTCCTCGGCGCGCTGAACGCCGACCTCAATACGTCGCTCGCCGTGACGGCCGTCTATGATGTGCTGAAGGCAAAGACGAACGATGCCACGAAGCTCGCAGCTCTTGCCAGCTTTGACGAGGTGCTCGGCCTGAACCTGCTCTCCGCGGCAGAGAAGGCACGCAGCGCCCGGCCGGAGGAGGAGCACGACCCGGAGATCGACGCGCTCGTCGCCGCCCGTACCGAAGCAAAGCGCGCGAAGAACTGGCCGGAGGCCGACCGCATCCGCGATGAGCTGAAGGCACGCGGCATCGAGGTCATCGATACGCCGCAGGGCGCAAAGTGGAAGCGCATCTGATCGAAGGAGATACCATATGAAGCTGATGATCCTGGACGGGAACAGCGTCATCAACCGCGCGTTTTACGGCGTGCGGCCGCTGACGACCCGGGACGGACTTTATACCAATGCGATCTACGGCTTTCTGAATATTCTGGAAAAGGAGCGCAGCGAGGAAAAACCGGACGCGCTGTGCGTGGCCTTTGACCTGCACGCGCCGACGTTCCGCCATCTGCGCTATGACGGCTACAAGGCTACGCGCCACCCCATGCCGGAGGAGCTTGCCATGCAGATGCCGGTCATGAAGCAGGTGCTCGCCGCGATGAACATCCCGGTCTATGCCTGCGAGGGCTGGGAGGCGGACGATGTGCTCGGCACAGTCGGCCGTCTGTGCGAGGAGGCCGGGTGGGACTGCGCCATCCTGACGGGAGACCGCGACAGCCTGCAGCTCGTCGACGAGCACGTCTCCGTGCGCCTGGTGCACACGCAGGGCGGGCAGACGCGGACGGAGCACTATACGCCGGACGTCTTCCGCGCGGAGTACGGGCTGGAGCCGAAGCGCCTCATCGATCTGAAGGCTCTTATGGGCGACAGCTCGGACAATATCCCGGGTGTAGCGGGCGTCGGGCCGAAGACGGCGAACGACCTGCTGAAGCGCTTCGGTACGCTCGACGGCGTCTATGCCAATCTTTCCCGGGAAAACATGAAGGGAAAGCTGTTTGATAAGCTCGAAAACGGCCGCGAGTCGGCCTATCTCTCCTATGAGCTGGCGACGATCCGCTGCGATGCGCCCATCGACTTCACGCCGGAGAACAATCTCATCCGGCCGCCGAAGCGCCGGGCGCTGTATGACCTGTTCACCACGCTGGAATTCCAGCGCCTCATCGACCGCTACGGCCTGCGCAGCGCCGCTTTGGAGCAGGACGAGTCGGAGGAACCGGCGCAGCCCGTGACAGGCTCCTGTACGCTTCTTGACGTGCAGACCCCGGAGCAGGCGCAGCCGCTGTTATCAGGCGTGACGCTCAGCATTGCTGCGGCGGACGATCTCTCGATGCTCGTGGCCGCGCCGCACATGGACGGCCCGGACCAGACGGCCTATGTGCTGCGCCGCGAAACGCTCGGAACGGACTTCGTGCCGCTGCTGCAGCGCCTGTTTGCGGCGGACGTGCCGAAGACCGTGCACGACAGCAAGCCGCTGCTGCGTGCGCTGCTGGCTCTCGGTGTGGAGCCTGCGGGGATCGTGTTCGACACGGCTGTAGCGGCCTATCTGCTCGATGCGACGCGCGGGGCATACGCCCTGCCGCAGCTGGCGCAGGACTATCTGCACATCCCGCCTGCGGACGAGGCCTCGCTCCCGCAGGAAAGCGTCCTTGCCATCCGGACGGCCTGCATCGACGGCCTGATGGAGGAGCTCGGCAAGCGCCTGCGCGAGCAGGGCATGCAGCCGCTGTTCGAGAACATCGAGCTGCCGCTGTGCCCGGTGCTGGCGCAGATGGAGCACGACGGCATCCTTGTCGACGCGCAGGCCCTGCATGACTTCGGCGAGATGCTCTCCGAGCGCATCGACGCCTGCGAGAGCCTGATCTTCGGCTATGCCGGAGAGGCGTTCAATCTCAATTCCACACGCCAGCTCGGCGTGTTCCTGTTTGAAACGCTCGGCCTGCCGCCCGTCAAAAAGACGAAGAGCGGTTATTCCACGAATGCCGAGGTACTGGAAAAGCTCCGTGACCGCCATCCGGCCGTGCAGGCCATCATGGACTACCGCATGCTCACGAAGCTGAAGTCCACCTATGCCGACGGCCTGCAGAAGGTCATCGGGCCGGACGGCCGCATCCGCACGACGTTTCAGAACACGGTCACGGCGACGGGCCGCCTGTCCTCCACGGACCCGAACCTGCAGAACATCCCCGTGCGCACGGAGCTCGGCAGCGAAATTCGCCGCATGTTCGTCCCGCGACCCGGCTGGGTGTTGGTCGACGCGGACTACAGCCAGATCGAGCTGCGCGTGCTGGCGCATATCGCGGACGATACGCGCATGCAGGAGGCGTTCCGCTCCGGTGAGGACTTCCATGCCGTGACGGCCTCGCAGGTGTTCGGCGTGCCGCTGGAATCCGTCACGCCGCTCATGCGCCGCCATGCCAAGGCCGTGAACTTCGGCATCGTCTACGGCATCTCGGAGTTCTCCCTGGCGCAGGACATCGGCGTGTCCCGTGCGGAGGCCAAGGCCTATATCGACAGCTATCTCGAAAAATACAGCGGCGTGCGCGCCTATATGCACGATATTAAGGAGACGGCGCGCGAAAAGGGCTATGTGGAGACGATCTTCGGCCGCCGCCGCGCCATTCCGGAGATCAAAAGCTCGAATTTCAACGTCCGCTCCGGTGCGGAGCGCATCGCGCTCAACACGCCCGTGCAGGGCAGCGCGGCGGACATCATCAAGCTGGCCATGGTACGTGTGTTCCATGCGCTCGAGGGGCTGCAGGCCCGGCTGCTGCTGCAGGTGCACGATGAGCTGATCGTCGAGTGCCCGCAGGAAGAGGCGCAGCAGGTCATGCAGATCGTCACGAACGAGATGGAGCACGCCGCTGCGCTGCGGGTCCCGCTCGTGGCCGAGGCCAAGCAGGGAGAAAGCTGGTACGCTGCCAAATGATCGAAATTCAGGAAATGACCGCCGCCGACGTGGCGGACATCGCCGCGCTGGAGCGTCTGTGCTTCTCCGCGCCTTGGAGCGAAAACTCCATTGCGGAGGAGTTGAAAACCGGCTTCAGCCTCTGGCTCGTCGCGCGGCTGGACGGCGCATTTGCGGGCTATGTCGGCGCGCAGCTCGTGCCGCCGGAGGCCGATATGATGAATCTGGCCGTCGTGCCGGAGCTGCGCCGCCGCGGTACGGCACAGGCGCTTCTGCAGGCGCTGCAGGAAAGGCTGGCTGCGCGCGGCATCGGCTCTCTGACGCTGGAGGTCCGTGCCTCCAATCTCCCGGCCCAGCGGCTCTATACCGCAGCGGGCTTTGCCTGCATCGGGCGCAGGCCCAATTACTATCTCGCGCCCCGAGAGGACGCGCTGATCCTCAGAAAGGAGCTCGATCATGCGGATCCTTGCCATTGAATCCTCCTGCGACGAGACCGCCGTCGCCATTGTGGAGGACGGAAGACGCATCCTGACGGACTGCATCGCCTCGCAGGTCGCGCTGCACCGCGAATACGGCGGCGTTGTGCCGGAGATCGCCTCGCGCAAGCATATTGAGGCCATCTACGGTCTTGCCGAGCAGGCGCTGGAGAACACCGGCCTGACGCGCGGCGAGCTGGACGCCGTCGCCGTGACCTATGCGCCCGGCCTTATCGGCGCGCTGCTCGTCGGCGTGAATTTTGCCAAGGCGGCTGCACTGGCGCTCGATGTGCCGCTCATTCCGGTCCACCACATCAAGGGCCATATCGCGGCCAACTATCTGGCCTACCCGGACCTGGAGCCGCCGTTTCTGTGCCTTGTCGTCTCCGGCGGGCACACCATGTTCGTCGATGTCGAGGACTATACGAAGCTGCGTATTCTCGGCGGCACGCGCGACGACGCGGCAGGGGAGTGCTTCGACAAGGTCGCGCGGCTGCTCGGCATGCCATACCCCGGCGGTGCGGCCCTTGACCGCGCGGCGCAGGGCGGAGACCCGTCGCGCTATCCCATGCCCCGGCCGCACCTGAGCGGCAATCCGCTAGACCTGTCGTTCTCCGGCCTGAAGACCTCGGCCGTGAATCTCATCCATAACGCCGGGCAGAAGGGCGAGCAGATCGTCATCCCGGACCTCTGCGCCGCCTTCTCGGAGGCTGTGTGTGGCATGCTCGTGCCGCGCGCCATGCTGGCGCTGGAACAGACGGGGCGGAAAACGCTGGCCGTGGCGGGCGGCGTGGCCGCCAACAGCCGCATCCGCGCTGCGCTGCAGCGGGAGACGGCCGCCCGCGGCGTGCGCCTTTGCATGCCGCCGCTGTCGCTGTGCGGTGACAACGGCGCGATGATCGGCGCGCAGGCGTATTATGAGTATCTCGCTGGCAACATCGCCGACCAGACGCTCAACGCCTATGCCACGCGCTCCATGGAGGGCGAGGCCTTATAAGACCCAAAAAATCAATGCAGGATGTCGATCGGCATCCTGCATTTTAATTTCCTGTTACCTGTCTGTAAATTTTTGTCACAAACGGGGTTATGTCAACTTCGGAACATGGCGCTGCTGTGCAGAGGCGTTTTTGCAGGCCTGTGCACAACTGCCCGAAATCCCCGCGAAAGCCCGCTAAATCAGGGGTCCTGCTGTGCACAACCTTGTGCAGAATGTGAATAACTCCTGTGGATGGCAGTTTTGCCCTTCATTATTGTCAACTTCCGACCGGATCGGCCTGCGGGCAGAAAAGGAAATGATTCCTGCATTTTTGTCACTGCGCAGGAACGGCAAACGGCTTCCCGGCCAGCACGACCTCGCGCAGGAAGCGGAACGTCTCCTTTTCGCCGCGGTCGCGCAGCATGGTCAGCACATAGAGAAGCTCGCGGCGCGTGTCCGGGTGCATCATCGAGCCATCGCGGACCTCCTCGGCGTGGACGAGATAGTTGAGGGCATCGGCGTCCGTGTAGGCGCTGCCGTGGTAAATTTTACAGGCGGCGATGCGGTCCATGACCATCTCCACAAAGAATTTGCGCGGCATCGGCACGGCGCGGTAGACCTTCGTCTTCGGGTCGATGTCCGTCCAGTATTCGTAGTGGTGGCGGTTGCGGCCCTTGTGGTGCATCCATGCGGCGGAGTAGCCGTAGAGCTCGCGCTCATAGGAGTTCGGGCTGCGCGTGCCCTGATAGTATTTTGCGCCGGTCCAGAACTCCGTGGGGGAGTATTTGGACAGGTCGTGCGTCAGGCCGCGCCAATACAGCCCGACGCGGAAGCAGTGACTGCACACCTTCCAGCGGTGGCGCGTGATGGTACAGAAATGTTTCCATGGATGCATTTGTGATCGTTCCCTTCAGGTTTCTTTTGTCAGTGCGTCCTCCAGCTTCTGCAGGGCGCGTTTTTCGATGCGGCTGACATAGCTGCGGCTGATGCCGCACTGCACGGCGATCTCCCGCTGCGTCAGCGGTTTACGGTTGCCCAGCCCGTAGCGCAGCAGAATGATGCGCTGCTCGCGCGGGGTCAGGCAGGTGTTCACGGCGGTGTGGAGCCTGCCGTAGATCTCTTTTTCGGACAGCTGCTCAAACAGATCCTCCTCCGAGCAGATCACGTCCATCAGCGACAGCGCGTTGCCATCCCGCCCGGTCTCGATGCATTCCGAGAGCGAAACGTCTGACGCGCTCTTCCGCTGCCCGCGGAAGTACATGAGGATCTCATTTGCAATCCACCCGGCGGAGCGTCACGCACAGCGTTTCGCCGTCCCAGCGGAGCTGCTCCGTCAGGGCCTCAAGGACGCGCTGCGTCCGGCGGATGGTGTCCAGGCAATCGCGGAGCACGAGGGGGATACGGTCCGGCGGCGCAGGGGAGGATTCAGGCAGGCCGCGCCGCAGCCCCCGGAGTGCGGCCGCCAGCGCGGCATGGTCCTCCGGCAGGGCGCAGAGCATGGCGCGCACGGCGGCGTCTGCTGCAGTGCCAGGAACGTTCGGGCAGCTGCATTGTTCCCGTCCGCCGGTCGATTTCGCACGGCAGACATAGGAAAAGCGCTCGCCGTCTGCCGCGCGGCGGTACTTGGCATACATCGGTCTGCCGCAGCGGCACTGCAGCAGACCGGCTAACAGGGCGGGTGTCTCGTGCTCCGTACGCGGCGTGCGGCAGTCCGTCCGCCGGAGCCGCTCCTGCACGGCGGCCCACTGTGCGCCGGGGATGAGGCCGGGGTGCTGCCCAACCGCGACAATCCAGGCCTCCGGCGGCAGGGCGACGGCGGTGCGGCCGCGGGCCTGATCCGTGCGGTGGTAGGCAAGGACGCCGTGCCACCCGTCAAACTCCTCCTGCGCGGCAGATAGCTCTGCGCCCGCATTCCGGAGCCAGGCAAGCATATCCGCATCCGCACGCGCATAGACCGGGTTGTGCAGGATATCGCGCACGGCGTGGCGCGTGAACGCGTTTCCGTTTTTTGTGGCAAGTCCGCGCTCCTGCAGTCCCTTTACAACGGCTGTCAGAGAGCCGAGGCGTGCGAACAGGCTGTACATGGCCTTGACGGTCTCCGCCTCCTCCGGAAGAAGCCGCAGGCGGCAGGCGCGCTTTGTTCGCCCGTCGACAGTGACGGCCTGCACGGCCTCCGAGGCAAAGCCGGTCGGCGTGATGCCGCCGAGCCAGCGGCCGGTCTTGGCCAGCTCACGGAGGTTGTCACGGATGCGCTCGGCAATGGTCTCGCGCTCGAGCTGCGAGAAGACCGAGGCGATGTACATCATGGCCCGGCCCATGGGCGTGGACGTGTCGAACTGCTCCCGAATGGAAACGAACGCCACGTTCAGCTGCGCCAGCCGCTCGATGAGGGCGGTGAAGTCTCCGATGCTGCGGCTGATCCGGTCGAGCCGGTAGACGATGAGCATACGGAAGCGCCCGGCCTCGGCCGCGCGCATCATCCGCCGGAAGGCGGGGCGGTTCAGGTCCCCGCCGGAGAAGCCGTCATCTTCAAAAATTTCCGGCTCCGGCGCGTCCGGCTCGTGCGCGCGGAGATACTGGCGGCATAGCTCGATCTGGTTGCCCACGCTTTCACCCTTGCCGGTGAAGCGGGATTTTCGGGAGTAGATCGCAATGCCTTGTTCGTGCAATGGCAGCACCACCCTGCTATGTGATGTGCTCTCCTTCATGATAGCATAAGGAGGCAGGAAAGTAAATGCCGCCCGGCTGGAATTTATGCCCGGCTGCGGCAGATACCTTTGTACAATGCAAACAAAATCCGGAAAAATTTTGGAATAATTGTTGACAAAACCGTGTAGAAAATGGTATTGTAAAAAGGGCGCGGGAAGGACCGCGCCGGGATAACACCGGAACTGAATAAGTGTCGGATGATTGGTCCGGGAGAGACCGCGCGCTGCGCGGCGCCGAAGGGGAATGCAGAAGCTCTCAGGCAAAAGGGTCGGGCGATGACGACACTCCGAAGAGTGCGGCGGCAGCCGCACGCCGAAGGTGCAACCTGCCGGAAACAGCGGGGAATCTCTCAGGTAATGGACGGAGGCACGAAGCCAAGGGGCCGTGTGTCTCAGACTGTCAAAAAAACTGCCAAGCCAAAAGCTTCGGAGGGAAGAAAAGTGTGAAAGGAAACCGTCAGGGTGTCCTTTCGCGTTTGATCACCCGCCGCAGCGGCAGAATTGCAAAATATTACTACAAAATTTTATTTTGCAATTCTGAATGCAGCTTGGCGAAAAGACCCGAAGGGACTTTTTGACAAGCTGAGGCACGAAGCCATGGGGCTTTGTGTCTTTTTTCATATCCGGCGGCCGCAGAACGCGGCGAAATCATAAAGGAGGAACCCAGTAATGAGCGAACTCAAGCGCACCCAGCTCTATGACGTCCATGTAGCGGCAGGCGCCTCTATGGTGGATTTCGGCGGATGGGAGATGCCCATCCAGTACCCCAGTGGCATTGTGGCGGAGCACCTGTATACCCGCCATGCCTGCAGCCTCTTTGACGTCTCCCATATGGGCCGCGTGCTCGTCGAGGGCCCGGACCGCGTTGCCTTTCTGCAGCATGTGCTCAGCAGCAACGTCGAGAGTCTGGACCTCAACATGGCGCAGTACTGCATCATCCCCACCGAGAACGGCTCCGCCGTCGACGACGCCTATCTCTACCGCTTTGAAGAGGAACGGTTCCTGCTTGTCGTAAATGCGGCGAACACGGAAAAGGACCTTGCGCACCTGCGCGAGGCAATGAAGAACTATAACTGTACCATGACGGAGATCACGAAGGACTGGGCGGCCATTGCCGTGCAGGGCCCGAAGTGCAAAGACATCCTCATGACGCTCTCCGGCGGCGTGTAGCTCACCGAGCCGATGAAGAACGCGCTCGGCACCGTCAC
>QWCY01006652.1_pt1 | contig 9995 bp, 10 predicted proteins | sample 1972631 | NCBI WGS metagenome assembly QWCY01 (sample SAMN09866696, study PRJNA288562) | Human gut metagenome isolate pre1_stool, whole genome shotgun sequencing... | isolation source: gut | host: Homo sapiens | place: USA: California
CCAGCAACTCGTCGAGGTGGTGCGGGTTGAAGTTGCTTACACCGATACTGCGGATTTTCCCCTTGTCCACGTATTCCTCCAATATCTGCCAAGTCTCCTCAATATGTCCTTTTACGGGCCAATGGATGAGTACAAGGTCGATGTAGTCCGTTCCGAGGTCGGCAAGACTTTTGTCGAGCGACTGGCGCACGGTGCCGTTGCGCATTTCCGTGGTGTTCACCTTCGTCGTGATGAAAAGCTCCCTGCGGTCGATGCCGCTCTGCCGTATGCCTTCGCCTACCTCTTTTTCATTTCCGTAACCTTGTGCCGTGTCAATCAGGCGGAATCCGGCCTTGATTGCATGGCATACTCTTTCTGCGGCATCGTCCTTAACCAGAAATGTGCCGACACCCAGTTGCGGCATTTCCATGCCGTTGTTCAGTTTTACTGTTGGTACTTTATTCATTTCCTGTGCGTTTGTTTGAATTGCCATCCCCCATACAAGGGCTATGGCAAGGATTGTTTTTAATCTGTTTCTCATTCTATTTATTGTTTATTACATCGCCGTATATCCTCCGTCCATCGCCCAGGTCTGTCCAATGGCAAACCCGGCATAGTCGCTGCAAAGGAGCAACACCATAGAGGCGATTTCTTCCGCCTTGCCGACTCGTCCTAACGGGATAGCGTCAATGACACGTGCCATGTGTTCGGGCGACTGCTCGATGGCCTGACGTACCATCGGTGTCTCGCAGGTGCCGGGACAGATGGCGTTGATTCGGATTCCCTGCCGGGCATACTCCAATGCCGCCGATTTTGTCAGTCCCAGCACACCGTGTTTCGAGGCGTTGTAAGCCCCTATACATGGGATACCCACCAAGCCGCCTTGTGAAGAGCAGTTTACGATGGCTCCCTTGCCATGCTTTTTCATCTCAAGGAGTTCGTACTTCATGCAGTTCCACACGCCGCGCAGATTGACAGAAATCACATGGTCGAAATCCCAGCCTTCGGTTTCCGCTAAATCTTCCCGCACGGCGGCATGGATGCCCACGTTATTGTAGGCTATGTCCAATTTGCCGAAAACGGCGACCGCCTTTTCGACCGCAGCTTTAACTTGTGCCTCGTCCGATACGTCGCACCTGATACAGATGGCATTATATCCTCTTGCTTCAAGTTCCTTGGAACGGTCTATTATCCGTTCATCCAAATCAACCATAACAACCGATGCTCCGGCTTCGGCAAACATTTGCGCAGTGGCAAGACCTATACCACCAGCTGCACCTGTAACAAGTGCTACTTTATTTTCAAAACGTATATCCATAATGAATCTCTATTTTTCAGTATTTGACATATCACGGGTGATACTTACGCTCTGATGTAGATAGAGCGTGTCATCATTTATAAGGCGGATCGCCAGTTCGACAACAGACGGAATAGTTGAAACATATCCTTTCGCCTGTTCGCCTTTGAAAGTCAATGTGTAATCATTCTTATCACCGTCCCGCAAATATCCCGGACGGAGTATCGTGTAATCCAAACCGCTATCCTCCACTATATCCGCAGCTTGGCGGTTGGGTATTTGGTCGGGATTGTTTCTTACATTGTCTTCATCATCCATATCCGCCGGGATTTCATCGTAAATTCCCACGGCTCCCATAAAGATAAGACGACGAACCCCGGTTTTCCTCATAGCCGATACCATATTTTCAGCTATAATCGGCAAATCGTCGCCCGATATGGCACAATACACCACATGGCAGCCCGCCATCGCCTGCTGCAAATCATCCGCATTCATGGCATCACAATCGACGACATGGCATCGCTCACTTTCGTGATAGAAAGCCGAGGCATGACGGGATGCAAGTGTCAGATGACACTCTTCGTCATTGCTCAGCTTCTCGACAAGAGCTTTCCCGAATGTCCCGGATGCTCCTAAAATCAGTATTCTTTTCATTCTCAAATTATTTTTGTTTTAACCAGTTGTTCCCGAATGATGTCTGTTCGGTCTCCACATGACCGCGTATGCCATATACCGGCAATCTGTCAAGCTCAGACTCCAGTCTGTTGAACTCTTCATCTATCAGTTGTACTTCGCACGCCTTCAGATTCTCCATGATACGCTCTTTGTTCTTCGAACCGGGAATAGGCACGACATTGGTATATTTATGGAGCATCCAAGCCAAAGAAACCTGCGCAGGAGTCGCCTGCTTTTCTGCGGCAAAGCTTCTGAGCATTTCAACAATGGGCATATTGCCGGCTATATTTTCCCGTTTCAGTTGGGGAACCCATACACGCACGTCATCGACCCGGCCAAATTCCGTATTAGGCGTGATTTTACCTGAAAGCAGTCCGCTGGCGACAGGTGAGAACGGAACAAACGCAATACCGTTTTCCACACAAAAGGGGATGACCTCTTGTTCAGAAGTGCGCTCCACCATAGAGTAGATATTCTGCACGGCACCTACGGGCGTTACGGCATGCGCCGCTTCAAGCTGACCCTTGTCCACCGCCGAAAGTCCCCATTCGCGGATAAGTCCCTCCTGAATGAGCCTGCCCATCGCATGGGCGACTTCCAGATAGTCCACCTCCATGTTGATACGGTGCAGGTAGTACAAGTCCACGTGGTCGGTCTGCAAATTCTTTAAGGAACATTCAAGGTGGCGGCGGACAGCAGCATAAACGGAGCCGCAATCTTTAACCGTCTCAGGCTGGATATGCAACTTTGTGGCAATCACGACATCATTGCGAATGCCTTTGACTGCACGTCCGACAATTTCTTCGTTATGTCCGGGATAGTAAAGATCCTTTCCATAACCTTCTGCCGTATCGAAAAAATTGCATCCATAGCCGAATGCTTCCCTAATTGCTTCTTCGGCATACCCGGCGTCCGGTACTTGACCGTACCCATGGGAGAATCCCATGCAGCCCATGCCTATTTCACTGACACTTATGCTGCGAATTTTTCTTGTTTTCATTATTCGTTGTCTTTCTCTTCAAAATGACATAATTCTAAATATCAATCTATAACGGCCTTACAGTGCAAGTGAAACAATCCGGAATCTGTGTAATGGAAACCGTTAATATCCCAACTTGTCGAGCCATGCACGAATACTGTTCTCATCAGTACGATTAAGCAGGCGTCCCTCTTTCCATTTCAGCGAAGGGTAGGTTCTCTTCAATGCCGACGCACTGCCTGTAATGCTGCTACCGCCCGATGTAGCGAAAGGAATGACAGCCTTGCCTTTCAGGTCGTGGCTTTCGATGAACGTATTGATAATGCGCGGTGCAAGATCCCACCAAATGGGATAACCGATGAAGATGACATCGTAATCGGTGATGTTTTCCTTTTTGCTCTTGATTGCCGGTCGCGACTTTGGGTCGTTCATCTCTACAGAGCTGCGCGACTGCTTGTCATTCCAGTCGAGGTCGGCACTCGTGTAAGATTTGGCAGGCGTAATGGCATAAAGCTCTCCGCCCGTAGCGTTCGCCAGTTTTTCGGCAGCCTGCGCTGTCGTTCCCGTCGCCGAGAAATAGGCTACCAGTATTTTGTCGTTTGATTTTCCTTTGCCCATATCCTGTCTTTGCTGTGCGTCGGTGGCGGTCGCCATGCCGACCACCGACAGCAATATCAATAAGAACCTATACATGATGTTTACTATTTGAGTTTGTCATATTCCTCGTTAGTTACGGGTTCCAGCCACTCATTGGAAGCGTTTTCACCTGAAATCTCGAATGCAAGGTGTGCGAACCAACTGTCGGCTGCCGCTCCGTGCCAATGCTTCACATTTGCAGGAATGTGGATGACCGTTCCGGGCAGAATCTCTACGGCAGGTTTGCCTTCTTCCTGATACCAACCGCGTCCGGCAACACCGATAAGCATCTGTCCGCCGCCTTTCGTTGCTTTGTGGATGTGCCAGTTGTTACGACAACGTGGCTCGAAGGTGACATTGGATATGTTTACCTGCTCCCGCGAAACCGGTGCGAGATAGTTATTGCCTGTGAAGTACTTAGCATACGCTGTGTTCGGTTCGCCAATGGGAAAGATCATTTCACGTTGGAAAGCCGCCTTTGCATCCTCTCCGGTCGTGTCTTCTGCCCATACGTTCTTAGCGAGGTTGAATGCCGCCCAAGCCTTGGGCCACCCGGCATAGAAACCGATGTGGGTGATAATCTCGGCAATTTCAGTGCGGGTGATGCCGTTTTTCTTCGCCTCCTGAAGATGAAAACCAAGTGAATTGTCTGTAATTCCTTGACTGATGAGCGAGGTAATTGTTACAAGACTGCGGTCGCGAAGACCGAGTTTATCAGTACGACTCCACACCTCACCGAAGAGGACATCATCGTTAAGCTCCGCAAACTTGGGAGCGAACTCTCCGAGCTGGTTACGCCCGGCCGTTTGTACTATCTTTTCCTGTGCCATAATATTGAATGATAGAATTGAAGCTATAGTGAATATAATAACTTTTCTGAGTCTATTTGTCGTGATGTTCATGACTATGCCTTTATAACTATTTTCTTTGTGTTGATGTTGCCATTGGACAATCTGCTTCGGATAATGTATATGCCCCTTCCAAGCTGCGACAGGTTCTGTGCTGCCACACTTTTGCCATCGATTGTATGGATTGATACGACTGTTACCTCTGAATCACTCCTGACTCCGTTTATGACAGAAGCTATATCATTGTAACCGATCTGCGTCAGCCAATTCTGAATCATAGAACGGCAACTGCTCGTTTGACTTGAACGAATCCAAAGGCTGGGCGAAAGGAAGTCACCGTCGGGAATGAGCCGTTTCGCGTCCGACTCAACTCCGCTGATGCCGCTGCTTGCGCTCGACACAATCAGACCGATTTTCTTTCCGGCCATTTTCGCGCCGTTCTGGAACAGATAGCTCTGCAACGGAGCGGCCATGTTGCTCCACCACAGCGGCGCGCCTATCAGAACGACATCGTAGTCGTCAAGATTCACATCTACCGGGTCAATCGCCGGATAGGATGATGCGTCATTCGGATTGTTGCGGATAGCGGCAATCAGAGCACTGCCGATGGCATAGTTGTTGGCTGCGTAGTCCAGTCCTTTTTCGGCAGGCTCGATGCGCACCATGTCGGCGCCCGTCTGCGACTGAAGCTCCGTGCAGATGTTGTGCACGTTGTTGGTATAGCTGTAATAGACAATCAGCGTCTTTGCGTTGATTGCTATGGCCGACAGCATGAGGGCCATAATAGTCAGAATCTTTTTCATCTGCGTATGGTTTTGATGGTTTATTCAATTGTTATCAGCACATATTTCCGGGTACCCATGCCGAGGATTTCGGCATATTCCAGAATGTGCTCTCCATTCCGTTCGGCAATTCGTTGTTCCATGTGGATTTTTCCATTGTCCTTTGAGTTATGTATGGCATCGACACATGCACGGTCAAGAGCTACAGGGTCTAACGATGCGAATATTCCGATGTCTGCCATCTGTACAGGAGCTGGGTGAGCGACGCAATCGCAGTCGACCGACAGGTTGTTCGCGACAGATATATACAGGATTTTGTCACCGGCATGGTCAATAATAGCTTTGGCCGATTCCGCCATTGATTCAAGAAAGTCATCCTGTGCGGCGCGGTCATTCCACCAATTGTCTGCGTCGTGGTTCTTGCCAGCTGTATGCACCCATGCTTTCCCGTTGCTCGACTGCATCCCGATTGCCATGTTCTTCAACGCTCCGCCGAAGCCTCCGCTCGGATGTCCTTTGAAATGGGAAAGTACAATGGTAAAATCGTAATCGAGCCAGTTCTTGCCTATATAAGCTAAGTTGAGATGTCTTCCACCAACCACAGGCAAAGCAGTCTCTCCCTTGTTGTCCATAATGTCTATCAGCGCTATTGCGTCGAAGCCGTGTTCCTTTGCCGTGGCAAGATGGTCGACACTATGTCGACGCGAACTCTGATAGGCGGTGTTGCACTCGATGAGTGTGGCATCCAAACCCTGAACGAGTGGGGCTATCAGCGAGGGAGCGAGATGGTTGGGATTGCCGCTCTCCCCGAATGAGAGTTTAACACAGACCTTGCCATACGCCCTACGATTGAGCGCATCGTATATTTTCACAAGATTCTCAGGAGTTATGTCCCGGATGAAATAGACTGTCGCCACCGAATCAGATACTGTGGGAGCGACTTGCTGTGCCTGCATCCCAGTCGGACTCATGGCAGCGACTGCCATTGTCAATGCCATAATAGCTTTTCTCATATCATTAATAAATTATTCAATGGTCGTCATTCATTAGAAAATAATTCATCAGTCTGCTTTGGGGATTGAGTGGAACAACGTCATCAAGCACCAAACTCCTGACCATGTGCAGCGTTCCCTGCTTGTATTTCTGAAAATGCTCCGAGGCGATGTGCTTCTCGTATGCTTCATGGCTTGCGTATGTTTCAAGGATTGTTACCTTGCAGGGATTCTCTTTTTCACCGACAGCGTACATGGTCAGCACGCCCGGTTCAGTACGCAGGGAAACCTCGCCCACCTCAGTTGCGTATTTCATATATTCGTCGAGATATTGCGGGTAAACTTCTATTTTCGATAGGCGCACGATACCGTCGGCGGTCATCGGTTCCTTGGCGCACATTCCCGGCTGCTTGTCCAAATTCAGGCATTTGCCGATAATCTCTCCGGTGGCCATGTAGGAATAGGTCGGGAACTCGAACAGCACGGGTTTCAACCGCGTATAATCGAGCTTTCCGTCAGCGTCGAGTACTTCGGGAGCGGCGTAGGTATTGGCGACGGAGCAGATGAAGTTGTCGAAGCCTTCGGTTTCGTAGATGTCCACCACGTCACATTCCATCGACAGCGGCGAGGCGTCGATTACGGGAGTGCCGTTCTCTCCCCAATGATATTCGAATACGTTTGATTTATCGACCGATGCGCCGCTCACGCTGCCCACATAGTCGGCTTTCGGCAGCATTTCACGACTGACAAGGTTGATAGAAAGTTTTTTGGAATCTTTTATCCCTTGATTTGTATGATGGCTTTTGCTCATGCTCACGAGAATCCGGTCGTGACCGATAATACCCGTATGCCCCACGACGAGCCAGTTCACCTTGCCCTCGACCTCCGCACCGACAACGGTCATCGGTTTGGGATAGAGAGCAAGCAGGTTTCCGATATTCTTCTTTTCCATTTCCGTACTGTTTTGTTTGTTTCCCTCCTTTGCCGGTTGCGTATTGCACGACAGCAAAAGTGAGAGAAACAAGATGGTTCCTATTGATTTCCTCATCCTCAAAATGGTATTAAAGGCTTTGACGCAACACTTCGATTACATCCTCACGGGTGAGGACGACATAGCCGCTTTCGTTGATGGGGCACGCATCGGCCATGCCTTCGAGTTGCGACGCGTTGGCACCGCAAGCCGTGATATTCATTGCCAGTCCCAAGTCACGCATCCACTCTTCCATTTTCAGCAATCCTTCAACGGCAATATCCTTTTCGGTCTTGCCATCAGAAGATATACCCCATACATTCTCCGCCAAGCGGCAGAATTTCTTCTCGGCATCCTTTGAGCGGCTGATGAGCAGCCGGTAGTAAGCCCCGCTGACAGCCGAGAGCGTATGCCCGTGGGTAGCATCGGTATAGGCTGCGACAGCCTGTCCCAGCATGTGTACCATCCAGTCGGTGGGTTTACCGCAGGCGAGAAGCCCGTTCAAAGCCCATGTCGCGGTCCACATGATGTTGCTGCGCGCCTGGTAATCCTCCGGATTGCCGAGCACTTTCCGTGAGCTGACAACGAGGGAGCGCATCAGCCCTTCGGCGATGTAGTCGGTCGTGTTGTCGTCCGTCCCCGAAAGGTATTGTTCCAGAATGTGCGACATGATGTCATAAATGCCGGCCACCGTATGGTGCTTGGGCACGGTATAGGTGTAAACGGGGTTGAGGATGGAGAAATCCGGATTACGGAAGTAATAGAACTTCTTCCGGTTCTCGCTGTGCTTGGAGATGACGGCGCAACTGTCCATTTCCGACCCTGTTCCCGCCATCGTGAGCACGCAGCCGACCGGAATCCAGCGGCAGGTCATTTCCCCGAAATTATTGAAATAATACTCCCACGGGTCCTGCTCGCAGTATGTGGAACCGGCTACCGCCTTGCAATAGTCGCAGACGGATCCGCCGCCGACGGCGAGGATAAAATCCACCGCCTCTTTCCTTGCGAGTGCCACGCCCTCCATCACCTTCTCGATGGTGGGGTTGGGCATGACGCCCGACAGTTCGACCGTCTGTTTTCCTGCTTTGCGCAGTTCAGCCAGTACCGCATCGTAGATGCCGTTCTTACGGATGGAACCGCCGCCGTACACCAGCATGACTTTTTCTCCGTACTTGCCCAGTTCCTTACTCAGATTCTCCAATGAGTTTTCCCCGAAGTATAGTTTCGTGGGATTGTGAAAAGTGAAATTGCCTAACATATCAGTCTGTTTTTAAGTTATTACTTGCTGTTAATGTTCTTGATGAACCGTGCCGGGATGCCGCCCACGACCGTATTTGCCGCTACGTCTTTCGTAACGACCGCACCTGCCGCAATGACGGCATTGTCGCCGATGGTCACACCTTGCAGAATGGTAGCGTTCGAGCCGACCCACACATTCCTGCCCAATACGATAGGTGCAGGATAAGTGGACTTTCGTTCTTTTGGTGCAAGACCGTGGTTGAGCGTGGCAAACACTACGTTGTGTCCAATCTGGCATCCGTCGCCTATCGTGACTCCACCGTGGTCTTGAAAATGACAGCAGGCGTTGATAAACACATTTTCGCCTACGGTGATGTTTTTACCGAAATCCGCATAGAGGGGTGGGAAAACGCGCAACGATTGCGGAACTTCATAGCCGAACAACTCGGACAACAGCCCGCGCACTTCATCCGGCGTATGATAAGCCGCATTCAGGCGGAACGTGACGCGACGGGCCTCGTTACTCATCTCGTCCATGAAACGGTGGATTTCCTCCGTATCAAGAGGCTTCCGTGTCTTTACGTATGTCTTGAAATCTTCTATCGTCATATATTTATTGTCTTTCGAATTTTACTGCTATATCTCCTCCGATATTCAGAGCTTCGATACCGTCACCATCGATACGGCCTATTTTGATAAGGTCATCGCTATGCGACCAGCTCTTGCAGAAAATCGCCACGTTGCCCCACGGCGCATAAATCGTGATGTCGCCGGGCGTGGGCGCACAGCCGCGCGCCACGCCTTCGGTCGTCAGAGCCGGATCGGGATAAAATATTTTTTCGGTAGTGTTGTTGTAATCGTTCAACGTAACCTCTAACGGCAGACGGGAAAGAAAATCCCTGCCTGCCGCATTGTCCTCCATCGTAGCGGTAATCGTGCGGTCGCCGACCGAAATTTTCACTTTCATGGATGTTTCTCCCGGTGTTTCCGGTTCTTCCCTGCTCGCTCCGATTTCCTCCAGCCATGCAGGAACACGGGTGGCCATTTGGGAAAGCCCCGAAGAGGTCAGCAACAAGGTTCGGTCGATTATCGTTGCATCCGGACAAAGGCTGCGGGCTTCATCGACCGAAGTGGAAATTCCGCTGCTGCCGCTGGTGGCGAACAGCGCAATCCGTTTCCCGGCAAGTTTCGAGGCATGGGAGTGCAGGAACGCCTGCATCGGCGTCGCCATACTTCCGTACCAGATCGGATAACCGGCGAACACGATGTCGTAATCGTCGAAACTTTCCATCGATGTCTTAACGGACGGATAATTGCCACGACGGATAGCGGCCAGTTCTTCCTGCGCGCGTTCTAACATGGCATTGTAGTCGCTGTCATAGTCCACTTCCGGTTCTACTTCGAGAATGTCGCAGTCGAGTGTCGTCCGAATCAGTTGCGCCACACGTTCGGTATTGCTCGTGCGAGAAGCATAAAGGACAAGGTAACGACCGTTCCCGCCAGGAGTAGGCACGTCGGGATTATCGTCGGAACCATCACCGTCACCCGGATTTTCCGGTTGTTCGGGCTGTTCGGGAGCGAACGGTTCTTCCGAACCG
>QWCY01019981.1_pt1 | contig 9985 bp, 11 predicted proteins | sample 1972631 | NCBI WGS metagenome assembly QWCY01 (sample SAMN09866696, study PRJNA288562) | Human gut metagenome isolate pre1_stool, whole genome shotgun sequencing... | isolation source: gut | host: Homo sapiens | place: USA: California
TTTACTATTCAACTACAACTTTGCATATTTTCTTAAAACAAGCAATTCCATATTTGATAAAATTTTTCATACCATCCTGTTTTAGTTTTGCCACATAATCTTTCTCTTCAATCTGTTTTAATGCCTTTTCACATGCTGCATCCAGATCTCCGTCCTCTGCATACTTTATCTCAATCACAATTCCTGTTCTATTGGTCGGAACCTCCACTAATATATCACTGTAACCAATTCCTGATTCTGCATTTGACTTGATCAGCCAGTTTGATTTATATCCTAGAAGTCCAAGCAAAATACCATGATAAAAATTTTCCTTCTTTTCTTTTGCAACTGCTGTATCACGTATACTGATGGTATTCCAGAGATAGTCTCCAAAAATCTGTTCTATCTTTTCGGAATCTTTATCTACAAATGCACTGCAAAACTCTTCCAATGTTTTTCCATCATTTCTTGATACATCAGAAAACCACTCTCTGATTTTTTTTACGAAAAGATTTCTAACCTCTTTATTCGGAATTACCAGACGGTATTTTCCACTTTCTGTACAACCTTTATGTGTCAGATATCCTGTCGTAAAAAGCACACTCCATAAATTTTCAATGCTTTTATCAATCTCATCATAAGTGAGTTCTGATACAACATCCTTTTCAATACTCTCTCCTGCTATTAAACGTTCTATCTCGTTTCTAGTCGATATATCAGCCTTGTCTATAAATCTGCGAACAATAGCATTACCACTTGAGTTGGACCAGAAATCCTGTGGTTTAGCAGCAGCATCTAAATATAAACTTTTACAATATTGAATTACATCCCATGGACAATATATATCAGTGTTTCCAAAATGATAACCGTCATACCACTCTTTAACTTCCAAATAATGATCTTTAAAGTTGTAATCATTCAATATTTTTTTTACCTCAGCATCTGTAAATCCAAAACTCTCATCATACTGATCATTCAAGATTGATAAAACCTCAAAATTATTAAGACCTGTAAAGATGCTTTCCTTAGAAATCCGCATACAACCTGTCAAAACCGCAAACTGTAAACTATCATTGGTCTTCAACGCCATTCCGAAAAGACCTCTGATCAATGACACCATCTCTCTGTAAAAGCCATTCTGAAAAGCCTTATCCAAAGGGACATCATACTCATCAATCAAAATGATCACCTTTTTTCCAAAATGCTTATACAATAATTGTGATAAAACCTGAAGACTTGATATCAGCATTTTTTCATTCATTGTATTCATACCATTATTTAATGAAATAATAGCTTTGTATCGTTTTTTCTCATTTTCTGACAGATGTTCACTATCTTCCAAAAATCCAAACCGCTCTGCTTCTAGACCTATCAACTCTGTCATGCGATACTTGGCATCCTCAAAAGTTAATCCCTCCACACTTTTTAATGAAAGAAAAATAACCGGATATTTTCCCAGATACTCTTCACAAAGTTCTTTATTTTCTGCAATATATAATCCATCAAACAATGACGCATCCGCACCTATTTCAAAAAAAGAACGCAGCATACTCATATTCAAAGTCTTGCCAAAACGACGTGGACGTGTAAAAAGAGTCACCTCTCCACCTGTCTCCACCAACTGCTCTATAAGCTTTGTCTTATCAATATAATAAAATTGATTCTTTCTGATTTTTTCAAAACTATCAATTCCTACTGGTAGTTTTAAAGTATTGACCATATAAACCTCCACGAAATGTTCAAAATCCGCTATACTTTGTCTTAAGTATAGCGGATTTTTAGTTCAAATACAAACACACTCTCATGCTTCTGATATTATATATCCTTACCCTTAATCACAGATTCCAAAAAATCTACATATTCTTCAAACTGTTGAATTCCCATCTCTGTGATCTCATATTGTGTTACCGCTTTCCCATTCATTAGTTTCTTTTCAGATTTAACATATTCCCAGCTTTCTAATTTCTTCAGCTGTATACTAAGATTACCGTCCGATGCATTTGTTAATTTCTTTAGTTCTGTAAAAAGCAATTTTTTTGTGATCAGATGACTGATGATCAGTAGTCTGAGTTTTGAACAAAATGCTTCCTGTATTTGATATTCTTTCACCCTGTAACATATCCTCTTTCATTTATAATCATTCTTTTCTTATACATTTTGCTAATATCATATAGCCAATAATAAGCATAACATAATAATACAAATCTTGATAGTGTATCACGATATTTCCAATTGATAATTCCTGATCTATCGCAAATGCGATCAGGTAAACGACTAAATTACCTATCGCACATACAGCATATATTTTGTTATCACGTACAAAACTGACGATTAAAAATGATACACTTAATAAGATAATTGCTGAAAACACCTGTAAATTCATCAACATTTCTAACATTTTTCCTGCCTGAGAAGCTTCATTATTTAATGTAAATGATCCGATAATTCCTGCAATCCATAAAATGACTGGGATCACAACTACAACGCTTCCATAAATATAAAGCATCGCCTGATAATAATGATTAGTATTGCTTTTTTCCTCTTTGTACATTCGGAAAATATAATACGCCAGATAAACAAAACATATCATTCTCCCAATATACATTTCCCTCACGAATCCTTGATATAAACTAATGATTAAATATAACACAACGGTTATCATATTAACAATTGCATAGCTTTTAAAAAATCCACCTAATTGATTCATTGGATTCTTAGCACCATCGATTGCAGATCGAATCATTTTAAAATCTTCTTCGTATGTTTTACTCTCCATCTTCTCTATCTCCTTTTGTTTTTAAAGTTTCTTTATTTTATAAAGTTTATATTATTATATTTTATTTATATTTTTTTGTCAATATATTTTATTTTCTCTTTATTTATGTTATACTTACCTCGCACAACAAACGTACGTTCGATAAAGTGAGCTGCGGCTATGGCTAAATTAAATAAAATCAAACCAGATACTATATTAAAAAACTTCTGGAAAAATAATGACCGATTTGCTGATCTTTTTAATGCTTTCTATATTTGGCTGGTGTCACGCCCATCACGCTTTTAAATGCGGATGAAAATTTTCCTGGATTTTCGTATCCCATTTTCAATGCAATTTCTTGAATCTCTACTTTGGAATCTTCCATTAACAGATTGGCTGCAACATTCATACGTTATCTCTTCTGGTAAGAATAAATGGAATCTCCATAAATTTCACGAAAACATTTTTTCATGCTTGTTGCTGGCATATCGTATTGTTTTGACAATTCTTCGATTGTGACTCTCACTTGTAAATTTGATGTAATCTGCTCATGGATCGCACGGATCTTTTCCATAAGAACCACCCTCTTTGTGATCACAAACAAATTTCTATGCATGATCTTGATAATCAACATATTGTTACGATTCCTCTGGATACAGATCTGACTCTGCCTTATGGATTAATGTATGCAAATGAGCCAAGTGAAGCTTTGAAAAAGTTTCTTAGAATTGTAAAAAAACTGACATGGTAAAACTGTCAGCTTTTTTGATTTCTTCTTGCAACGTATATTTATTCATTTTTATTTGTAAGTTTTTTCATGATCTTAAGCATAATAACTGCTGCGATCAATGCTGTAACCACGTCTGAACACGCCTGTGATACCAAAACTCCTGTATATCCAAACACATTTGACATGATAAAAAGTGCTAATACATAGATCACACCCTGTCTGCTAATGGATAAAACAAAAGCTCCTCCTGCATTTCCAACGGCCTGACATACGCAGGTTGAGATCAGGCTCACGGACATAAAGGTCATTCCAATCTGCTGGAATCTTAACATCATGGCTCCATTTGTTATGATATCTGGTTTATCCATAAATACTTTGATGATCTGTGGTGCGAAAATACACATGAAAATCGTAAATAATAGTCCTAATCCCATTTCAAATAAATATGCAAATTTCAGGATATTTTTTAATCTTTTTTCATTTTTAGCCCCGTAGTTGTATCCGACCAGCGGCTGTCCTCCGAAGGCAAATCCTACGAGTACTAAGGCTGTGATCATATTAACCTTTAATGCGATTCCCATCGCTGCGACTTTATCTGTTCCATATGTAAGTAAAAAATTATTGGTCATGACCATCATAAAGGTCTGCATGATATTTGTGATCGATGCTGGAATTCCGATCATTAAGATATCTCTGATCCTTCTTCCTGTGACCTTCATATGGGATGGAGAACATGTCAGTCTCTTTGATTTCTTCATCACCGCATATACATAATAAATATCTGCAATGATATTTCCAAGAACTGTTGCCATGGCGGCTCCTGCTGCCCCCTGGTTTAATCCAAAGATAAAGATTGGGTCAAAGATGATATTTACAATGGAACCAATAATTGATCCTGCCATTGACTGGACTGCTAATCCTTCGGTTCTTAGGATATTGCTTGGCACCATGCTGAAAATGATAGATACTGCACCAATCGCAATCCATGTGTAGTAGGCATTGGCATACTGGTATGTATCTTTGCCAACTCCTAATAATCCGAGAATCTGTGTACGGAATAATAATAGGATTGCACTGATACATAGTCCAAATACCAAAGATATCCAGATACAGAATGCGCATGTTTTCTTTGCCTCGTTATCTTTCTTCTCTCCTAACAATCTTGAAATCGCGGAACTTCCTCCAAGTCCGAAGATATCTCCAAATGCGATCATTAAGGTAAACATCGGTGCTACGAGTGACACTCCGGCGACCAGTTCCTGCACTCCTGTCAGGGCGATAAAATAGGTATCTACCATGTTATATACTAATGATACGATCATACTTAATACCACTGGCAGTGCAAGTTTCATATATGCCTTTGGAACTGACATTTTTTCAAATAAATAGTTTTCCATAAAAACTCCTTTCCAAATCTTATTTTATAGGCCAAAAAACATCCATAATCCTTACTTAAAATGGATTATGGATGTCCAAACCGTAGCATTGCATACGCAATGCCCTATCATATTTTACTTTATCACTAAGTGGCATTCTAACAGAGTTTATTTTATACGTCAAGATTCATTTAAATAAAATCTGTATCCTTTATGATCTTTGCAATTGCAGTATTCGAGTAGATCAATGGATTGGATCCATGATAAAACAAACATCCCTCGCATGGCGACTTGATCACTTCGATCACATCTCCTTCATAGGTATCTATGATCTCTGCGATCTCATCTCCTACACTTAAATGATCTCCACATTTTACTTTCAAGACAAGAATTCCTGAAGTCTTTGTTCTTACTGTTACAAGTTCATTTTCTTCTACGATCCTTGAACGGTATCCCCCATTCACCTTCATATGGATCAGTCCATGATATGCAAGAAATCGGATCACTGCATCAATTCCGTAACGTGCCTGTTTTACATCAACCTGATCTGTTCCCGGTGTATAAATCGAAAATGCCTGTGTCCCCCATACCTGCCATTCATAATTCAGAGTTGTCGTATCATAAGGTTTTGGATTTCTTAACATAATATATGGCATTGCAAATTCTTTTGCCACTTCTACATTTTCATATCCGTTGGAAGAAAGATTCCTGCATATCCCGCATTCAGATAGTGGACTTCTCCATCCGTGGAGATCAACGGATCTTTCGGTGTAATAACTTCTCCTTGCCACATTCCAAGATCTTTCATCTCTACAAAAATACCATCCACTAATTGTTTGCAGTACTCTTTTGTCACGCGCATTCCAACGCCCATCTCCACGACAAGCACTGGAGTTCCGATCATATTTAATGAATGTGCAAAAGTTGCTTCTAACACAGTAGCAGCTCCATGTACCCACACATAGTCAATATTTAATCGTTTCGCATAAGGAAGCAACGTATCTTTGCATAGTTCATTGATCCTTACCTGCGGAATCTCTCTTAAGAAAATATTACTTGCATGAATGTCAAAGCATTCTTATCAATGCACTTATTTGATCGCTGTCATAAACAATTCGTACATATCATCTTCACCACTTAATTTTGGTGAGTTCTCTCCTCCACCATTCGTACTTCTTCTCATTGTTGCGTAAAATTCTTCTCCAGCATTGATCAGTTCCATCGGATAAATCTCATATCCTAGTTCCTGACATTGCTTGCAAAAGGCAAGAATCGGTTCTTTTTCTTCCCTTGTTTTTAATAATGTCTTTCGTATTGTGTCATCATGCAGTGCTTTTTCCTGTAATTCTTCTAATTTTTCGTATACATCCATATCGGACACCTCCTTAAGAAAAAAGGCACTTATGCTATACTGCATAAGCGCCTTTGCCGTTATTCTTATTATATCTTGTTCTCTTGATTCTTTCAAGATGTCTTTTTAAGATCTTATTTTACGATCAGGGATTTTCCTGTCATTTCTGCTGGCTGTTCCATTCCCATTAACTCGATTAATGTAGGTACGATATCAGCTAAGCATCCACCTTCTCTTAATTTTAATCCTTCTTCAGCATTTACAAGGATAAATGGTACTGGATTTGTTGTATGTGCTGTAAATGGAGCTCCTGTTTCATCTCCAACGCATTTGTCAACTGCTTCTACGGCTTTGATCGCTGCTTCTTCGATTCCTGTATGTCCTACCATATCGCTGTTTGCAAAGTTCATAATGATCACATCATATTTGTCAGATTTGATTGCCTCTACAAGTTTTGCACCAACTTCTGGAGCACTCATCTCTGGCTGAAGGTCATATGTTGCGACTGCTGGAGATTTTACTAAGATTCTGTCTTCTCCTTCATTTGGTTCTTCAACTCCACCGTTAAAGAAGAATGTTACATGAGCGTATTTCTCTGTCTCAGCTAATCTTAGCTGTTTTAATCCGTGTTTTGCAAGGAATTCTCCGAATGTATTCTTAATCTCTACTTTATGGAATGCCACTAATTTGTTAGGGATTGTCACATCATATTCTGTGAAGCATACAAATGTTGTCTTGAAGTATCCGTTTGGACGATCAAAACTGTCGAATTTGGTACCACGAATTCGTCTGTAACATCTTCTTTGTAAGAAGCATCAATTGCATCGATCGCACTGTCAGCTGTATTTCCCTGTCCCATAACGATCGCATTGTATGCTTTCTGTACACGATCCCAACGATTGTCACGATCCATTGCATAGTAACGTCCAGAGATAGATGCCACTTTACCTACTCCGATCTCATTCATCTTCGCTAATAATTCTTCGATGAATCCTTTTCCTGATGTTGGAGCTGTGTCACGTCCATCTAAGAATAAATGAACATATACATTCTCTAGACCATTTCTCTTAGCCATTTCAAGAACGCCATATAAATGTGTATTGTGGCTGTGTACTCCACCATCTGATAATAATCCAAAACAATGTAATGCAGAACCATTCTTCTTGCAGTTTTCAATTGCTTCTAACATTGCTTCGTTCTTAAAGAAATCTCCATCCTGGATCTCTTTTGTGATTCTTGTTAATTCCTGATATACGATGCGTCCTGCACCCATATTCATATGCCCTACTTCAGAGTTACCCATCTGACCTTCTGGAAGTCCTACTGCCATTCCAGATGCATTTCCTTTTACGAATGGGTATTCTTTCATTAATTTATCCATTACAGGAGTCTTTGCTTCTGCTACTGCATTGGCTTCTTTGTTTTCATTTAATCCATATCCATCTAAAATCATCAGGACTGTTGGTTTTTTACTCATTATTTTCTCCTTCATTTCCCAAAAATTAATCTTATTTTATGTCCGTTAATATTATAACGATTTTCTTCTTGAAATTCAACTATTATATGATTGTATTTATGGACGTACATTTTAATCTGGAGTATAATATATTCAGATACAATTTTATATAACTAATATGTTGATTCGTCTTTTCTTTGCTTGCATATTAGTTTTTACAGATTTGGAGGTGCTTAGTATGCTTCATGAAGTTAGTTTTCATTCCTTTAATGGCCGTGATGAGGTGCAAGGTTGGGTTTATGTACCTGCCTGCAAACCAAAAGGAATTGTACAGGTGATCCATGGCTTTGGTGAACATTCCCGTCGTTATTTCCATATGATCGTAAAATTTATGGATGCAGGGTATATCGTTGCTGCAGATGACCATGTTGGACATGGAAAAACTGCAATGTATAACGATACCTGGGGTGACTGGGGTGATGCTGGTTTCCATACGATGATGGAAGATGAACATAAGTTAAAAGAAATCGTCAGCAAAATGTATCCTGATCTTCCTTATTTTATGTTTGGACACAGCATGGGATCTTTTATTACGAGAGATTTTGCTGCAAAATATGGAGAAGAACTTGCAGGAATCACAATCTGTGGTACAGCTGGTCATTTCCGTGGTGCTACAGAAGCTGAATCTGCCTTATTGGCTGCTGTAGCTGAAGGAAAAGGGAAAGAATCTGACCCTTCCTTTACTGCTGATCTAATGGGCTGGATGTGTGAACGTTGTGGTAATATTTCCATAGGCAATGAATGGATCTGTTCTGATCCTTATGTTCAGCGAGATCATGCAGAAGATCCATTTGATGCATTTACCCGGCCAACTACAAATCAATCTCTGCTTTATTTTGTTCAGATGATGAAAGCGATCACTGGTACCGAATGGGCTGGCAAGATTCCTTCTGATCTTCCGATTTATAATATCGGTGGAGATCAGGATCCTGTTGGTGAATATGGAAAAGGTATTTATGAAGTTACCAACTGGCTTGTAGATACTGGACATACAGTAAAAACTCGTGTTTATTCTGGTTACCGCCATGAAATTCATAATTATGATGAAATCAAAGATGAGGTGGAAGCTGGTATTATTTCTTTTATGGATTCGATTTTAGATGAATAATATACATACCAAATTATAAACAAAACACCACAGGAGATCTTTATTTCCTTCTGTGGTGTTTTTATTTCAGTTGTACTATTTTAATTGACTTAATAAAGATATTCCGATCGTTCCTTCTGGCATCGTAACACCAAAATTATCTGCGATTGTAGCTCCGATTACTGCAAATGTATCTTGATCTTCTAGCCTTCCATTTTCTTTCATAGACTTTGAATATGCGATAAATGGTGTGTATTCTCTTGTATGGTCTGTTCCTGTATAAGTTGGATCATTTCCATGATCTGCGGTGATGATCAATAAATCATCTTCTTTTAAAACTTCTAACAGATTTCCTAAACCAACATCAAATTTCTCGATCTCTTTTGCATAGCCGACTGGATTTCTTCGATGTCCCCAGAGTGTATCAAAGTCTACCAGATTGGTAAAACAAAGTCCATGAAAATCTTCTTTGCATACATCCACGGTCTGCTGCATTCCATGCACAGAGCTTTCAGAATGATATGCTTTTGTGATTCCTTCTCCACAGAAAATATCATTGATCTTTCCTACTGAAATTACGTCAAATCCTTCATCTTTTAATGCATTTAAAGCAGTTCTTGAAAATGGTTTTAAAGCATAATCCCTTCGATTGCTTGTTCTTACAAATTCGCCTTTTTTCTTTCCCACATATGGTCTTGCAATGATTCTTCCGACTTTCCATTCATTTTTCATCGTAAGCTCTCTTGCGATCTCACAACAGCGATAAAGATTCTTAAGATCAAAAGTTTCTTCATTTCCACAGATCTGCATCACAGAATCGGCAGATGTATATACGATCATTGAACCATTTTTAATCTCTTCTTCACCTAATTCATCCAAAATCTGCGTTCCACTGGCACATTTATTGCCAATAACTTTCTTTCCACATCTTTCTTCTAATTCATGGATCAATTCTGGTGGAAAACCTGTGTCTGTAAAGGTAAGAAATGGTTTCTCGATCTTAAGTCCCATCATCTCCCAGTGACCTGTCATAGTGTCTTTTCCGTTACTAGTTTCTTTTAATCTGGTATAGTAGGCAATTGGATGTTTTTCTTCTTCCATTTCTTTTGTTGGATGCAAATTTAACAATCCAAGCTTTTTTAGATTTGGAATATTTAATGTTCCCACGATATCACAGATATGCCCAAAGGT